>Ga0070698_100008208_pt1 | contig 11294 bp, 10 predicted proteins | sample KBSK1502metaG_FD_65477 | JGI IMG/M metagenome (GOLD analysis project Ga0070698, IMG submission 65477) | Corn, switchgrass and miscanthus rhizosphere microbial communities from Kellogg Biological Station, Michigan, USA - KBS K1-50-2 metaG | ecosystem: Host-associated > Plants > Roots >...
TAATCCGCACTGCCCTCAGCCGGCAGGAAATTCATCGGGATCATTGAGAATTGGAGGCTCGCCCCGCCTTGAAGGAACAGCACGTGATAGTTATCCGGAATGCCGAGCAGCTGTCTCAGGCCGCTCTCGGCGCGATTGAAGATTTCGTCAAAGGTTTTTGAGCGATGACTGATTTCCATCACCGACATGCCAACCCCCGGAAGGCCCAACATATCGCGCTGTGCCTCCTCCAACACTGGAATCGGAAGCACCGCCGGGCCGGCGCTGAAGTTGTGTATTCGTTCCGTCATTGTTCTCTCCTGGTAAATAGTGAATGGTAAATAGTAAATAGTAAGAACCTGGTTTCTGACCATAGAAACCAATCCAGACGCATCTCCGAGCTGAAACTATTCACTATTTACCATTCACTATTTACTGTCTGTTTATTTACTCTCCTTCTGTTGCGAACGCATCATGCGCCCTGCAACACGAGTGATTAACGATCGCGGGACGAGACGCTCACTCTGAGTCATCAGAAAATTTGACCAGCCGGAAATGATGTGGCTTTTCCTCTGAGCGAGACCGCGCAGGGCCGTGTCCACCACTTCTTCGGGCGTTTGCGAGGCCCGCGCCGGTGGTTTGTGACCGCGCGCTGCTTCGAAGAAATTCGTATCGGTAACGCCGGGACATAGTGCTATCACGCTAATTCCGTATTCTCGATTCTCTTCCCAGAGCGCTTCCGAAAATGAAAGCACGAAGGCTTTGGTAGCTGCGTAGGTTGCCATGAAAGGCACCGGCTGAAACGCGGCGGTCGAAGCAACGTTGATTATCGCTCCCTGTTTGCGCTCGATCATGGGTTGCAGAAAGCGGTGGGTAAGTTCTACGAGTGATTTGATGTTGAGATCGATCATGTTCAACTCGCGCGCGAGGTCGAGTTTGCTATATTCACCCATCGAGCCAAACCCGGCGTTATTGATCAGCATGTCAACGGATAGGCCGCGTTTGGTCGCTTCTGCAAACAATTGTGCGGCTGACTCCGGCTTGCTGAGATCGAGTGCCACGTATTGCGCGCGAATGCTATTGGAACGGCCAAGTTCATTACACAGCGTTACGAGCTTTTCTTCGGAGCGCGCAACCAACAAAACATTGCGGCCACGTGCAGCGAGCTTACGGGCAAAGACTTCGCCAATGCCGCTGGATGCGCCGGTGATGAGGGTTGTGTTCATAGACTGCTTGATGGATGAACTAGCTGATTTCCAGAACACTCAGCTCAATAACATCCGCACTGCCCGCACGCAAGCCATCCAATATAGCTTGAGATGGTGCTTTATCAAGATTGATGCGCGCTACAGCGGCTTCCGCACCTTCGAAAACTATGTTCTCCATCTCCTGCACGTTGATCTGTTCGCTTTTGATCGCATCAAGCACTGTAGCCAACACGCCGGGACGATCCAGATGCCGAACAACCAGCCGGTGCGTAGCGGGAGTTTGTCTGGCTAGATTTACAACATTGGGGACGTTCCCTGTTTCCTTAAATTCGCGAACAATCCTCACCGTTTCCGCCGCAATCGCCTCCTGAGCCTGATCGGTGGAGGCGCCGATGTGATGAGTGCCGTAGAGATTTGTTTCCTGTGCAATCTCGTCGCTGAAGGGTGCAGTCGCTGAAGTCGGCTCTCCGGCAAATACATCGAGTCCGGCACGAATGCCGCGCGACTTCATCGCCTCAACCAATGCCGCCTGGTCCACCACCTCGCCGCGCGCAGTGTTTATGAAGTAGGCGCCTTCGTTCATGGTTGCGAAGAACGCAGCACCAAGGAAGCCGCGGGTGTCTGCGTTCAGCGCCACGTGCACGCTAACGATGTTCGCATCGCGGGCCACGTCTGCCGGTGATGCCTTGTATTCGACTCCAAGTTCAGCAGCGCGCTCTGGAGTCAGACTACGACTCCAGGCAACTACTCGCATGCCAAAGGCCTGCGCCCGAGGTATCATTTCCGCTCCGATTTTTCCCACGCCCACCAGGCCAAGCGTACGACCGAAAAGCCCGCGGGCTTTGGAAAACTCTTTCTTGTTCCATTCTCCGCGGCGTAACGCGATCACGTTGTCCGCAATTCGGCGATCAAGCGCGAGCATCAAGGCAAAGGCGAGTTCAGCGACGGCTATCGAATTTTTGCCGGGGCAGTTTGAAACGTAAATGCCGCGCCGTGAGGCTGCGGCGACGTCGATGGTGTTGAACCCAGCGCCCGCGCGGACCACCAGCTTGATCTGGCCCGCCGCTAACATCGGTTCGGTCACTTTTGTCCCGCGTACGACGAGCACGTCCGGCATTTGCCCGCGGATTGCTTCGGTTAAGGCATCGTCTTTGAGATCAGGTTGGAACGAAACGTCGCAGCCGATAGTCTGCAAACCATCGCGGCCGGATTGTTCAAACTTGTCAGCAATTAGTACGCGCATTGTTTAATCCAAAGTCCAAAGTCCAAGGTCCAATGCCGCTTTGGCCATTCCTGATTTTGGACTTTGGACATTGGACTTACTCAAATCTTATGAATCAGCAATCCGTCACGCAGCTTTGGCTCAAACCAGGTTGACTTCGGAGGCATAATCTCGCCGGCATCCGAAACGCGCAACAAGTCGTCCATCGTCGTCGGATACAGCGAGAAAGCGACCGCGGCTTTTCCCTCGTCGACGAGCCGCTTCAATTCCTTGCTACCACGAACGCCGCCAATGAAATCGATCCGCTTGTCGGTGCGGACGTCTTTGATCCCAAGGATTGGATCCAGTACCAAATCCTGGAGAATACTCACGTCCAGCGAGGCGACAGTCCCTTGCGCCGGCGCGACATCGGAACGCAGACGTAGCGCGTACCATTTGCCGTCAAGATACATGCCCCATTGTCCGCGCCGCTCCGGCGTTTCGCCACCGCCTTCCGTCACTTCAAAACTCTTTTTTACAGTTTCAATAAACTCGTCGTTCGACAAGCCTTTCAGATCGCGCACGGCACGGTTGTAAGCAAGTATCTGGACCTGGTCATCCGGGAAAATAACCGCCAGGAAGAAGTTGTATTCTTCGTCGCCGGTGTGACTAAAGCTCTGTTCCCTGAATTCGGCGCGCGCCCGGGCGGCGCTGGCGGCCCGGTGATGACCATCGGCAATGTAGAGGAACGGAATTTCGCGAAACGCATGAACAAAGCGCACCGCATCGGGCACATGCCAAACGGTGTGTTGAACCCCGTCATCCGCGGTGAAGTCGAAAATGGCATTGGTCATCGTCGTCTCCATCACCATCGTGTCTATATCGCGGCTGGCCCTGTAGGTAAGAAACACTGGTCCGGTCTGCGCGCGTAGCGCCATCATGTGCTGCGTGCGATCATCTTCCTTATCACGGCGCGTGCGTTCGTGTTTCCGAATCAAGTCCTGGTCATACTCATTTACCGAGCAACAAGCAACCACGCCTATCTGTTCGTGGTCTCCCATGATCAAGCGATATAGATAGAGGCTGGGGATCTTCTCACTGACCAGCGGACAATCTTTGATGAGTTTTTCAAAGTTCTCCAACGCTCGGCGGTAGACTGGATCGCTGTGCGTGTCGACGCCTTCCGGCATGTCAATTTCCGGCCGGGACACGTGCAGAAAACTTAAAGGATTATTCGCCGCCAGCGCGCGCGCTTCGTCAGTACTGACGACGTCGTAAGGAACACTCGCTACCTCGCTGGCCCGGTTAGCCTCGGGACGCAAGCCACTAAAAGGACGAATGACTGCCACTAATTCCTCCCGGCGCAGATGCCAACAACAATTTACTGTCAGCAGAATTCCGAGCTGCGCATTGTTTGCCGACGCTTTGATTTGTGGAGCTTGTTCCTAAAGACTAGCCGTTCCCGCGTAGTCTTAGCAAGCTGAGAAATCAGAACTTAGCCCACCCTTACCCGCCGAAAACCACAAGCAACCGAAGTGCTTTCGACTGAGCGGCCGGTGGAGCAAAAGTGGGTGTAGAATGAGGCAACATGTCGAATCCGAAGAGCGCGTCTTTAGAGGAGGCGCAGACAGAACTTGAAGCAAGACTACGCGACCTGGACGAACGACTCCGCAGCGAGATGCGTGCGCGCGGCTTTGATCCGGCACAGAGCGAGAACCTGGCGCTCACGGGTCCGCTAGCGAAGCTCTACATGGAACGGCAAGCTTTAACAGAAGAACTGGAAACGTTGGCTGGATCAAAAAACTCGACAGACGAGTGAGGTCGATCATGACAGAGATCGAGAGGATAATAGATCAACTGAATCGAGCTTTTGTGGGCGAAGCGTGGCATGGACCGGCGGTCATCGAGATTCTCGAGGGGGTTACGGCCCAACAAGCAGCGGCACATCCACTCGCCGGCGGGCATAGCATTTGGGAACTCGCGCTTCACCTGGCTGCGTGGACGCGCGCTGTTCTGCGAAGATTACACGGCGATCCCGCCCAGCTAACAGACGCTGAGAATTTTCCGGCAGTCGCAGACACATCCGGGCGAGCATGGGAAGAAGTGCGTGAATCTATTAAGCAAGCGCATGTAGAATTGCGTAGCGCCATCCTGCTTCTTGACGACTCTCGCCTTGACCAGCCTATTATCGAAGGCATGAGTTCAATCTACGTGACCCTCCACGGGGTGATTCAGCACAGTCTTTACCACGCGGGTCAGATTGCGATATTGAAGAAGGCATTTAATGAAAGGCAAACAGCATGAATGATCTGGCTGGACGTCAGTGTGTTCCCTGCCGTGGTGGAGTGCCACCGCTACCGGCGGAGGAGATCACAAAACTGCAGACCCAACTCGACGGTTGGGAAGTTGTCAGGGAGCACCACCTGCGGAAGGAATATAAGTTTGAGGATTTCAAGGCCGCGCAGGCGTTTGTAAATCGAGTAGGCGAACTCGCCGAAGAGCAGTGGCATCATCCCGACATTTGTTATGGATGGGGTCGAGCAGAAGTGACCATCTGGACGCATAAGATCGACGGCCTGACGGAAAGCGATTTCATTCTCGCCGCAAAGATTGATCAGCTCGGATAGTCGCGTGCGGGAATGTGCCAGTTTTCTTGCAGTGAATCCAACAATGGCATCACGCGACTAATCGGAGGTTTGGGATGAACACATGCTACGATTCGGCCATGTCCGAAAACGACAAACTCATTAACTTCATAGCCAACACCGTCGAGGGTCTGCGCCAGCGTATTGACACGATCAGTGAGCAAATGGCCACGAAGGTTGACCTCGCTAATCTTAGAGATGAGATGACGACCGAGCTCGCGGCGGTGAAAGACCAAATGGCCACCAAAGATGAGCTCGCAGCGGTGAAAGCTCAAATGGCCACCAAAGATGAGCTGAGAGACGGTCTCGCGGCGCTGAGAATTGAAATGGCGACGAAGAATGACCTGGGACGATTAGAAACCACCATGCGTGGTGAATTCGAGCAAGTGCACCTTCGCCTTGATTCGATTGATCGGAGAGTCGACACGCGCATCGGTCAGGTTGAAACTGATGTTAGTCGGCTGCGCAGCGTGGTTTATTTGTTGGTTAAGGACAAGCCCGATATGTTGCGTCTTCTCGGCCGTCCAGATCCCGGCGAGGGTCGTCCGCAAGGTTGAAAATTCGATACGCGTCGCCCCTCAAGTCACACCTCTTGTAGTTCAGCTCGGTATATCGCCTCCGTTTCTGCGATCATTCGCTCAAGACTGAAGTTTGCCGCGGCCGCTTGCTGCGCGGCTCCACCCAAACGAACCCTCTCTTCCTTATCTGTGAGCAATAGCAGAATTGACTCTGCTAACTTGTCGACACTCCCCATGGGAACCAATAGTCCCGTTTTATCCGTTTTAATTAACTCGCTCGCTCCCTCGGTTTCAGTCGCTACAACAGCGGTGCCGCTAGCCATCGCTTCCGCGATCGCGAGTCCAAAAGATTCTGTGTGCGATGCAGAAACGAACACATCCAAAGCGCAGTAAAGTTCGGCTAAATCGTCCAACCAACCTACGAGACTCACCTGCGTTGTCAAATTCAATTCCTTTATCATTTGTTCGAGCCGCGTCCGATGCTGCTTTTCTCGCGAATGATCAACGCCGGCAATGATGAAGTGTGTCGGTGGAAGTTGCTTTAATAATTGCGACGCGGCGCGCAGGATCTCTTCTTGTCCCTTGAGTGGCGTTAACTCTCCTACGGTTCCCACCAGCAAGCTTTCCTCCGGAAGTTTCCAACTACCAAGAAACTGCTGTCGATTAAACTCCGCCCTCGCTTCTGAAAATCTGGCGGTATCAATTCCGTTTAGTACCACACTGATTTTTTCCGCGGGCACGATCGCATCGGCCTTAAGTCGGGACGCAACCGCGTTTGAAACAGCAATTACTCGCGCCGCCCGCGAAAGCGTGATCCGATGCAGTCGGCCCAAAGGGAACAGCACGTGACGGGTAATTATTAACTTCGAGGCTGCGTTCGCACGCGCAGCATAGGCAGCAAGCGGATAATCACGGGCCATGTGCGCGTGTACGATCTGAATCTTGTTTCTGCGCACGAGCCGCGCGAGATCTTGAGCGCTTATTGCATCAAGCGAGTTTCGCAGAGGAAGCGTAGTTATGTTTTCGTTTGCTAGCGCCGCCAGCTCTTGTATCAATGGTGAGTTTGGTCGCAGCGCAACATAGACATCATGCCCCCGTCGAGCGAGCCCATTGGCGAGGTCCGCAAGATGGCGCTCGCCGCCGCCAAGAGACTGAGCTGAACTTATCTGAAGAATTCTCAACTTGGAAATTGGGGAACGAACAAGCTTGAACGTTTTAGGCAGACCGAATGTACACAAGAAATCGTTGGGCTTCCAGATAAACTCGCATAAGACCCCCAGGTCATTCCCAATCGGCCAACAACCCGGCGGTGACTATTTCAAAGGCCTCGCTACCCGCGTACCAAACCCAAACAGAGCTAGCGATCTGTGTTTGCTTACCAGCTACGGTCAACTTCATGGGTCCGGATAAACCACCACAAATTCCTTTGACTGCCGATCGGCACACCTGTTGCCATTGAATCCATTTGGAAACGTTTATTGAGGGAAACTTGAAGGAGGGATGAATTCATGGCGAAGCCAAAACTAATCACAGGTCTTTTTAAGAATCGTTTAGCAGCGGAAGCTGCGGTAGACGCAATCATGAAGCGCGGGTATACGCGCGATGACATCAGCGTGTTGATGTCTGACGCAACCAGGAGCAAGGAGTTTGCGCTGCAAGCACGCACCCATGCAGCCGATGGCGCCGGCGTTGGCGGAGCATTGGGTGGTGTGGTTGGGGCCGCGCTAGCCGCGATCGTCGCGGTCGGAAGCACAATTGTCCTGCCGGGATTGAACCTCGTCATCGCGGGTCCGATTGTGGCTGCACTTGCCGGAGCCGGTGCGGGCGCGGCAACAGGGGGCGTCATAGGGGCCCTCATCGGCGCAGGCATACCCGAGTATCGCGCCAAGGTTTATGAAGCCGGCCTACTGAGCGGCGGCATTCTGCTGGGCGTTGAAGCTAAGTCGGACGAGGAAGTAGATAAACTGGAGGAGCTCCTTGGGGCACTAGGTGGCGAACACGTTCGCGCAGAGTAAGCGACCACAATCTGATCATGGTTGCACAAAAAAAGGGCTTACGACTTCCGAGAGTCGTAAGCCCTGATTGATTAAGTTAGACAGCAGCGGAGTATTCTCCGGCTACTTGCCAACTGATTCGCCGATGTCTTCGATTGCCTCGCCAACTTTTCGCTTCGCCGTGCCGAAGCCTTCCTGCACTTTACCGCCAGTGCGATCGGCGTTGCCCTCCGACTCCAGGTCGCGGTCGTTTATTGCCCGGCCAACAGTTTCCTTAGCCGCGCCCTTAGCCTGATCCAACTTTCCTTCCAGTTCATCTCTGTTTGGTAAACCCATTGAACCCTCCTTTGCTGATCCCGGACGAATGATTTCGTCTTGTTACGTCAGCATGAAGTAGCAACGCGTGTTCCTCGCAAACAAGATTTTTGCTTTTTGATGAGCTTGCAGCGATATCGCGCGTTTACTGCGTAAGCACTCGAGAGAAGTTCGGATTCTGCGGGGTCACGTGTGTATGGTTGTGGATCGGGCACGCGTTATCTTGAGACGCCTTTCCGAGCATCAAACGGCGTCAGCTTATTGAGAATTATTCTTTAATGACTCTTCCTGTCGCAGACCGGGGCGACACAAAAATATTCGGGCGTGTCCTTCCTGAGGAACACGCCCGAGTTGTGTGGCTTAGTTACCCTTTTCTTAGAACTGGAACCGAGCAGCCAACTGAATTTGCCGCTCGCGGAAAAGAGTGCTGTCAGCGCCGGTAACGCTCTGGAATGGCGCGTTCGGAATCAGACATTGCGCGAAACCTGCAGGACATCCCGCGGTGCTGAAAGCATAGATCGTGGTATTCAAACCTGTAACCTGCGTGCGGTTGAACAGGTTGAAACCCTCGGCCAATAACTCCAGCTTCATACTCTCGCCAAGGTTGAACCGGCGCGAAATGCGCATGTCCACGTACCAAATATTTGGCTGTTTGAAGAAGTTGCGGGGCAACAGCGCGAAGCGAGTAGCACCCCCAGAGCCGTTAACACCGCCGCCGGGGGTGGTATTTGAGGCGAAGCCATAGGCTGTGGGAGTGATGCTTCCGGTGATGTTGCTTGTATAACGAGCGCCCGAGAATGCATTGAAAATCGGGGCAAAGGTCCAGCCGTTCAGGATTGCTCGACTGGCGTGGCTGCCGCCCTTGAAGTCGGTGTTGTAGATGACGCTGGCAACCAACTTCTGCCGGCGATCAAAAGCAGAGAGTCCGTTTTCGTTCTGCTGGTCGAAAGCGTTGAACGGCAAGTTATTCGAAGAGAATGTTACCGAACTCTGGCCGTTGTCGTACGCGCGTGACAGCGTGTAGCTCGTTTGGAATTGCAGGCCATTAGTCAAGCGACGATTGGCCTGCAACACTAACGCATGATACTTGGAGAAGACATCGCTCCGAATTTCCGTTAACTGCAAAAATCCCGCTACCGGCCTTGGGCCTGTGAAAATCGGCGTGCGATATATCTGGCCGTTGAAAAGTCCACCAACTACAGGCACTTCTACCACGCGGCTGGGTGCCGGCAGATTGGTATCAACGAAGTTAGGCAACGAGTTACCGAAGCTGCCCAGATAGGAAGCAGAGACTACGGTATTCCTCGCAATTTCCCTTTCAAACACCAGGTCAAACTGGTGAATCTGCGGGAGCTGGAATTTTGGCGAGAAGAATTGGACTGCACCCACCGGCGGATTGGAGGACGGTAGCAGGTTTGGATAAATCGGCAGCGAAGCGCAGTTGTCCAACGAAGCAACGGCAGTAGTGCAGCCGGGCGGAGGGTTAGTGACGCTGGTTGTAAATTGTCGCTGTCCTCGGTCGGTACCAACGCCCGTGTTCACGAGTGTGTTGTACACCGTGGAGTTGATTACGCGACCATAGTAAAGTCCCCAGCCACCACGGAGCGAGGTTTTGCCATCGCCGTTGACGTCCAGAGCGAAGCCAACGCGCGGGCCAATGTTGTTCCTATCGTTTACGGTTATGCGAGTCTGCGGTAAAACTGGATTGGCGTTACCCTGCTCCGGATTCCGCTGGTACTCATAACGGACGCCGAGGTTCAGCGTCAGCCGCGGGCTAACGCGCCAGTCGTCCTGCAGGAAGAAGTTGAGGTCCGTTGTCTTCATCGTCAGGCCCAATACACCAAATCCCTGATTGAAATTGCCCGCGTAACACTTGCCGGCGCGACGGGCAGAGCCAACGCAGAGACCGTTGGTGCCGCCGGACAAAGCGCGAATCCCCCCGTTGGTTACAAAGTTAGTGTAATCGACGATGAAATCCGGCAATCCGTTAGTGCCCGTGTAGTTAAACTCGCCTCCCTGGAAGCGCAGGTTGTTGATGATGTCCTTAACCAAATTGACGTCGCCACCATATTTGAACGTATGGTTACCGGCGGTGAGCGTCACCGTATCAGCGACTTGGACGCGGCGCTCATCGGGAAACGCAGCGCGCTCGAGGAATTCCGGCATACCAAAGGTGAAGCCGTTTTGAATGAATGTCTGCGGGGATCTGCCACCCACTGCGTTCGTGGGTTCACCCGCCAGGGGCGGCTGACTGAACTGAAATTCGTTATCACGGCCCCACTGGAATCGAAGTTCGTTAATCAGGTTAGTGTTAATCGTCGAGGCGAGACGCAGGTTCAGCGAATCGATGTTAACGCCATCGTCGCCGAAGTTGTCGCGCGCGCGCGTGTTCACCGCCTGCGTTTGAATACCCGCCGGCGAAACCCAACGGAGCCGATTGTAAGTAGCAGTAAAAGTATTGTTGGAATTCAGGTTCCAGTCAATTTTTGGCAGGAAGAGTCGCTGGTTTCCCTTCCGCGGCAGATCTCCGGAAAGACTCTGAAGAAAGTTAAGCGCGTTATCGACCTGAGCACTTGATACGCCGCGCGCGATGATCGCCGTCCTGCTTGCGGCGCTCAAATTCAAGAAGGTGCCGCTGCTAAAAATGGACAAGCCAGGAAAATTGCGTCTTTGTTCGTCATAGCTGAAAAAGAAGAACGCCTTGTCTTTCACTATTGGTCCACCGATGGTGCCGCCAAACTGATGACGCACGTCCACCGGTTTGAAACCGACCGGTGTAAATACTCCGTTGACGAGTACGGTGCGCGTCGCCAGCGGGTTGCGGGCGCCCCATTTGTTGTTGCGCTGGAAGTAAAAAGCGTCGCCGTGAAACTCGTTGGTGCCGCTCTTGGTAACCGCGTTCACCACACCGCCTGCAGACCGGCCATACTCGGCTGAGTAACTCGAGGTGTTGACCTGAAACTCGCGGATAGCTGACTGGCTGATGGAGTAGCTGATACGGGTGCGGCCGCGTTCTTCCGCGAAGAAAGCCTGGTTGTTATCGCCACCATCGATGGTGTTGTTGTTCAAGAGGCCGGAAATTCCGCGGAAGCTGATTAATCCGAAAGTGCCATCCGGAACGGCGCCCGGCGTGAGCAACGCAAAATTAGACCAGCGGCGACCGTTAATTGGCAGTTCGCTAATCGAGGTCTGATTGATGTTGCTCGAGAAATCCTGTTGCGAAGTATTAATGACGGGCGCATCCGCAGTCACTTCAATCGTGCCGCCAGAGACGGGGCCGATTGAGAGAGCCGCATTGATAGTCGTCTCTCGACCAACCTCCACCGTAGCCTCCTGCGTGTAAGGACTAAATCCAGCACCATTGATGGTGATGGCGTAGGTGCCTGGTTGAAGTCCCGACACCTTAAACCGACCCTGATCGTCGGTGGTCGCAG
>Ga0070698_100008210_pt1 | contig 11294 bp, 7 predicted proteins | sample KBSK1502metaG_FD_65477 | JGI IMG/M metagenome (GOLD analysis project Ga0070698, IMG submission 65477) | Corn, switchgrass and miscanthus rhizosphere microbial communities from Kellogg Biological Station, Michigan, USA - KBS K1-50-2 metaG | ecosystem: Host-associated > Plants > Roots >...
AATTTTATGCCGCAAGTTCCAATCATCATGCCGCAGCTGGGCGAATCGATCGCCGAAGCGACCATCGTCGATATCAAAGTGAAACCGGGCGATGAAGTCGCGGTCGATCAGGAAATCATCGACGTCGAAACGAACAAGGCGGTCATGGGAGTGACGACGCCGTGCAAAGGCAAGATCGACAAGCTCACCGCCAAGTTGAAGGAAACGTATCCGATCGGCTCGGTGCTCGGTTACATCGAAGCGAGCGAAGCGGACGCGGCTCGATTCACCAAGCAAGCACCGCCGCAGGCGCAGACTGAAGCGGCCGAAGAACTTCCTGCGCGGGCGGACCAGGAAGTAAAACCGGCGCGCCAGGAGAAAGTTCCGACACGCGATGGCGACGGCGCGCGACCCGGCGGTTTGCCAGTCCCCGCTACGTTGAAAGGCGCGAGTTTTGTTTCGCCGCGCGTCCGCGCACGAATGACTGAGTTGCAATTGACGCCCGCGGACGTCGCCGGGATAACCGGAACCGGCGCGGGAAATCGCGTCACGATCAAAGATCTCGAAAACTTTCTGCACAAGATCGACAACCAAAGCGCGAAAGAAGCCTCCGCCATTCGCACCGGCGTGGCGGACGCGATGCGGCGCAGTTGGACACGGCCGCTCTCGACCGTTGGTTCGTCGGTAAATCTCGATCCCGTTCTGCAAGATCGACAACTCCGAGCCGGCGGGGCGGAAGGCGATCCAAAACCGGGTCCCGGGCTTTACGCAACACGCGCGCTTGCTCTCGCGCTGGCTGAAAATCCAACCGCGGCCGCGAAGCTGATCGGCAACCGCGTCGTGCAATCGAACTCGATCGACGTTGGTGTCGCGGTCGAAGCCGAAGATGGAATCATGGTCCCGGTGATTCGAAACGCGGATAAAACGTCGCTGGCCGATTTGGTGAAGAAATATCAGGAACTTGTCGATCTTGCGCGAAAGCGACGCATTTCGCCTGACATGCAGGCCGGCGGCATCGCCACCGTTTCAAATTTCGGAACATTCGGGGTCGAATGGGGAACGCCAATCCCCCTGCCCGATCAAACTTTGCTCCTCGGTCTCGGCGCCGGAAAGAAGGTTCCGTCGTGGGACGAAGCGAAAAAAGAATTCGTCCCGAAGACCGAAGCGCAAATCACGCTCAGCTTCGATCATCGCAGCATCGACGGCGGCGGCGCAGCGCGTCTGCTCAAGCGCGTGGTCGAGTTGTTGGAAGAGCCGAAGAAACTCTAATGGACCGACGCGCACCGTCGCGTCCGATTATTTTGAGGACGACACGGAGGTCGTCCCTCCACTCGAATATTTGCGAGTGTCATCGACCGCCGCTACAATTCTAGAGATGCACGAGAACACGGAATTCAGTTTAAGCCGGAACCTGGAAGCGATTGAGATCCCGAGCGGACGCAAATTGACGCTCGAGAAGGGGACGCAAGGCGTAGTTACGCAAACGCTGGGCGGCAGTTACACGATCGCCACGCCTTATGGGCTATCGCGGGTCGCGGAAAAGGATCTGGACGCGCTTGGTCTGGAGAAACCGAAAGCCGAAGCCAAAGAAAAACCCAAAACGAACGGCGCGGTTTCGGAAGACGCTGTTTGGAACCAGCTCAAGCAATGCTTCGACCCGGAAATCCCGGTGAACATTGTCGATCTTGGTTTGGTGTACGATTGTCGTCTGATCAAAAAAGACGACGGCGGCACGCGCGTGGAAGTGAAAATGACGCTGACGGCGCCGGGTTGCGGAATGGGACCGGCGATCGCCCACGACGCGCAGAGCAAAATTTTGTCGATCGACGGCGTCGACGAAGCCGACGTGCAACTGGTCTGGGACCCGCCCTGGAACCAGAACATGATCAGCGAAGCCGGACGGATGAAGCTCGGCATGATTTAAGGTGCGAGCCGCACGGGCGGTTGGCCACCTGCGAGCCGCTTGAAGCGACAATCGCAAGCGAAAAACAATTTTAATTTTCGCTCAGTGCGTTGACAGATGATGACGGCGCTGCTTGTATGAACTTCGCGCTTCGCGAGAAATTTTCTAACTGAGATGCCAACGACTGAAGTTATTCTAACCGACAACGTGCCCGGACTCGGCGCTGAAGCCGACGTCGTCAAAGTGCGTCGTGGCTATGCTCGCAATTACTTGCTGCCGCGCGGGAAAGCTTATGAAGTCACATCATCCGCCCTGCGGCAGCTCGATAATCTCAAAAAGAAGCGCGCAGAACGCGAAGCGCGCGAATTGAACGAATCGGAGGAGCTTGCTCGAAAGATTGGAAAAGCGCGGCTGACCTTCACGCTTGCGACCGGCGAATCGGGCAAGGCTTTCGGTTCGATTACGGCGCAGGACATTGTGACTCGGATGAAGAACGAGCTCGGTTTGGAGATTGATCGACACAAGATCGTTCTTGAGCGCCCGATTAAGGACACCGGCGAACACGAAGTAGCGGTCAAATTGCATCACGACGTGATCGCTCAATTTAAATTTGACGTGAAATCGGCGGAGGAATCGCGCGAGCGTGGTGCGGCGGAAGCCGGAGCCAAGCAGCCTGAGAAAAAACACCGTTCGTTCTTCAGGAGAAAAAAAGAAACAAAATAAATGGCGACTCAACCATCGTCCGGATGGACGGGTGAGAAGCCTCGAAAAGAATCGGGCAACGGGCCCGGCCGAGGCAGGCCGGGAGGAAACGGCGGAAGAGTTTTTCCCACTTCGCCAACAGGTTCTGCGCAGGATATTCACCGCGCACCACCCCATAGCGTCGAAGCCGAGCAAGGCGTCCTCGGCTCAATGTTGATCTCGCCTCGCGACGCAATCGCGGAAGTCGTCGAGAAGATTAACGAGGAATACTTCTACGTTCCGGCGCATCAAACGATCTACAGCGTCCTGGTCGATCTTTGGAACGCCGGCCAGGCGATCGATCTGATCACGTTCACCCAGGTGCTGCGCGATCGAAATTTACTCGAAACGGTCGGCAGCGCCGCGGCAGTCACGAGTCTTTTCACTTTCGTGCCGACGGCCGCAAACGTCGGCTATTACCTCGAGATCGTCCGGGACAAATACATTTTGCGCTCCATCATTGCCGCCTCCACCGAAAGCGTGCGCCGCGCTTATGAAGAGCAAGATGAAGTCGGAAGTCTACTCGACGAAGTAGAACAGAAAATCTTTGCCGTCGGGGAAGATCGTTTCAAGGGCCAGATGCTCTCGATGAAAGACCAGGTGATGGAAGCGATCGAATCGATTGAAAAACTCTACGAGCGCAAAGGCGGCATCACCGGAATTTCCACCGGCTTTGTCGAATTCGACCGAATGACGAGCGGAATGCATCCGGCGGAAATGATCGTGATTGCAGCCCGGCCGAGCATGGGGAAAACAGCGCTGGCCATGAACATCGCCGAACATGTTTCGATCAACGAAAAACTTCCGGTTGGCGTTTTCAGTTTGGAAATGAGCAGTCAGCAGCTCGTCCAGCGTCTGCTTTGCTCGCGCGCGAGAGTAAATTTACAAAAAGTGCGCGACGGATTTTTGGGCGAGCGCGATTTCCCAAGCCTGACCGCAGCCGCTTCCAAGCTCGCGGAAGCAAAAATCTTCATCGACGACAGCGCGAGTCTCACCATCCTCGAACTGCGCGCAAAAGCCCGACGACTCAAAGCGCAACAAGATGTCCAGCTAATCATCATCGATTATTTGCAGCTGTTAAGATCGACGTCGCGCCGCGCGCAGGACAATCGACAGCTTGAAATCTCGGAAATCTCCGCCGGACTGAAGGGTTTGGCTAAGGAATTGAAGATTCCGGTCATCGTTGTCGCGCAATTGAATCGTCAACCCGAGCAACGTTCCGGGGGCAAACCGCGTTTGAGCGATCTTCGCGAGTCAGGATCGATCGAACAGGATGCGGATTTGGTCGGCTTGCTGGTTCGACCCGAAATGTATGAAGAGGATGACGAAGCGCGTCAGGAAAAATCGGGCGAGGCCGAATTAATCATCGCCAAACAACGCAACGGTCCAGTCGGCGAAATTCCCCTCACCTTCCTGAAAGAATTCACCCGATTCGAAGATCGCGCGCGGAACGTGACCGAACCGGAAGAGGCGTTTTAGAGCGACCTCGCAGCTTCGACTACATGCTTGGCATCGATGCCGCGTTCTTTCATCACTTCCGCGCCGGGCGCACTCAAACCGAATTGATGTAGCCCGACGACTTTGCCGTCGAGGCCAACGTATTGATACCAAGTCTCCGTTATTCCGGCTTCGATCGCTACGCGTTTACGACAAGACTTGGGAAGCACTTCCTCGCGATATTTCTCCGATTCGCGATTGAAACGCTCGAAGCATGGCATCGAGACGACGCGTACGCCATCGCCAAGCTCCTTTGCTGCTGCAAAAGCGTGCTGCAATTCGCTCCCGCATGACATGATAATGAGCTCGAGCTTTCCTTTTTCTTTCTTCGCGATGTAACCGCCGCGTGCGACGCCTTCGCGCCGCAATTTAACATCGACCTCACTCAAAATCGGAACCGCCTGCCGGGTAAGGGCGAGTAGAGTCGGGCCTTCGATCCGTTGCGCTGCGGCCACAAACGCTCCGGCGGTTTCTTCCGGGTCGGCCGGGCGAATGACATCGATCTGCGGCATGATTCGCACGGAACTAACGGTCTCGACCGGTTCATGCGTTGGTCCGTCTTCGCCGACCCCGATCGAGTCGTGGGTGAAAATGTAAATGTTCGGAAGCTTCGAAAGCGCGGCCAGCCGGATCGACGCGCGACAATAATCGGTGAACACTAGAAACGTCGCGCCCGACGCGCGGAAGATTCCGTGATACGAAATTCCATTCAGGATCGCGCACATGCCGTGCTCGCGAATACCGAAGTGGATGTTGCGCCCTTTTGGTGTTTCGCGGGTGAAATCCCCGCCGTCTTTGATGTAATTCAACGTTGATCCATGGAGATCGGCGCTGCCGCTGATTAAGAGCGGCATTGCTTTGGCAATGGGCTGGAGCGCTTCGCTGCCGGCTTTGCGCGTCGCGAGCTTCGCGTCCTTGGGAAACTCCGGAATCTTCGATAGTAGATCGACATCCACCTTTCGATCGATCGCGGCTTCGAGCAGCGTTGCCTGCTCGCCGTTTTTCTTTCGCCAATCGTTGTAAGTTTTTTCCCAGCACTCGTAATCAGCGAGCAGCTTCTTTTTGTGCTCGGCGAAATAATCGTAGGTAGCCTTCGAGACAAAATAATGTTCGTCGGGCAATCCGAGACCTTTGCGCGCGGCATCGACAAATTTGGCGCCTGCCTCGCCGTGCGCTTTGAAGGTCCCCTCCACTTCCGGGATGCCTTTCCCGATCAACGTGTGCGCGACGATGAACTTCGGCCTTCCGTTATCGTTCTCCTTCGCGCTCTCGAGCGCGTCGAGGAACGCTTGCATGTCCTGGCCGTTGATGTCTTGAACGTCGAACCCGTAGGCCTTGAATCGCGCCGCAGTGTCTTCGCTCTGCGTCATTTTGGCCGGGGCGTCGAGCGTGACCGCGTTTGAATCGTAAATCAGGATCAAATTATCGAGACCGAAATGTCCCGCGAACGCGCTCGCTTCCGACGCCACGCCTTCCTGCATGCAACCGTCTCCCGCCAGACAGACGCAATGCTGATCGAAAATGCGGTGCTCGGTCGTGTTGAACCGCGCCGCCGCCATTTTCATCGCCACTGCGATTCCGACCGCGTTGCCTACGCCTTGTCCGAGCGGCCCGGTAGTGCACTCTACTCCAGGGGTTTCAAAAAATTCAGGATGGCCCGGCGTTTTTGAATGCAATTGTCGGAAACGTTTGATCTCCGACATCGGCAAATCGTAACCACTCATGTGCAGCCACGCATAAAGGAACATGCTGCCGTGGCCGGCCGAGAGAACGAAGAAATCGCGCCCGATCCAGCGCGGCTTGTCCGGGTTATGTTTTAAAGCATAACCATAAAGCACTGCGCCCATTTCGGCGCAGCCCAACGGAAGTCCAAGGTGTCCGGATTGCGACGCCTGGACCGCGTCCATACAGAGCCCGCGGGCCTCGGTAGCAGCGCGCGAAAGCGCTTCAATGTTCAAGGTCATGAGATCGACAGATAGTTTATGGTTTTAGATCAGAGATTGCGCAATCTCTTTCCAAGATTATCGACTCTGGCGATCCGGCCTCAGGTCGAGAATGTGTAAATAATGACCGCTTGCCCGCGGCGATTTCCATGTTGAATAACTTGTGAATAAAAAGGCCCTGTGAGCCTGTTTTATTCACAGTATTTTGTGAATAAGGGCTTAATTTTCGAAGCTTCGCGGCCTAAGTTGTCGTTCTTCAATGAAGCTGTCCGAAATGGCTGCGACTCTGCGGGAAATCGGTGTCTCGCCGGTTAAAAGCCTTGGCCAAAACTTTTTGCACGATCGCAACCTCGCAAAATGGATTGTCGATCAAGCAAACATCGGTCCGAACGATTTCGTCGTTGAAGTTGGACCCGGACTGGGCGCGCTGACAGAGCTTGCTCTGACCAACGCCGCCGGTGTTCTGGCGATCGAGAAAGACAGACGGCTTGTGAAGTTTCTACGCGATACATTTCAACGCGCCACGCTTGAGATCATGCACGGCGACGCAATCGAATTTGATACGCGAACGTTGTACGCGCAGCCGAAAGTAAAATTCCTCGGAAACCTTCCTTATTATATTTCGAGTCAGTTGCTGATGAAATTTTTGGAATACCCAAGCCCTATCTCACTGTGGTTGTTTATGTTACAAAAGGAGTCGGCGAAGCGCCTCGTCGCTGCGCCTGCGACGAGCGATTACGGCGCGCTGACATTGCTCGTCCAGTTCCATCACCGCGTGGAATATTTACGGACTGTTCCGGCAAGCGTGTTTCTTCCGAAACCGGAAGTCGATTCGGCGCTTGTGCGGATCACGCCGCGTGATCCGAAGGAACTTCCAGCCTGTAGCTACACGCTTTTCTCGCAACTGGTGCGGCGCGGTTTCTCACAGCGACGCAAACAACTTGGAAAACTTATTCGAGAACAGCTCCCCTCCTGGGAAGACTTAGCGGTTGAGCTCAGCTTGAATACTCGCGCGCGCGCCGAAGAGCTTTCTCCGCCGCAATGGATCGCGCTAACAAATCGGATTGCTCCGATTCCCACGGAAGTCAGCAATGATGCACCCGAAGAGCAGTTCCCAGTGGTGGACGAAGAAGACCGTCTGAAGGGGGCCGCCCCTCGGAGCAAAGTGCATGCGAATAACTTGCTCCACCGGGCTGTCCACGTCCTGATTTTCAACCCCGCCGGAGAGGTCTTCCTCCAAATGCGCTCCCGATGGAAAGATCGACATCCACTGGCCTGGGATTCGAGCGCGGCCGGGCATCTCAATGCTGGCGAAGAGTATGATCAGGGCGCCGCCCGCGAACTCCGCGAAGAACTTGGAATCGATATTCCACTGGAAAAGGTGGCGAAACTGCCCGCTTCCGGGCGGACCGGCCAGGAATTCATTTGTCTCTACCGCGGGTCGTACGATGGGAAGTTACAACTGAATCTTGGCGAGATTGAGGCGGGTCGATTTTTTCCGCCAACGATCGTCGACCGGTGGATCAGGGCGCGCCCGAGAGACTTTGCGCCCGGATTCGTTGAGTGCTGGAAAATCTGGCGGGAAAAAAATCCCTAACGACGACGACGAGAAGTCGATCTTGTTCGGCGCTTGCCCGCACGCCCAAGGGCTGTGCGCTTGAATTTCCGGGCCGCGCGCCGCGCGCCTTCCTTTCCGCCATAAAGTGAATCGCTAAACATTCTGGTCACGGCATTCTCTCCGCGCAAAAGGTGCACTTGAAACCCGTGTGTTTGTTTTTTCGCGCGCGCCTTGGTATCAATGCGGCGGATATTCGGTTCCGAATCGGGATTGGATCGTCTTCGCATGAGCGTCTGCCTAACAACTACGCCAAACAACGCGAGAATCAACGAGTCGCGATGTTTTTATCGCGGCGGAGTTTTTTCCGCCGGCGGCAAATCCCATGCCCGCCATTTCTTTTCGTACTCACCGGCCGGTAGGAGGACGTAGCACGGGTGCCGTGAAGACCGCATCCACGCGATCATTTTCACCAGCTCCGGTTCCGCCATTGTCGTGCAACCTGTCGTCGCGCGATTGACGCCGCGGCGAATGTGGAAAAAAATCGCACTGCCCGCGCCGGGGACCGGCGGATCGGAATTATGCCGGATCTCGACCAGCCAATGGTAGGCGAAATCCCCCGAGCGCATCTTTTCGTGGGTATAATTGTCGGGGGGATTTTTTGGATCGATGACAATGTGTCGATTGTAATTTGGCGAGCGTGGATCGTCGCTCCAGACGTCGGCTTCCGTGACCTGGTGAAATGGATAATCCCCACCCAGCGGCAATTTAGCGTCGTAACCAAAAACTTTACCGATTGCGAAAACTCCGGCCGGCGCGCGTCCATCGCGCTCTTTCTTGTGCAAACCCGGTTCGTCCTGACCTGCGAGACCGCTGCCCCAGGCCAAACCATTCTTTCCGAACAAAACTGGCACTGGTGAGGTGACTGGATTCCAACCCTCGCCGCGCGTCCGCTCGAACAATTGCAGCTTGCCGTGCATCGAATTCCAGTCCGGTGCGATGCCGACAATGAGCTGCAAACAGTCCGCCGGGACGCCAGCGGCACGCACGCTGCTCGCGACAATCATCGCCCCTCCAAAAAGAACTCCACGCAAGATCGACATAAACATTCGCAAATGTAGACGCACGGCTTATTGATTTCCTCGTTTGTCGTGAAAAAAATCTGGGCGCCTTTAATCCTGACCGTCGTTGTCTTCATCAGCTATGCGCCCGTTGTGCGCAACGGTTTTGTCTGGGACGATACCGCGCTCATTTTGCGCGATCCGCTAATTCGCAGCTGGCGGCTGATACCGGAAGGCTTCAACCATTTCCTTTTTGTTGATGCGACCGCCTCGGATTTTTATCGGCCGATTCAACGGCTCAGCTACACAATCGATTATGCCGCTTTTGCGTTTCGTCCAGGTCCTTACCACGTTACCAGTTTGATTTGGCACAGTTTCGCCGCCATCGCGTTGTTTTTGTTTGCAGAAGAGATGTTGTCCATCTTCGGCGTCGAACGGCAACGGTCCCGAATGATTGCGCTAGTCGCGGGGATGACCTGGGCGATTCATCCGGTCCAAAGCGCTGCCGTCGCTTATGCCTCCGGTTTAGCGGATCCGCTTGCAACTGCATTCGGATTTCTTGGTCTATTTTTGCTGCTTCGTGCCTCGCAGACGCTTGGTCCACGGAAACTGCTGCTGTTTATCGGGAGCGGTGCGGCACTTCTTATGAGTGCGTTAAGCAAAGAAGCCGGACTTCTTTTTCCTCTAATCGGAATGGCTTTTTTCCTGTTGAGGAAGAATTGGACCGACGTTTGGAAAACGGCGGCGGTAACGGCTCTTGTTGCCGCGAGCTACTTCAGTTTGCGCGCCGGAGCCGAGCATAACCCAGCGCCATTGCTCACGCCACCTCCTCCGTTGCTTGTTAGACCGATCATCGTCGCGCGAGCTGTCGCCGAATATGCGGGACTCATCTTTTTTCCGATGAATCTACACATGGATCGCGATGTCGAAACGCAGCCCAGCGGGTTCAACGAGGCCAGTCTGACTCACGCAGCCTGGCGCGAACTGCAAACACTCCTTGGGCTGATTCTGATCGCAGTAGTCTTTTATTGGCTGCTGCGAGCGCGCAAACGCAATCCTGCAGTCTTTGCCTCTCTTCTATTCGCGCTGATCGTTTATTTGCCAGTGAGCGGGATCGTTGCTTTGAATGCAACCGCCGCGGAGCATTGGATTTATTTGCCGAGCGCATTCCTGTTTCTGGCGATCGCGCTCGAAACTGTTGAGCTCGGCGAGAAGTTAAAATCACGAAGATCGCCAACCCCGAATGAATCGGGGCTCGCGAAGCCGTTCGGAGTCGCCAGGGCTCTTGTCGGATTGCTTGCACTCTGGTTAGTCTTTCTGGGTGTGCGCACCTTTGTGCGAACCTTCGATTGGAAAGATCAACGCACGTTTCTTGAACGAACCATCGCCTGCGGCGGTGATTCAGCCCGAATGCTCATCAATTTGGGCGGACTCGAGTTAACCGAAGGAAAATTAGAAGACGCCGCGGTGCATTTGCATGCCGCATTGCAAAAAAAACCGGACCAACCGTTGGCGATCATCAATCTTGCCGCGGTCGCATTGAAACAAAAGGACTTCAAGCTCGCACGCGAATTACTTACGCGCGCGACGCAAATGCCGCTGGTCGATGCGCAAGCGCAAGAACTCTTGGCCATCCTGGAGAATAAAGAGAGCGGAAAAGTTGATCTGATGCGGATGCGACTGGCGGCGCGAACGGGTCCGTCAGATTGGTCGATCGAAAAACGTTACATTCAATTGCTCGATGAGACTGGCGCGACGGCAGCGGCGATCAACGAATTGCTCACCTGCTTACAACCGCAGTGGTATCGCGCCGAAAGCTGGAAGTTATTGAGCGATCTGCATGCGAAACTCGGCCATTCTACGCAAGCAGCGGAAGCCCTCGCACAGGCCCGCGCCTATGATGTCCACCTGGAAGCACGCACTCCGGAGAACCAGAGTCCATAATTTATTTCGGCCTAACGAATTTAGTTACATCTCGGACAAACGCTTACGGCGAACAGGAGGTGTGGTTCTGAATAACGCAGAACCGTTTTGCGTCACTTATACAACATTATGAAAACATCTCTCTTATGCGGAGCGGCGCTGGCCATTCTGGGTTTGGCAGCGGCTCCACTCACTGCCCAAACCCAGACCACCACTAGTTCCAGTAGCTCAAGCTTCGTCCAGACGAGCAAGATCATTGGCACAAAAGTTAAAACACAACAGGGCGAAGAAATCGGCGTCGTTAAAGACGTTGTGCTCGATCGCAGCAATGGTTGCATGGCTTACACCGTTCTCTCGGCCGGCGGCACCGGCACCCGAGTGACCGGCCAGGCGAAGCTGGTTGCCGTTCCCTGGAGCGTTTACACCGTCTCACCCGACGTGAGTTTTCTCACTGTCACTGTTGAACGGGATCGCATCTTCAACGCGCCGGTGTTCGAGTACTCGCGGATCAGCGACACCACGTTCACTTCAAGCGTGTTCACGCATTTTAATGTGTCCGCAACAACTACAACCGGCGCCACGACAACAACCGGTGCAACAACGCAAACGCAAGCCGGTGCTTCTGCTGCACCAACCGCTTCGGCTGCGATGAGCCCAGCCACGGCTGCAACTGCATCACCAAGCGCAACTGC
>Ga0070698_100008211_pt1 | contig 11293 bp, 10 predicted proteins | sample KBSK1502metaG_FD_65477 | JGI IMG/M metagenome (GOLD analysis project Ga0070698, IMG submission 65477) | Corn, switchgrass and miscanthus rhizosphere microbial communities from Kellogg Biological Station, Michigan, USA - KBS K1-50-2 metaG | ecosystem: Host-associated > Plants > Roots >...
ACATCACCCGAACGCGAACAAGCCGCGAACGCGCTCGCGCGAGCGCGCGGCCAGCTCGCTCAGACAGCCAGGAGGTAGGCATGATTGCGCTGATGATCATCGTCGCGCTATTGCCATTCGTGATGGTTGCGCTTGCGCTGCAAGCGCGACCGCATGCCTAGCGCGCACGCGTCGCGTCGATGCCTTGCCGCTCGCGCGCGGCGACGTTCGTGCGCGCGTGAAGCCACGCACGTAGCAGCGGCCCACTCGGCGGCGCTTGCGGCGCGATCCGCCAGACGCGCGCCGTATCATCTTCCGAGCCGGAGATGACGCGGCCGTTCGCGAACGCGACCGCTTTGACCGCGGCGCTGTGACCGCGAAATACGTGCGCGAGCGTGCCGTCGATCGACCACACGTGCACGGTCTTGTCGATGCCGGCCGACGCAACCCACGCACCGTCGCTGCTGACCGCGATGTCTTTGATCGAGCTCGCGTTGCCGGGCAGCTCGTCCATGCGGCCGTTCGTCAGCGAATACACGCGCACGAGCGCATCACCACCCGCCGAGATCACGCGCGTGCCGTCGGGCGTGAACACGAGGTCGCGCACGACGTCGGTATGTCGGCCGAGCGTGCGAACGCGCTTGCCATCGGTGCTCCAGAGCGTCGCGAACCCGACCTCATCACCGACGACGAGATACTTGCGATCGGGCGACACGGCGAGGCAGCGGATCTCGGCGCCGGTCGCCTGCGTCATCGGTGACTTCGGCGGCGCGGCGCGCGCGACCGGTCGACGCACGATGCGGCGCTTTACCGGCGCCGGCGGCGTCGGTAGTGGCGGTGGCGGTGGCGTGGTGTCGAAGCGACCGAGCATGCCATCGAAGCTACCGACGATGACGGTCTTGTCGTCGAGCCACACGACCGGCCGCAGCGCGTGATGATGTTGATAGAGCTTTCGTCCTGTGCCGGCGGCAACGTCCCATAGCCAGACCGCGCCATCGTCGCCCGTTGATGCGAGCTGCGTGTTGTCGGGAGAAAACGCGACGCCGCGCAGCGAGCTCGCATGGCCTTCGAGCCTGCGCCCAGCACCCGACGCGAGCTCCCACAGCCAGATCAGATGATCCGTTCCGGCGGTGGCAAGATATTTACCATCGCTCGAGATCGTCATGGTTTCGATCGGTCCGAGATGACCGCGCAGCTCGATCGACGTGCCATCGTCGACGTTCCAGACGCGCACCGTGCCGTCGTCGCCGGCTGTCGCGACGTGCGTGCCATCTGGTGCGCCAACAACGAGCTCGATGTCCTGTGTGTGACCGCGCAGCACGTGCGCGAGCCCGCGCCGCGTCGCTTCACTCGCGAGGTGATGAACCTCTTGCCAGCCGAGTGCGGTATCCGACACGAGTTGCAGCCACGCGGCGGTTACGCTCGGATCGCGATCGAGCGCATCGTATGCCAGCTCGTAGATCAGGGTGTCACGCGCGCGCTCCTGATCGCGACGCCCTTGTTCGGCGACATCGCGTTCGTGCAGCACGTTCTTGATCGCGAACACGCCGGCGAGCGCGCTGGCGACGAGCGCCGTCGCGCTCACTCCGACGACGACGCGATGACTCACGATCCAGCGCACCATCACGTCGCCGAGCGAGTCGCTGTGCGATGTGACGAGCTTGGACACGGCGTCACCCTCGCGCATCTATGCGAGCGTAACTCAACTACCGCGGCGTTACGAACGCGCGTGTAGCAGCACTGGAGTGATCGTGTATAGACTGCGCACATGAGCATCGCGGACGGATTGATTGGCGAGCTCAAGATCGTCGACGTTCTCACGTTCCTGACCGTGCAACGCTGCGGAACGATCTCGAGCGCCGCACGCGAGCTGATGGTCACGCCTTCGCAGGTATCGAAGACGATCAGTCGTATCGAGGTCATGGTCGGCAGCCCATTGCTCGCCCGCAGCGCGAGCGGCGTCGCATTGCTAGAGGAGGGCCGCCGCCTCGTCCCGCAGTTCGAGCAGATGCTCGCGCTCGCGCGCGCGCTCAGCGATCAGCGCTCCGACGAGCGTCGCGTGCTCGGCCTCGCAGCGCCGTCGTACCTCGCGCGATATTTCGCTCCACTGATCGCCGAGCACGTTGAAGGGCGTATCCGCATCCTCGAAAAACCGCCCGCGCAAATTCGCGCGCTCATGGCGAGCGGTCACTTCGATGTCGCGCTCGGGCTCGGCGAGTTGCCGCACACGCCCGCGTGGGAGAGTCAAATCGTCGGCAAGATCGAGAAGGCGTGGTTCGCGCGCCCGGAGATGGCTGCGCGGCTCGGCCCAGGACCGATCTCGCAGCGCGCTCTCGCCGGCGTGCCGATCGTGAGCCCGCTCTACGTGACGGAGCTCTCGTCATTGCCGGTCGATGATGGCAATCCGATTCCGCGCCACTTGCGTACGCTCGGCCACGAAGCTTCGACGTTCGGCGTTGCGCTCGCGCTCGCGGCGCGCACGGATCAGATCGTTTACGGACCGCTGATCGGCGCGCTGCCACTACTCGATGCGGGTCGGATCGTGAAGCTCGATGTCGAAGACGGTACACGCCACGATCTCGTGCGCTTGACGTACAACACCGATCGCATCACGAAGCCCGTGCAACGCACGCTGATCTCCGCGATCGAAAGCGGCCTCACCGCGATCCGTTACTGATCGCGTTTCCATTTCGGAAAAGGGTCAGTCGAACCCGGCGCTAGCGGCGCGAGCGACGCTTGCCGTAAAGCGTCGCGCATGACGCACTCCTTCTCGCAATCCGCTTTGTCTCATCTGACGCCGGCCGATCGCGTGTTGTTCGAACGCTTCGGGAAGGGGCCAGAGCAGGCGGCGGCGTTCTCTCTCGTGCATCGCGCGTTCGAGGCACACGCCGCCGCGCAGCCCGACGCGGTCGCAATCGAGCACCTCGACGAGACCATCACGTACGGCGAGCTCGATCGCAGAGCGAACGCGCTCGCGGCGTTGCTGCGGGAGCACGGCGTCGTGCCCGGCGATCGCGTTGCGTTGTTCGTACAGCGATCAATCCCGATGGTTGTCGGCCTGCTCGCGACGCTCAAAGTCGGCGCAGCGTACGTTCCTCAGCACGTTGGCGTCGCGCCGGACGCCCAGCTGCGTCACGTGATCGCGACGGCCGGTACGCGCGTCATCCTCACGCTGTCGAGCGTGCGCCACCTCGTGCCTGTCCCTGCTGGGCACACGTGCATCGAGATCGATCGCGTACCGGCGACGTCGGCCGTCGCGTCTCGGCTACAGCTCGATGGTTCGCTCGCATGCTTCGTGCTGTTCACGTCGGGCACGACCGGCGCACCCAACGGCGTCGCGATCACGCACAGAAACGTCTGCAACATCCTCCACACGGCACCGGGCAATCTCGGCATGGGGCCCGGCTTGCGCGTGTCGCAGATTCTCAGCATCGCGTTCGACATGGCCGCGTGGGAAATCCTCGGCTGCCTCGGTCACGGTGGCACGTTGCTAATTCGCGGCCGCTCGATCGAGGACACGGTCGCGCGCGCCGACATCGTGGTCGCCACGCCGAGCATCCTCGGCACGCTCGACGCCGATCGCTGCCGTCACGTTCGCGTCGTCGCAGTCGCGGGCGAGCCGTGCCCACGCCCGCTCGCGGATCGATGGTCCGCGTTCGCGCAGTTCTACAACGGGTGCGGACCGACGGAAGTGACGATCGTCAACACATTGCAGCACTACACCCGGTTCTCGGAACGGCTGACGATCGGTTCGCCAACGCCGAACAACACGGTGTACATCCTCGACGAGGACTTACGCGCATTACCGATCGGCGATGTCGGCGAGATGTGGGCCGGCGGCGATTGTGTCAGCGCTGGGTATCTCGCGAACGACGCGCTCAATGCCGAGCGCTATCGCGCCGATCCATTCCTCGGCGGTCGGCGCATGATGTTTCGCACGCGCGATCTCGGGCGATGGACACCCGATGGTCAGCTCGAGCACCTCGGACGTACCGACGATCAGGTCAAAGTGCGCGGTTTCCGCGTCGAGCTCGACTCGGTATCGCGCGTGCTCGAGACGACGCGTGATTGCCGCCAAGCCGCAACGCTCAAGCTCGATGACCGCCACCTGATCGGATTCGTCACGCCGCGAAGCGTCGACGTCGATGCTGCGCGAGCGCACGTCGCAGCGCGGCTGCCGTACTATTGCGTGCCCGAATTCATCCTCGCGCTCGACGAGCTGCCGCAGACATCGCGCGGCAAGATCGACAAGCGCGCTCTCCTCGACATCGCGCACGCGGTGACCGCACAGCCTGCCGTCGCGGCAGGAGGTCGGCGATGAACCGCGCACTGCGACTCGTGCCGACGACGGATTATCTCGACGACAACGCGACCGAGGTGATGGACAAGCTGCCGTGGTACGCGCTCGACGACGACCTCGAGATCGATCTGCCCGAGCGGCTTGCACCACCGCCACCGGCACCTCGTCGGTTGAAGCCAGTCGCCGCCGAGCCTACCGCGCTCACGCTGCCACCTCCGCTCGCCTGGCACCGACGGATGTGGAAGGGCACGACGCTCATGCACTTCCGTAGGCTCGCCGCGCTCGCGCTCATCGCGAACGCAATGATCGCGGTTTTCGCCGCACCGGCTAGCCTGCATGGCCTCGCCGACCTGGTGCTCGGCAACTTCGCGATCGCGATTCTGATCCGCCAGCACTACGTCATCAATGCGCTGTTCTGGCTCGCGACGCGCGCGCCGACGAGCTGGCCACTCGCAATCCGCGCGACGCTCGCGAAGGTCTATCACTTCGGCGGCATTCACGTCGGCTGCGCGATCGCCGCGACATGTTGGTACGTGCGCTTCGCGGTCGCGATCTTCGCGGCCGACGCTGATCCCGCGGTCGATGCGATCGTCGGCGCGCAGCTCGTCATCGTGTTCGCGATCTGCGCGATCTCCATGCCGTCGATCCGCGCGCGGTACCACAACACGTTCGAGGTCGTGAAACGCTTCGGCGGGTGGGCGTCGCTCGCGCTCTTGTGGGCGCAAACGTTCGCGCTCGGCGGCGAGCACGTTTGGCTTCTCGCAGTCGTCACGTTCAGTGTCGCGTTACCGTGGTTGCGGCTGCGCAAGGTGCGCGTCGATTTGACGGTGCCGTCGTCGCACGTCGCGCTCGCGCGGTTCGATTACGGCGTGACACCGTTCGCCGGTTCTTCCACCGCCATCAGCCGCAGTCCACTGCGCGAGTGGCACTCGTTCGCGAACGTGCCGAGCCCAGGCGTCACCGGGTTTCGGCTCACGATCTCGCGCGCCGGCGACTGGACCGGCAGGCTCATCGACGACCGGCCATCGCACGTCTGGGTCAAGGGCATCCCGACCGCCGGCGTCGCGAACATCGAGACGCTGTTCACGAAAGTCGTCTACATCGCGACCGGCAGCGGCATCGGGCCGTGCTTGCCGCACCTGCTAGCGTGCAAAGTGCCAGCGCGCCTCGTCTGGGCGACGCGCGATGCGCGCGCGACCTATGGCGATGCACTCGTCGACGAGATCCTCGCGAAGCATCCCGACGCGCTGATCTGGGACACGCACAAGCGCGGCAAGCCCGACATGGTCACGCTCGCATACCAAGCCGCGGTCGCATTCGGCGCCGAGGCAGTGATCTGCATCTCCAACAAGAAGCTGACATGGCAGGTCGTCTACGGCATGGAGAGCCGTGGCATTCCGGCCTACGGCGCCATCTGGGACTCGTGAGGACAACAATGTTCGAAACGCTACTCGTCGATCGCAACGAATCCGTTATCACGGTGACGATCCATCGTCCCGCGAAGCTCAACGCTCTCTCGCAACGCGTGTTACGCGAGCTTTCGCAACTCTTCACGTCGCTGCGCGAGCGAGGTAGCTGTCGCGGCATGCTGCTGACGGGCAGCGGCGATCGCGCGTTCGTCGCCGGCGCCGACATCTCCGAAATGGCAACGATGTCACCCGATGAGGGCGCCGCGTTCGGTCGGCTCGGTCAAGACGTCACGCAGCAGCTCGAGGCACTGCCATTCCCTGTGATCGCGTGCGTCAACGGGTTCGCGCTCGGCGGCGGCTGCGAGCTCGCGATGGCGTGTGACTACATCTACGCGACCGAAACGGCTGTGTTCGGGCAACCGGAAGTCAACCTCGGCTTGATTCCCGGCTTCGGCGGCTGCGTACGTCTCGTTCGGATGATCGGTCCGGGGCGCGCGAAGGAGTTGATTTACACCGGCCGTAACGTTAGCGCGCGCGAGGCGCTCGCGATCGGGCTTGTCAATCGCGTGCTGCCGACGCGCGCGGCGCTGATGGAAGCGGCTGCGCAATCGCTTGCGCAAATCGCGGCGCGCTCACCGGTTGCCATCGACTACTGCAAGCAAGTGCTGAGCTCGCTGCATGGACGCACCACGGCGGAGCAGCTAGCGAGCGAGGCCGAAGGCTTCTGGCATGCATTCGAGAGCGAGGACAAACACGAAGGCGTTTCGGCATTTCTCGCGAAGCGCACGCCGCGATTTCTCGGACGCTAAACCGTTCCGGCGCTGACGCGCGGTTTGAATCGCTTCGACGCGGGCAGCACGAGATCCCAGAAACCGAAAATCGCCGCGAGCATGTGATCGAGCTCGCGCGTCTGCTTCGAGCGATGCAACGTGCTCGCATCGGGCATGCAATACGCGGCGAGCCGCGACGCTTCGAGCGAATGCAGCACACCCTTTGACCAGCCCTTGCCGGCATAGACAAGACAGCCGGGCACCCAGAGCGCATCGAGATCTTGCAGCGCGTACGGAATCTTTTCGTCGACCGTGCCGAGCGAGTCTTGGTATTTGCACTCGATCGCGATCGCTTTTCGATCATCGGGCCGCACGACGAAGATATCGATGCAGCGATCTTTGCCGATCACGGTCTTGCCGAGCGAGATCTCCGCGTACACGACGAGCCCGTGCGACCCGTAATTGTGGTGGATGTAGCTCGCGATCAGATCGCGATACTCGTTCCCCGTCATGCCACGCGCGGCCGGCTTCGCGACGAGCTTCGGTTTGGCGATCGTTGCCATGACTACAGCGTCAACCCGAGTTGGGGCACGTCAGCGACGTAGCGTTCGCGCGGCGCTTCGCGCCCGCCCGCCACGACAAGCCGTTCGCGCGTGATATCGAGCGCCTCGGCGCATAGATCGTTGCCGGAAAAATCGCGCGCGTTGCGAACCGTCGCGACGCCGATCGAGCCCGAGCCCATGAATGGATCGATCACGAGCTCACCGGGCTCGCTACTCTGCTTGACCAGTACTTCGCTCACCTCGGCGGGCTTCTCCGCCGGATAGCCATTGCTGATGCGCGGCGCTTCGATGATATCGGCGACGCCCAGATCGAGCAGCTTGCGCTTACCCTTCTCGAAGAACAGCACGCACTCGTAGCGCGCGCGGTAGTGGTAGCCCATCCCGATCTTGCAGTTGTGCGTGACGAGCCCGTTCGCGAGCAGGAACAGCTCGTCGCGATCCTCGATCGAGATATCGACGAGATCGCGCATGCCGATATCCTCGACGCCGAGCACATCGATCGTGTGATCGGAGATCACTGACGTCATGTCGCGTACCGCCGTTTTCAACAGCAGCACCGGCCGCGTGCACAGCCGCTCGCCGACGACGAGCCGCGACGCCTCGGCGAGCGAAATATCGGCGCGCATGAAGCGATGGTCGTGCGACGCGACGACGTAGCTGCCATCCGATAGCAGCAGGCGCACCGCGGGCGCGCGCGTGCGGCGCACCGCCACGACCGGCGTGGTACCGCCCTCTGGGATCGCGACGTGATCACCTGGCACGATGTCGGCGATGCGGACGTTGCCGCGCGCTGTCCACACGAGCGTATCGGGCCCGAGGCACTTGTCCCAGATCAGCGGCTTCCAGAACTTGAACCCGACCTGTTCCGCGATCGGCTTTGCGACGAACATCGTCTCCGGATCGCAGAACAGATAGAAGTGCGTGTCGCGTTTGAGCACGCGCCAGATCTCGGTGAACAGCTCTGGAAAGCGCGCGTTCGGGAAGATCGTGAACCAATCGTTGCTCGACGCTTTGCTGTGCTTGAGCCGCGTGGTGGTTCCGATGGCTCGATGTTTTTCGAGCGACTCGTAGGGCGGATCCGTGATGACGAGATCGACAGACGCCGCCGGCAGCGTTCGCAGCCACGCCACCGCGTCGCCCTGCGTGAGCTGGAACGTCGGCTGATGCATGCACGAACCCTCGCACGCCGGTCTGACAATCTGTTCAGTACGCCCCCGGCCGCGACGACGGCGTACTATGACCGCCATGGCCGAGCCCGCGGTAACGGCTACGTCACAGCCCCGCATGGAAGCAGCCGATCCGCTGTTCTCCATCATGGAGCTGGATTTCAAGTCGAAGCAGTATCAGAAGCTCAGCCTGACCACGTTCCGCGATTCGATCGCCGCGAAGAAGTTCGTGTGGATCGATGTCGACATCTCGCAGAGTGATGAGGCGGTCAAGCTCCTGCAGGAGCTCGACCTGTGCGCGCGCGAGATCCTCGAGGACGCACTCACCCGCGAGCCCGCAACGCAGATCGCGCGCTACGAGAACTACATCCATCTCGTGCTCTCGGGGTGCCGGCTGCTCGGTCACAAGTTCGATCTCGAGCGCGTCGACGCGATGATGGGCGAGTACTTTCTGCTCACGATCCACAAAGGCCAGCCGGTCTTTCTCGAGGCGGTGCGCAAGGAGTACTTGACCGACTTCGTGCGCTTCGCGCAGAGCCCGAGCTTTCTGCTCTACGAGTTGTGGGATCACCTGATCGAGAACTACCTCGCGGTGCACAAGAAGTTCGAGGAGCGCGTCGAGGAGGTGCAAGCGCAGCTGATCGGCGACGTCCGCGATAAGGTCTTCGCCGAAGCATCCGAGCTTGGCTCCGACCTGCTTCATCTGCGCAAGGTCGTGCTGCCGGCGCGCGCCGTGCTCACCGATCTATCGACGCGCAAATCACCGTTCGTCAGCGAGGCGACGCAGCCCTACCTCGGCAACATGGTCGGCACGATCGAGCGCGTGCTGCAGGACGTTCTCGTCGATCGCGACATCCTCGCCGGCTCGCTGAACAACTATATGTCGCTGGTCGCGCACAAGACGAACCAGGTCATGAGTAAGCTGACCGTCGTCAGCATCATCTTTCTGCCGCTGACGTTCTTGTGCGGCGTCTACGGCATGAACTTCGACGTCCTCCCAGAGCTGCACTGGCGGTTTGGGTATCTCTACTTCTGGGGATCCGTCGGGCTGCTCGTCATCGGCCTCTTGTGGCTCATGCGACGTAACAAGCTGCTGTGACTCCGAACGAGCTTTGCACCGCCCACACCGCGGCGTTCCTCGCGGACGCGCTGCGCGGTCGTCATCGCGTGCTCGAGGTCGGTTGCGGTGACGGCGCCGTAGCACGCGCGCTCGGCAGCGCCGGGTTCGCCGTGACGGCGCTCGATATCGAGCTTCGCGACCCGCGTCCCGCGTCGAACGTCACGTTCGTCGAGCGCGATTTCCTCGCGTTCACCGCCGAGCCGTTCGAAGCGATCGTGTTCACCTCATCGCTCCACCACATCGAGGCGCTCGAGGATGCGATCGCGCATGCCGTCGATTTGCTCGTGCTCGACGGGTTGCTCGTCGCCGACGAGTTCGATGTCGAGCGCCCCGACGTCACGACGCTGCAGTGGTACTACGACACGCAGGAGTTGCTCGCGGCCGCGGGCGTGTACCAGCACGAGCACGTCGATAAGCCGAACCGCGATCTGCTCGCGCGCTGGCGCGCGGCGCACGCGCACGATCCGCCGCTCCACACCGGCGTCGCGATGCGCTCGGCGATCGCATCGCAGTTATCGATCGTCGAGATCAGCGCGTGCGAGTACCTCCATCGCCACATGTGCAGCGGGCTGAGGCCCGATCACCACGGCGGCGCGGTTGCCGCGCACGTGCTCGCGACCGAGCAGCGGCGCATTGCCGATGGCACGCTCGCCGCTGTCGGCCTGCGGATCATCGCGTCGCGTTCCTAAATCCAAGGCTCACCTTAGTTGGTCAGGCTACGCCTGCCCAACCCGGTACGCCTCGGGTTCAGGGGCTCGCGCGTTCGCGCTCGCCGGTCGATCTGATGCGGGGTCCCCGGCTCGAGGACTCGCCACCCCGCGAACCCATAGTTCGGCTGGTCGGATCGACACAGCCGAACTCTGGGTTTAGGTTTCGCGCGCGAGCTCGTAGCCGACGGTGACATCGAGCGTCAGCGGTTGCAGCGAGCCGCCGAGCGCGACGGCCGCGGCGTTGTTGCGCGCTTCCATCGCGTTCGCCACGCGCGGAAAATACGTCGCCTGCCACATCACGCCGCCGGGATTCTCGGCAACGGAGACAACGCGGCCGAGGTGAATGCCGAGCGCATCGGCGGTCTGCTTCGCCTTCTCCTTCGCCGCGGTGAGCGCCATATCGCGCACCTTCTTCTTGAGCGCGGCGATATCGCTGCGCCGGAACTCGCTCGACAGCGACGAGGCGCCTGCCGATGCGGCCGCATCCATGATGTCGGCGATCTTGGCAAAGTCGCGCGTCGTCGCGGTCACCGTGATCTGCGCGCGGTACGTGTGCACCTTGATCGTTGCCCAGCCTTCGGGATTTGGCGCGTAGACCGGGTCGAGCTGGAGATTCGACAGCTTGATGTCGCCGGTCTCGAGCCCGATCTTCTGCAGCGCAGCGACGAGCGCGAGCTTCTTCGCTTCGAGCTGCTTCGCGGCTGCGCCGGGCCGCACGTTATCGGCGCCGAGCGTGATCGTGAGGTCGGCACAATCGGGACTGACGTCGAGCGTCGCCTGGCCGGTGACGGTCATCTGGCCGGGTTTGGAGACCTCCGTTTGCGACGGCACCGCGATGATCTGCGGCGCGCGGTCGTGACAAGCGGTGAGCGAGGAAGCGAGGACGAGAGTGGCGAGGGTCTTTTTCAACATACCCGTGCTAACGCGCCGCGCGGCCGATCGGCGCGCGCCTTTACACACGCCTTACGTCGAGGTGCAGTCCGTCACCATCATCAGCGCGCCGCTCGCGCCGCCGATCTTGCACGTGACGATCAGGATGTCACCGGCCTGAACCGGCGGCGGCGGGGGCGCGAATTCGAGCGTGATGAAGTTGTCGCCATCGACCTCGACCCACACAAGCGGCTTGCCCGGTTCTGGCTCGCCGACGGTCTTGACGAGCGCGGTGAACGTGGCGCCGTCGCGATAGCGGTCGAGCGCGTGCGCCTTCGTGAAGTCATCGTACAAGCGCTGTGGCGTCGTGAACACGGGGCTGTGTGATTGTTGACCGCACGCGACA
>Ga0070698_100008212_pt1 | contig 11293 bp, 10 predicted proteins | sample KBSK1502metaG_FD_65477 | JGI IMG/M metagenome (GOLD analysis project Ga0070698, IMG submission 65477) | Corn, switchgrass and miscanthus rhizosphere microbial communities from Kellogg Biological Station, Michigan, USA - KBS K1-50-2 metaG | ecosystem: Host-associated > Plants > Roots >...
CAGGTGGTCGCCGCGGACGTCAACGACAAGGCGGTCCACGACACCGTCGCGACCCTGCAGGGTAAGGCGGTGGCGGTGATCGGAGACGTCACGCGCGACGCCGACGTCGCGGTCTTCGTCGAGACTGCGGTCGGGCACTTCGGCAAGCTCGACGTGCTGTACAACAACGCCGGCATCTTCCATGAAGCTGATGAGTCCGTACTGACGACGACCGACGCGATCTGGGACCGGACCATGGCGATCAACGTCAAGGGCCTTGCCTTCTGCTGCAAGCACGGTATCCCTGAGCTGATCAAGGCCGGCGGTGGCTCGGTGATCAACATCGCCTCCTTCGTCGCCCTGGTCGGGTGCACCGTGCCGCAAGACGCCTATACCGCCAGTAAAGGCGCGGTCATCGCCCTCACGAAATCGCTGGCGGTTCAGTTCGGACCGAAGGGTGTTCGCACCAATGCGATCTGTCCGGGACCGATCGAGACGCCGTTGATGCGGGATTTGCTGGAAGATGAGAGCAAGAAACGCGTCCGGCTCGACCGCATCCCGATGGGCCGCTTCGGCCGTGCCGAGGACATTGTCTCGCTGGCCATCTACCTGGCCTCCGACGAGTCGACCTGGACCAACGGGGCCGCCCTCGTCGTCGACGGCGGCATCACCTCAAACTACTTCTGATCGGTTCTGCTACGGGGACTGCTGAGCCGTGGAGCCGCTGATTGGGCTCCAGGCGGTACCGGTCCATTCCCAGGCGTTGATGCGAAGGGTGTTGAAATCCCGGCTCACGTCTTCGAAGGCGAAGACCCTCCCCAGGACGTCGTCGCCAGTGGCTGCCACGATTCTGACCTCGGCGCCCGGCTGGCCGATCGTCTGCAGCCCGACCCAGTCTCGGCCGTCCCAGGCCCAGGTTTCAGTGGGAGCCGGCCCCAGTGCATTGCTCGACACCGTGAGCAGCAGTAACCGACCGGATATCGGGTCTGGGACCAGTGCCATGCTGTAAAAGGCGAAGCCGGGCTCGTGGGCCGGCGTCAGCTGGCGCCAGGTCGTGCCGTCCCAGCTCCAGGTCTGGGATCGGCACTCGAAACCAGAACACTCGCCGGCGATGGCGAGCACCGTCCGCGTGCGGGGTTCATATGCGATCGTGGCGACGGGGCTGGTCGGCCCGCCGGCGACGCTCCGCAGCCGCCAGGCCACGCCGTTCCAGGTCCATAGTTGAATCGGCGCCCCAAAGTGGATGTCGGACGTGACCAGGACCATCTCCCGAAGGTCCAGGTCATAGGTCGTGCTGCTCAGGAGACTTGCGGCCGGCGCGAGCCCTCCGCTCCCAACCTCCCTCCAGATGGACCCGTTCCAGGCCCAGGTGTCGTGGAGGAGGGTCTGATCCCCGTACGCCAGTCCGCCAAAAAGCAACACCGCGTGGGTGCTCGGATCCCAGGCGACCGCCGCGCCCGTCCGCCTCGGCGGCGTGACCGGGGGGTGGGCTTGTAGCCAGTGATTGTTCGACCAGAGCCACGTCTGGTCGCGGAAGTTCAGGAGCACGACCTGCCGGTGCCCCGCGTCGTAGGCAAAGACGGGAAACAACCCAAAGAAGGGCAGGCCGGTCGGCGATGGCGAACCAAGCGCGGCCGGCTTCGCCAGCGGGGCTGCGGCTCGTTCTCCGACCACGATGACCGCGAGCAAGAGCGCCAGGGCCAGCGCACCCAGGAGTAGACCGCGACGCTGCTGAAAGAGCGCCGTGAGAGGCGGGCCCGGCTGGTCGGCGCGAAGCCACTCGTCGTCGCTCGGCCGGGGCCGGTCCCTCTTCATGCCAGGCTTTATCTTGCATCCGGTAGGCTTTGCCGTGATGGCGAAACAAGCCGCAATCGAATCGCCGCCGGTGAACGTGTACGAGGCGAATGACCAGCTCACGGTCGCGATCCCCATCCCGGGCGCGCACCACGACACGACCGAGGTCACGCTGGACGGCCGGAAGCTGATCATCCGGGCGGAGGCGCGCTATCCGCAAGAGCAGCAGCACTACGTGCAGCACGAGTGGTCGGTCGGAACCTCGCATCGCGAGGTCGTTCTGCCCAAGCCGGTTCAGTCCAGCGGCGCCAAGGCGATGCTGACCCACGGCATCTTGACGATCTCCCTGCCGATCGGGACGGAGAAAACGTCCTCGCGCGCTCGCATCCCGGTCACCGAGCCGCCCACCCACCAGGGCCAGCCACACTGATCGTGCGCGCCGCAGCGGCGCGGTGGACGGTCCTCGAGCTCTTGCACCCAATTCCTTCGCTGCTGACAACGCTGGCCGCGATGGGCTTCGCCTGGATATTCGGCATCGGCCCGGGCGATCGCAGGTTCTGGTGGATCGCCGCCATCATGCTGCTGGTCCAGTTCTCGATCAGTGGGTTGAATGAGTGGGCCGATGCCGATCTCGACCGGCGGGCGCATCGGCGTCGACCGATCCCGCTGGGTCTGGTCTCACCCGCCGCCGCGCTCAGCGTCGCGGTCGTCGGCGCGGTGGGCGCCTTCCTGCTCTGCGTGCTCTCGAACCTGGGACCGTTCGCCCTGCTCCTTGTCGGGGTTGGAACCGCCTGCGGGTGGGCCTACGATCTCTGGCTCAAGGCCACACCGCTGAGCTTTGTTCCGTTTGCCATCGCGTTCCCCCTCATGCCGTTCTGGATCGGCGTCCTCACGGGTCGTCCGCTGACCTCGCTGGCGATCCTGTTCCTCGGCGGCAGCCCGCTCGCCACCGCCATCCACCTCGCCGACGCCATCCCTGATCGTGATCGAGACCGGGAGGCGGGGCTCAGCACGCTGGCGGTGGCCCTCGGAAAGCCGAGAGCGGAAATGGCTGCCGCCGGCCTGCTCCTGATCGGGGCACTGGTCTCAATCGTCCTGCTCATCCGTCGTGGCCAGACATCGATCGCCGCGCTATTGCTCGTCACGATCGCGGCCAGCGCCGTGGTAGCCGGTCTCAGCTCTCGAGCCAAGCCCTGGTCGTCGCTGCTCGGCAAATGGATCGTGATCGCGGCGGCCGCCCTGGCGGCGGTGCCGCTGGTGATGTGGGCAAGTGAGCGGTAACACCGGGCACATCGACGAGACCGCCGTTGGCAGCCGGTATGGCGAGTGGTTCAGCCGCGGCCTGCGGGGCATCGGCATGCGCTATGTCTTTTCCCGGCGGGGACTCTGGGTTATCAACACCCCCTACCGGCACATCCTGAGCGCGGCCAGTATCACGTCGCAGGATCGGGTGCTCGACCTTGGCTGCGGGATTGGCAACATCCTGATCGCTCTTGCCGAGCGGATTGACTTCATCCATCCGCCGGCCGGCGTTGACGTCTCGCCCGACCTGATCCGGATCGGCGAGCGGGAAATCGCAAAGGCTGGCCTGCACGAGCGCATCGCGCTGCGCGTGGCGCCCGCCACCCGGCTGCCCTTCGAGGACGGCGCGTTTGACGTCGTCCTCACCTCGCATGTGCTGAAGCACCTGGATGATGAGGCGCTGCTGACCAGTTTTCGTGAGGTGGTCCGCGTGCTCCGGCCTGGAGGGCGATTGCTCCTGTGGGAGTTCGAAAAAAGCGCGCGATCAGCCCTGTTGTTCTGGAGTGCGCGACTCACTGGCTTGCCGCCGCCGTTCCAGCTGCGCACCATGGCGGAGTTTTCCCGGGCGCTCCGCTTGACGGGATTCCATCGCGTGGTGCGGGTCGACGCCGGATTCTTTCTCCTTCCGCCCGTGCCCCGCATCGCGTTGCTGGCGACTCGATAAGCAGGCTTTCTACTATTGAGTCGATGGCAAAGACGCTGACGGCCACGATGCACGCGGTGGCGGTGACGCCCAAGCAACCCGGCAGTGCCCGGCAGGTCGAGCTCCCGGTCCCGACCGCCACCCGGGACACGGCGGTGATGCGCGTGCTCGAGGTCGGCATCGACGGCACCGACACCGAGATCAACAGCGGCCTCTATGGCGAAGCGCCGCCAGGTTTCGAGTTCCTGGTCATTGGTCACGAAGCGCTCAGCGTGGTCGAGGCGGTGGGGGAGGGCGTGTCGGGATTCATGCCGGGCGACCTGGTCGTCTCCACGGTGCGGCGCCCGGACGACTGCCCGAATTGCCGGGCGGGCGAGAGCGACATGTGCCTGTTCGGCAAATACACCGAGCGCGGGATCAAGGGGGCGCACGGCTACATGGGGGAGTACTACGGCGAGACGCCGGCGTTCATGGTCAAGATCCCGCCGGACCTGCGACCGTTCGCCGTCTTGCTCGAGCCGCTCAGCATCGTGGAGAAAGTCACCTACCAGGCGTGGAAGATCCAGGAACGGATGCTCTGGGAGCCGAAGCGCGCTGTCGTGCTTGGCGCCGGACCCATCGGCATCCTGGGCACGATCCTGCTGCGCTTGCGCGGCCTGGAGGTGCACGTCTACGCCAAGTCGCCCTCCGACACGTTGCAGGGCCGCATCCTCACCAGCCTCGGCGCCACGTATGAGAGCGTCGGGGATCACCCGGTGACGGGCATCAAAGACGAGCTCGGTCAGATCGACTTCATCCTTGAAGGTACGGGCAACAGCGAGGTGGCGTTTCAGGCGATGGCGCAGCTCGGCATCAACGGCGTCCTCTGCCTCACGGGCGTGTCCGCGGGCAATCGCAGTATCGAGATCCCGGCCGACGTTATCAACCTGCAGATGGTCCTCGGCAACCGCGTTGGGTTTGGGTCGGTCAACGCCAACCGCCGCTACTTCGAGATGGGGGTCCAGCATTTCCAGCAGGCCGAGCGGCAGTGGCCCGGCATCTTCGAGCGGCTGATCACCCGGCGGGTCCCGTTCGACGATTTCAAGTCTGCGCTCGACCGCCGGCCAGAGGACATCAAGACCCTGCTGACGATCGCCGCCGAGTAGTCGCACTGTGGCGCTTCACCTCGATCCCGAGACCTGTCGCAACTTCGAGCCGGCCGTACGCCGCGAGTGGTTGGTGACGAACGGGCTCGGCGGCTATGCGTCGGGAACGGTGGCCGGGGTCAACACGCGGCGCTACCATGGGCTGCTCGTCGCCTCCCTGAATCCGCCGGTCCAACGGATGGTCCTGCTGGCGGCGCTCGAGGAGTGGCTCATCGCGCCTGATCGCGAGCGGCAGCCGCTCTCGGCCCAGGAGTACTGGGACGGCACCGTCTATCCGGACGGGTTCCGGTTCTTGGAGGCCGTCGACGTCGACGGGATGCTGCCCACTTTCCGCTGGGTGGTTGACGGCCGCATCATCGAAAAGCGCATCTGGATGGAGCATGGCATCTCGAGGACGGTGTTGACCTACCGCCTGGTGGCCGGCCCACCGTTGTGGTTGCAGGTCCGGCCGCTCTTTGCCCACCGCGACCATCACGCGCACCGGCACGGACAGGGCGGCTTCGACCTAGGAGAAAGCAGCGACGGTTGGGTCATCGACGCCGCGGGGGTTCGCAGCCACTTCGAGGTTCGCCCGTCGCCGGTCGTTCGCAGCCTTCCCGATTGGTACTGGCGCGTCTTGCACCGAGCCGAGCGGGAACGCGGTCTCGACGACGAGGAGGACCTGTTCACGCCCGGAACGGTTGAGCTGGCGCTCGACGAGCAAAACGAGGTGGTCGTCATCGTCGGCACCGAACCCGCCCCTCGCGGATGGAACGTCGCGACCTCATGGCACGCGGCGCGGCAGCGACAGGCGGCGCTGACGGATCCGGCGATCGATCATCCGCTCGCCGGGCAGCTGGTGGCCGCCGGTGAACAGTTCCGCGTCGCCCGCCGCATGGCTATTTCCCCTCCCCCGCCCGCAGGGGAGAGTCAGGGGGCCGCCATTTCCCATCCCTCCCTTGCGGGGGAGGGTCAGGTTGGGGGGCACCGAACGATGATCGCCGGCTACCACTGGTTTGCGGATTGGGGCCGCGACACGATGATCAGCCTGCCTGCTCTCGCGATGCGACCCGGCACACTCTGGGAGGCGCGCGCGGTACTCGATACCTACATGAGGTATCTCGATCACGGCCTGATCCCGAACCGATTTCCCGACGGTGGCGAGCCGCCCGAGTACAACACCATCGACGCGACCCTCTGGCTCTTCCAGGCGGTGGCGGCGTACCTGCGGGCGAGCGGAGATTGGCGATTCATCGCGGACCGGCTCGACGCACTGGAAGGGGTCATCGACTGGCACATCGGCGGAACACGGCACAACATCCGCATGGACGAACGGGATGGATTGCTCGCCGGGGGCGAGGAAGGGTACGCGCTGACCTGGATGGACGCGCGGGTGGGGGACTGGGTGGTCACGCCCCGTCGTGGCAAACCCATTGAAATCAATGCCCTCTGGTACAACGCGCTGCGGCTAACCGCCGACTGGTGCGAACGGGCGATGCGACCGGCGGGCGGCTACCGGCAGATGGCCTTACAGGTCCATGAATCAGCGCAGGTGCGGTTCTGGTATCGAGACGGTGGCTACTGCTACGACGTCGTCGACGCGGCGGACGGCGACGATCCGAGCTTGCGTCCCAACCAGGTGATCGCTCTTGCCCTCGTGTATCCCTTGATCGAGGGCGATCGCGCGCGGTCTACGCTGGATGTCGTCACATCAAAGCTCCTAACGCCCTACGGCCTTCGAACCCTGAGCCCGGATGACCCTCGATATCAAGCCTCCTACGAGGGCGACCAGCGCGCGCGCGATGCCGCGTATCACATGGGGATGGCGTGGCCCTGGCTCATGGGACCGTATCTCGATGCGCATCTGCGCGTGAACGGTGATCGAGAGGCCGTCCGGAGAATGATCGAACCGTTTGAGGCGCATCTGCGCGACGCAGGACTGGGCACGATCAGCGAGATCTTCGAGCCGGAGCCGCCCTACCGGCCGAGGGGCTGCATTGCGCAGGCCTGGAGCGTCGCCGAGATCCTTCGCCATGCGCGCGGCCTATCCTGAGACCGCGTGAAGTTGATCGACGTCAGCGTCCCGATCCGCGATGCGATGGCCGTCTATCGCGGCAATCCACCCGTGCGGATCCGCCCGGCGATGACCCTGCGAAAGGATGGCGTGAACCTCAGCGAGCTGTGCCTCGGATCGCACACCGGGACGCACGTCGATGCGCCCAGCCATTTCATCAAGGGCGGAAAGGGGGTCGACCGGGTCGACGCTGAGCGCTTCATCGGCCCGGCCTGGGTCGCGGACCTTCGTCCGGTGAAGGGTGGCATCAGCGCCGTCGACCTGGCGAAGGCGGGCATCCCGCGCGCCAGCCGGCGCGTCCTGTTGCGCACGAGCAACTCGCGCTGGTGGCACCCCGCGCGGGCATTCCGGACGGACTTCGTCTATCTCGCTCCGGACGGCGCGGACTGGCTGGTCGAACGAGGCGTGCAGCTGGTCGGCATCGATTACCTGTCGATCGAAGGCTACGGAGTATCGGGCGCACCGACCCACAAGCGGCTGCTGGGCGCGGGAATTCCGATCCTCGAGGGACTCGACTTGTTCAATGCGCGTCCGGGCCGCTGGCAGATGGCGGCCTTCCCACTGCGGATCAAGGATGGTGACGCGGGCCTGACCCGCGCCATCCTTTGGAATGGCTGATCCATCGAGTTCGAATCCTAACGGCCCAGCCATCGCCTTCAGCAGGGATGGGTTCCGTCGTTAGAAGGGTTCTTCGACGAAACCAACGTCGTCCCAACTAAGGGGCTTGAGCCGCCGAGGCTTGACTTCGACATTTAGGGCCGTGAAAAAGCGATGGAGTTCAGAGATTAGATTAGGCGCTGCGTCGCCAGGTTCGTTTCGCTTGGGGCCGATCAAAGGCGACCGAATCCACCACCTTCCGCTACTCCATCTGGCGTCCGGCTGACCGGTTGGCGTAAAGGTGCCAAGTAGGACGCCCTTATCGAGCAATCTAATGCACGCGCGCTCAATTTCCATTTCCGAGGGCACGCGCCGATCCAGGGATTGGGCGAAGTATTGGACGCAGTGAGGCCTGATTTCGTAGTGGGTCCGCGTAAAGCCCTCTGGGTCGCGTCCGAGCTCGACATCGACATCGACCTTGCCTGGTATCTGAACAGGCGTCCTGCCATCCTTCAGCATCGCTCCCAATCCATGCCTCCAGAACTTCACCCCGTTTACCTCGCCGCCTTGGTCGATCAATCCGTACATGCTGGCGAGGACGACCGCCCGAATCGGATCGAGATCGACTGGTTCAGCTAGCCCGGCTTGAATTTGTGAGCTCAGCCGTAGCGTGACCGAGAGAAACTCTCTGACCAAAGTCTCCAGTGACGTTTCTTGCATCTGCGCGCCCTGTTCTCCTTACCCTTACGTTACGCTCGGTCGTCCCGGGCCGGAATCCGGCGAAGGCGAGCCAGACCATTAGCTAACGCCGCACCGACCTCGGTGAGAAGAGTTGCCAACTCTGACCAATTGACCCAGCCATCGCCTTCAGTCACAGCGTCTGGCGGTACCCCCACGAACACCCCGTTGAAGGCTGGGCCGACAGAGCTCGTGTCGGACCTGCGCCAGGGTAACTACGGTCGATCAGCTCGCGGCATGGGTGACGGCCGCTGCAGGCGGCAACCCAGAGCGCCTGGTCAGACCACTTCGCGCAGGTTGGCCTCTGAGACGTCGTAGACAAATGCTCGCACCGAGTTGTGGGCAACGAGAAACCGGAAGGATCGGATTAATGCCAGACTGCGCCGCAGGTCTTCGTCCAGGTCCGTGAAGGCGCCCAGCGTGAACGGGAGCTTGACGCCCGCCTCTCGCTCGAGCTGCGGGACCAACTGAGACTCGTTGAGGCGCATCAGGCCGCAGTCGGTGTGGTGCAAGAGCAGGATCTCGCGCGTTCCCAAGAGGCGCTGGGAGATCAGCAGCGAGCGCAGGACGTCGTCCGTGACGATGCCCCCGGCGTTGCGGATGATGTGGGCGTCTCCGGTCCGAAGGCCAAACATGCTCTCGACGTTGATGCGCGCATCCATACAGGCGACGATGGCCACGCCTTTGGCGGGGCGGCCGTGCTCGCCCGCGGTGGTGTACGCCCAGGCGTGGACCCTACTGCTCGAAACCATCTCGTCGATCACGGTCACGATCCCCATCGTACTGCCCGTTGCTCAGCGATCCACCAACACCTGACTCAACGGTCGGTCGCCAGCTGCGCCAAGCTCAGCTGCAAAGTCCGTAACAGTTGTTGCCAAACCTGACCAGTCGACCCAGCCATCAGCCTCGGCCGCGACCTTCCCCAGGTACCTAGGCTTAGGATTGGGGCGCGTGGCTGAGGAATACGAACTCGCGGTGTGCGATCTGCTCGGCAATGATCGGATTGAGACCGTTGCGCTGTCATATGTAGGAGCTGATCGTTATCTCATCGACGATGCTGATCTCTTGGAATGTCAACCACCACTTTTCTGGCATGACGTCATCGAGGCGAAAGCGATTGCCGAGGGGCGACTACGGTTGCGGCGGGTCCAACAACGTGCCGACCCCTCACTCGTCGTCCTCGGAATTGGCCCTCACCAGTGGTGTACACCGGTGACCCCACTCGGCGATGGGCGTTATCGTCTCGAGGCAAGTCAGTTCGAAGTCGAACCGCCACTCGCGTTCCACGACGTTATCGAGGCGGAGCCGCAAGCGGAGGCACGACTGCGGTTTGTCCGGCTAATTCAAAAATCTGCGCTGGAAGATCAGCTGGTTACGCCGGCCCCCGAACTTCTCGATACAGTCGAATCGCTGTCGGTGCTGACCTGGTTGACTGAACAGGGTGGATATTGGCAGCGGATGTGGGGCAATGTCGCATCGCTTTCGGTTCCGAAGCACGTGCAGAAGGAGTTGAACGCCAAGTTAAAGCAGGTTGGTGAGGAATTCCTTCGCGGTCTCATAGAGGCGGGAACCGCGCAGACGGCGGGCAGGCCATACCCCGTTCTGGTTTCGCTGGAGGCGTACCGCGACCCGAAGATGCGGCAGGAGCTCGCGGTTGCTTCGGTTCCGCGGCTGCGTGAAGTCGAGTCGACCACCCCCGCGGCCTACCTTCTTTTCGGCAAACCGCATGAGCGTGGCCCATTGTGGCGGCTTACGGGCCAACCCTGGCAACTTGACAAAAAGAAGCCAGAGCCGCTGGAATCGGTCTCCGTTCGGCCGGACCTCAGACGGCGGATCGAAGACTGGTGCCAGACAGGCCTGCAGGCCAGGCGGTCGGGATCACCGCCGGGCTACTTGGGGTTTGCCGACGAGGATTCGGAAAGAGCGTACGTCGCCGAAGGAGCGAAACTCTACGCAGAGCTCGCTAAAGTCGTCCGAGAGCCTCTTGAGTTCTGGGACTTTGCCAGCGGAAACTATCGTTGGTGGGCCTCGGACGCGCAGCCCGAGCCAGGCGACTTCGGCAAGAACATAGATTGCCGCGTGCTTGCCCGGACGGCCGATTACGCCGTGATCGGCCGCAGGGGGTCCGCCAACCTCCTACGACGTGGCGTTGAGGAGTCGATTGATGGCTCGCTCCGCGTAGGTGCCCACGATCCAGCCGTTACCTGCGGAGTCATCGCTCCAGACCAATCATGGTGTGCTACGGGTGGATCCGGTGTCATTGTTTACGAACTCCGTCCGCCTTGGGAGGACTACGACGACAAGCGAGAGACAGATCAGTGGTTCGAGTTCGAGCGCGAGTCGACGGTTACGCAAATGCAGGCGCTTGACCCTGCTTATATCCGGCTGACAGTTTCCAAGTACGGCGAGCCGATCCGCGACAGGCTGCTTGACCTCAAGACACGCCGGCTGCTCTAAGGCATTCTCATGTCGATGGCTTGCTGATCGGAGAGTAGCCCAACCACCGCGGGAAGGCGCTCCGCGAAGGCCGACAGGCCCGCCGCTAATTCCTCGAGAAGTGTTGCCAAACCTGACCAATTGACCCAGCCATCGCCTTCAAGCGGAAAGCCCTGTGCCGCACAACCCGTGGCTCTACGACATAGGAACCGACTGATGCCGCGAACGTATCACGGCCAACGCGGAAGGTAAGGTTGCCTCGGTCGAGGTGCAGTCTAGTCAGCCGATGTGGGCTGGCCGCCCCACTCAGCATCAGCTGCTGGCTAGAACGGCAGCTTCACGTCTCCTCCTGCCGCCGACAGGCTCGTGGCAGCAGTATTCAGAACCATCCGCGTTCTACGCGGTATGCAGGAGCCGGAGCGGCCCAGTCCACCGCAACCCGCCTGGAAAACGCAACGAGGCGCATCGGCGATTGAGTTCGTGACGGCGGACATGACATGGCACCAGTGATCCGACCGTCGCGACTGACCGGCGTCGCGATCGCAATCGTCTTCATGGTCGTGGCCGCAACTCTCGCCGCCCTGGTTGGATATCGATCGGGCTCTT
>Ga0070698_100008213_pt1 | contig 11291 bp, 6 predicted proteins | sample KBSK1502metaG_FD_65477 | JGI IMG/M metagenome (GOLD analysis project Ga0070698, IMG submission 65477) | Corn, switchgrass and miscanthus rhizosphere microbial communities from Kellogg Biological Station, Michigan, USA - KBS K1-50-2 metaG | ecosystem: Host-associated > Plants > Roots >...
GCACTCGCCAAGGCAGGCAATTCCTACCTTCAGTGGGTCCTCGCCTGCGATCGCGCCGCCGCGGTCGTGGTCTACGAGGCGCCGGCCGGCATGCCGCTCGGCGAGCGGCCGGGCGACCCGCCGCTCGAGCCGCTGCGCGCCGTGCGCCTGCTCAAGCGCCTCGCGCTGGCGGTCGCGCCGCTCCACGAGGTCGCCGAGGCACACGGCGCCATCGGCGGCAGCACGGTCGTCATCGACGATCTCGACTGTCCGACCCTGCTGGCGAGCGGACTCGGGCGTGCCCGGCAGGACGCCACCCCGGCCGGCGACGTCGCCGCCGTGGTCGCGCTGGTCGGCGCGCTGGCCGGCGCCGAGCCGACGCTCGACGGCCTGGTCGACGCGCTCGCGGCCCCGCTCAGCCATCCCGAGCGCGCCGCCCTCAAGCTGCTCGGCGGCGGCAAGACCGGGATGGCCCTCTTCCATCTGGCCGAGGCGCTCGAGCTGGCGCTGCTGAGGTTCGGCCGCCAGCGCAGCGAGACGCGATCGTCATGACCGACTCCGATCTCGACCGCTCGACGCTCAAGATCCAGACTCTCGAGGTCACGACCATCTACCTGCAGATGATGTGGCCGCCGCATGCCGGTCAGGAAGAGCCGCCGGCGCCGCGCACCGATCTGCTGGTCATGCACGCCGAGAAGCCCCCGGTTCGCTTCTACCGTTACCTCTACGACAGCGTCGGCGCACCCTGGCTGTGGTACGAGCGCCGGCTGCTCGGCGACGAACAGCTGGCCGCCATCGTGCAGGACCCCGAGGTCGAGGTGAACGTCCTCTACGCCGGCGGCGTGCCGGCCGGCTACGCCGAGCTCGATCGCCGCACCCCCGGGCAGGTGGAGCTCGCCTACTTCGGTCTCATGCCGGAGTTCATCGGCCAAAAGCTCGGCAGCTACCTCCTCCGGTGGGCGGTCAAGCGCGCCTGGGTGCCGGGCCCGGATCGCGTGTGGGTCCACACCTGCAGCCTCGACCACCCGCGCGCGCTCGAGACCTACGTCGGCGCCGGCTTCCACGAGTACAAGCGCGAGACCGCCAACATCCCCGATCCGCGCCGCCTGATGGACAACTGATGCGCCCGCATGCCGCCTTCCTGCTGCTGGCGGCCTGCGCGCCAACCTACGCGCCGCCGGTCCGCGCCATCCACGGCGGCGCGCCGCGCCCCACGCTCGGCTCCCTGCAGATCGACGTCGCCGATGCCGACGGCGTGGTCCCCGGCGTCGCCGGCCGCCTGCCGCTGAGCGAGCACCTGGCCGCCGAGGTCGGCGGCGACGTGGCCGCCGACTTCGCGCCCGACCTGGGAGCCAGCTGGAAGATGGGCCACGCCGGCCTGCGCGCTTCCACCGCGCTCGGCGACCGCCTGGCGGCCGACCTCGATCTGGGAGGCGGCGTCGGCAGCGGCGGCGCGCACGCGGTCGCCGGCGAGGACAATTCGAAGGCCGCGAACGCGCTCGCCTGGGGCGGCTACCTGGGCGCCGGCATCGGCGGCCACGGCGATCTCGTCGGGCTCTACGCCCGCACGCTGGTCGAGCTCACCGCGTCGCGCGACGACCGGTTGCCGATCACCCGCTGGGGCAGCCTGATCGGCGGCGTCCAGTTCGGAAGCGGCGGCGGCGCCCGCGTCCGGATCGCCGCCGGCGCCGCGGTCTACGACAACCAGCGCGAGGCCCGCGCCGCGCCCATCCTCGAGATCGGGCTCGAGCTCGGCGGCGGTCCCGCACCGCCACCCCCACCGGAACCACCCGCGCGGCACTGGCGCCAGTACCGCCGGCATCACCGCCTGCCCTGATCAGAAGTCGAAGCTGACCGAGGCGCCGGCGCCGGCCGGCGCGACCACGGCGGCGCGGCGAGCCTTGCGCTCGCGCATCCAGAGCAGCACGGCCGCGGTGCCGGCTCCGGCGGCCAGCACGAAGCAGACGTCGGCGATGAGCGCGTTGCGCCGCAGGCTGTCCTCGACCGACGACGCATCCCGGAAGTCGTGTCCGCCGCTCTGGTCGTTGAGGTCGTCGAGCTCGTTCTGGTCGGAGCGAGCCTTGAGTCCGAAGACGATGCCGAGCGCGCCGGCGGCGCCTGCCGCGCCCGCCCAGACGCCCCACCGGGTGTAGACCGGCGGGCCAACCGGACGAGGGCCATCGTCCTCCTCCACCTCCTCGTGCGCGGTCGATGGGGTTGCGGCGGCGGCGTTGCGTTCCGCCAGCGACTGGCCGACCGCCGCCTGGGTGCGGAGCGGCGCGTGCGACGCTGGGGCCGGCTCGACCATCACCTTGTCCTCGACCAGGATGTTGCCGAACTCGTCGAGCAGCGAGAGCTCGACCTCGGTCGGGCGATCGACCGCGAGCGTGACGGTGAGCGGATCCGGGGCGATCGCCTCCTTCACCTCCTTGCCGACCTTCGCGCGCAGGGTCGACACCATCTTCGCCGGATCCGAGCTCACCTCGGCCGTCACCGTGGTGCCGTCGGCGCGGAAGCCGGCGCGTAGCCGGCCGCTGGTCTTCGCCCTGGCCGCCGCGAAGCGCGCTGCGATCTTCGGCGAGATGCCCTCCGGCAGCTGCGCATCCGGGTCGAGCGCCAGGAGCCGTTCGAAGTGACTCTCGGCCAGCTCGCCGTTGCCGAGCGTCACCGACACCTGGCCGGCCAGGCGGAAGATCGCGATGAGGTCATCGCGGCGGTTGCCGCCCGAACGCCAGGCGCGGTCGGCCAGCTGGGCGGCGTCCTCGTAGCGCAGGTCGTCGAGGGCGGCCTGCGCGCGCGAGAGAAGCGACGGCTCGGCCTGTGCCGGCGCTGGTGCGAGCAGCCAGACGGCCAGCGCGCAGGCCGCGGCCGTGCACCTCACCACGTCAGCTTCCTCCGCTTCGCCTCTTCGCCCGGCGCGATCGCGATCTGGAACTTCTGCCGGCGGCCGTCGGCGGTCACCGCCACCACCTCGTGCTTGCCGGCGCTCAGCGACAGCCGGAGGAGCGGAGTCACGCCCTTCTTCGCGCCGTCGACGAAGATGGTCGCGTAGGGCATCGAGTCGATGGTGAAGAAGCCCTTGCCGCGCGGGCGCTGGCGCGCCCCCGGCGACGGCGCTGGCTCCGGGGCGAACGTCATGACCGGATCGTCCGGCTCCGGCGCGGCGACCGGGTCCGGCTCGAGGTCGAGCTCCGCCTCGCCCTTCGGCGCGGCCGCCTCGTCGTGCTCCACCGCGGTCGCGGGCGGGTCGGCAACAGCCGCCACCAGCTCCGGCTCCGCCCGCACCTGTTCGTCCGACTGCGCCGCCGACGGTCCCAGCGTCCACCAGACCAGGATGGCCGCGAACAGCGCACTGGCGGCGGCGGCCACCGGCAGCACCCAGCGCGGCCGCTGCCGGCCGCGCGGCGGCTCGCTCATGCGCGCCGGCATCGACGGCTCGTGATCGATCACGATCGGCACCACCGCGGAGCCGGCCGACGCCACCTCGCGCGCTGGCTCGCCGAACATCTCGTCGGAGCGCGGCGCGATGGTCATCGTGCCGCTGGGCGCGATGACGGTGCCCGGCTCGAGCCGCGACTCGTAGTTGTCGGCGGCCTGTTCGGCGGTCCGGCTGGCGATGGCGCGCGCCACCCGGCCGCGCCGCTCCTCGAGGTCGTCCTCGAACCGCTGCATCATCCACTCGGCGATCGCCGGCGGCGTCATCGAGCCGCCGCGCGCGGTCATCGCATTCGACACCGCGCGCCCGAGCGCCCGAGCGCTGTCGTAGCGCTCGTCGCGGCTTCGCGACACCGCCATCTGGATGACCTGGTTCAGCTCCTCCGGCACGTCGCGCAGGAACGGCAGCGTGTCCTCGCGGATGGCGCGGAAGGTCTCGTGGATGTCGCCGCGCTGGAAGAGCGGTCGCCCGGTCACCGCCTCGTAGAGCACGACGCCGAGCGAGTAGATGTCGGAGCGGGCGTCGAGCGTCACGCCGCGGATCTGCTCCGGCGACATGTACGCCGACTTTCCCTTCACCCGTCCGGTCGGCGTGCGGACCGACGAGTCGCCGGTCTTCGCGATGCCGAAGTCGAGCACCTTCACCACCCCGTCGCAGGTGACGAACAGGTTCTGTGGCGAGATGTCGCGATGCACCACGCCGGCCGGCGTGCCGTCCACCTTGCGCAGCGTGTGGACGTGGTGCAGGCCCTCGCACGCCTGCTCGATCAGGCCGCAGACCGCGCGCAGGTCGAGCGGCGCCCGGTCGCGGCTCGCGCGCTTGACCATCCCCGACAGCGAGAGCCCCTCCAGGTACTCCATCGCCAGGAAGTGGCGGCCCTGCTCGTAGCCGAGCTCGTAGACCTGACAGACGTTCGGGTGTGAGATGCGCGCCACGATCCGCGCCTCGTCGAGGAACGCGCGGATCGATCGCTGGTCGTCCACCAGGTGGGAGCGCAGGCGCTTGATGACGACATACTTCTCGAAGCCCGCCGCGCCATCGAGACGCGCCAGGAGGATCTCCCCCATCCCGCCCTGGGCCAGCCGGCCGAGAAGTGTGTAACGGCCGAGGGTACGTCCCTCCGGGGCTCGCTGAGCCTCGGGCATTCCACGAGTATACGTCGGATCAGCGGAGGCCGACCCGCCGCAGTAGGCGGTGGAAATACACCCGGTCGACCCCGGCGGCCCTCGCCGCCGCGCTCACGTTGTCGCCGTGCTGCGTCAGCAATGTCTCCAGGTACCTGCGCTCGAACCAGCGGGTCCAGCGCTCGCGCGCGGTGCGGAACGGCATCGCCGGATCCACAGCCGGCAAGCCAGTATCGGCCGCGCGGTCGGCTCCCGGAGGGGGCGCCTGGTCCGCCAGGGCCAGGCAGCTTTCCACGTAGTTGCGCAGCTCACGGACATTACCGGGCCAGTCGTGGCGGGCGAGGCGCCCGACGAACTCGGGGGTCCGCAGGTTTGAGGCTGCAGCCGGCGGCGCACCCGACCGCTCGAGCAGGCTATCGACCAGGAGCGGCAGGTCTTCCAGGCGGTCGCGCAGGGGCGGCAGCACCACCTCGATGACCGCGAGCCGGTAGTAGAGGTCGGAGCGGAAGCGGCCGCCGTTGACCTCGCGGCGGAGGTTTCGGCTGGTGGCGGCGATGACCCTGACGTCGACCCGCACCGGCCGCGTCTCGCCGACCCGCTGCACCTCGCGCCGCTCGAGCAGGCGCAGGAGCTTGGGCTGGAGGTCGAGGTCGAGCTCGCCGATCTCGTCGAGGAAGAGCGTGCCGCCGGTCGCCGACTCGGCGGCGCCGGTGCGCGCGCGATCGGCGCCGGTGAAAGCGCCGCGCGCATGGCCGAACAGCTCGCTCTCGAGCAGGTTGCCGGCCAGGCTGCCGCAGTCGACCACCACGAACGGCTTGTCGCGCCGCGCCCCCAGGCGATGCAGCGACTCGGCCGCCTGGTCCTTGCCGGTGCCGGTCTCGCCCCGCAGGAGCACCGTGATGTCGCTGTCGGCGGCGCGCGCCAGCCGCGCGAAGGCCGCCCGCATGGTGGGCGAGCGCCCGCACAGCAGGCCGAAGCGGTCCCCCTCGTAGAGCGGGATGGTGACCCGGTCGTCGGCCAGCTCGAAGGTGACCGTGTTGCGCCCGAGAGCGATGAGCGCGCCGCGCCGGAGGTAGGCCTCCTTGACGAGAACGCCATCCACCCGCGTCCCGTTGCGACTGCCCTGGTCGCGGATGAGCGCGCGGCCGCCGCTGAGCTCGATCTCGCAGTGGAAGCGCGACATCGTGCGATCGGTCAGGCAGAACTGCGCCGACGGGTGGGTGCCGATCGACATGCGATCACCCTCGGAGGCGGCGAGCGCGCCGGCGTCCGGGCCCTCGATGACGCGCAGGGTGAACCGGCGCACCGAGGTGACGTCGAGGTCGTTCTGGTCGATCGCCTCGGTCAGCCCCGACGCGCGCTCGGGTGCCGCGACGTCGGACAGATCGGCCAGGCCATCCCGATCACGCGACATGCAAGACGATCGTAACCTACTTGTGCGCCAGGAGGAGCACGATATGGATCGCGCCCTCCCCCATCACGTCGTGATCACCCTGCGCGATCCCGGCCCCGTAGGCCCGGATCGAGCGGTCGGCCAGGCTGTCCTCCGGCTTGAACGCCGACAGGTCAGCCACCGTGGTGACCAGGGTGGTGACCTTGGCGTACGGCAAGGTCATCCCGGACAGCCGCTTGTTGGCCACCGCAGAGGCGTCGTTCGGCGAGCTGCCGGCGGCGATCCCGTCCGCCAGCTCCTGCGCGACCCCGGACAGCCGCGGATCCTCGTCGATGGCGCGCGCCCGCTGGACCCGCTGGCGCACCTGGGTGCCAACCGCGCCGGCGTCGATGCGCGCGGTCTTGCGGATGAAGAGCTGGGTGACGAACAGCTCGCGGCGGCCGGCGACGTCCTCGCCCATCACCACGCCGATCGCCATGTGGCTGGCATCGCGCGACAGGATGTTGGCGCGGTGGCCGGGGCTGTTCATCAGGCCCTCTTCCGCCTCGCCGATGCCGTAGGCGCGCGCCACGTTCTCCAGCACGACCGAGCTCCGGATGCCGCCGGCGCGCACCCGATCGGCGGCCGAGCCGGTGCGCGGCGACAGGTGCGCGACCACGCCGGTCTCGCGCATCTCCTCGCAGTGCTTGCGCGCGACCACCTGCAGTCGCGGGTCGAGCTCGAGCGGCGGCAGGCCGTGGCGCTCGCGGTCGCGATTGACCAGCCGGACCAGCCGCTCCTCCGCCTGCTCGCGCGAGGCGATGGGCGCCGTCTCGTCGGCGTCGAGGTGCACGATGAGCGTCGGCGGCGGGTCCTCGCCGCACCAGATCGGGAAGTTGGCCAGCACGGTCGAGCCGGTCTGGTCGTCGGCGGTGATCTCGATCTGCTGCTTGCCGCGGTGGGTGCCGCAGCGGAGCTCGGCGGTGAGCCCGCCACCGGACGGCGCGAGCCCGAGCCGCTCGACCGCGCCGTCCTCGCGGGTGACGAACGCGTGCGGCTCGACGAAGGGCGGCTTGACCGTGGCCTGGATGCGGACCCTGCCGCCGGCCTCGATCCGGCGCGGGATGGGGCTGGTGTCGATCGAGCTCGACTGGAACGCGAGGATGGTGACGCCCTGGCCGCCCTCGCGCTCGGCAGCGCCGACCCCGACGCGCGCGAAGTCGGCCGCGCGCAGGATGGCCGGCAGGCGCTCGGACAGGCTCTTGACGATCTCGTCCGCCTCGTCGATCGGGCCCCAGATGACCACCAGGTGCGGCGACGGCTCGATGATGCCGTTCCGCTGCAGCGCGAACTCGATGAGGCTGTAGACCAGCGGCAGGTCCTGCGGCGCCACCTCCGCCAGCTCGCGGGCAGCCGCGAACAGGCGGCCGTCTGGCAGCGGCGCCGGCTTGCCGATCTGCGCCGAGGCCTTCTGCACCTCACGCACCACGGCGTCGCCGAGCTCGCTCGAGGGCGCCGGCGTGATCGGTGGGTCGTTGTAGCCGCGGGCCGCAGGCGTCTTCGGCATGAAGCGGATGGTGACCGGGCCGCGCGGACCGGCCTTCACCTCCTCCGGCTTGCGCCAGCTTGGCTGGCCACCGCGGCCGCCGCAGCCCATCGCGGCCAGCGCGAGCGCGGTCCCGATCACTCGCCCCGACGGAAACGACACGAAGACCGATCGTAGCACTGATCCGTCGCCAGTCGCCAATCGCCTACGGCGCCAGCTCGTCGGCCATCGCCAGGATGCGCGCGTTGTCCGGCACGGCGAGATAGCTGGCGCGCAGCGCGGGATCCTCGATCGCATCGGCCAGCGCGGTGAGCCGTGAGCGCGCCGCCACCGCCGCGGCTCGCGCTCTGTCGGGATCGCCGGCGGCGCGCAGAGCGTCCACGTGCGCCAGGTGAATCAGCATCTCGCCCGACTCGACGTCCTCCGAGCCGGCGATCTGTCGCATCGCCTCGCTGGCGTGCGCGACAGCGTCGGCGACCCGGCCGAGCGCCAGCTCCACCTCGGCCAGCACGGCCAGGGCCGATGGCAGGATCGGCCGGCCGTGCAGCAACAGGAGGTCGACCGCGCTGGTGGCGAGCTCGAGCGCCCGCTGCCTATCGCCGGCCTGGAGATATACCCTCGCGAGAGTGATCGCGATGGCGCCCTCCTGCCGGCCGCTCTTGTTCCTCCTCTGCTGCTCCAGGACCTCCTCGAGGACAGGGATGGCCTCGCGCGTCCGCCCCAGGCAGAACAGCGTCTCGCCGAGGAGACCGTTCACCACCGATGCGAGCGACGACATCTTGTGGCGCGTGGCCCACTCGTAGATCGACTCCAGCCCGCGACGCGCCTCTTCGTAGGCGCCGAGCTGGAGGAGATCGAAGTAACAGTTGTAGAGCTCGAGGCGCGAGCGGACCGTATCGCCTCCTTGCGCGAAGCACTCGGCGGCCTCGCGGCGCGACGCCAGGTCGGCGGCGATGTTCGATTGCACCAGCACCGTGCGGCCGAGGGCGAGGTAGCCGCGGATGGTCGGGTCGGCCAGCACGGCGGGCGGCCCGTTCCGCTCGAGTGCTTCCATGAGCGCGTCGTCCTCGCCGCGCGCCGGCGCCATTCGCAGCATGTAGACCAGGTGGGCCACCGCGCTGCCGAGCTCGACGGTGACCGGAGCGTCGCTGACCAGGGCCAGGAGCTGGCGTGCGAGCTCGCGCAGACCATCGCTGTCGCCCCAGTGGACCAGCAACCTGGCCAGGAGGGTCGCCGCGCGGCACCACAGGCGTCCGCCACGCGGCAGCCCGGCGACCGATTCCCGCGCAGCCACCACCGCGGTCTCGATCTCGCCGCGCCAGTCGAAGGCGGCGGCGCGCACCAGCTGGGCAGCGCCGAGCAGCTCGCCGTCGGCGCCGCAGGCGATCGCGCGGTCGGCGAACGCGATCGCGGCGTCCGGATCGGCGCCGGCCATCGCCTGCTCGCCGGCCGCCTTCCACCAGGGGGCGGCTCGCTCGGGGGCGCCGCCCTTCTCGTGGTGCTCGGCGAGCACGGCGGCGTCAGCCTCGGCCTCGCCGATGCGCTCGAGCCAGTCGGCGGCCAACCGGTGCCCGCGGATGCGGTCCTCGTCGGTGAGGGTGGCGTAGGCCGCCTCGCGCACCAGGACGTGGCGAAACGCGTACTGCACCTGGCCCTGCACGCGCGTCTCGCTGGCGCGGATGATCAGCTCGCCGGCGGCGAGCGCACCCAGGTGGCGGTCCACGTCGATGGTGTCGTCGCCGATGAGCGCATCGACGGCGCCGCGCCAGAACGCCTGGCCGAAGACACTGGCGGCGCGCAGCACGCGGCGGGCGTCGAGCTCGAGCCCCGCGAGGCGAGCCTGGACCATCGCCAGCACCGTCCCGGGCGACGGAGCCTCCTCGCCGGAGGCGCGCTCCGACTCGGCGCGGATGAGCTCCTCGAGGAAGAAGGCGTTGCCGGCCGACCGTTCGCAGATGCGGTCGACCACCGCCGCAGCCACCTCGCCGCCCAGCACGTCGCGCACCAGCTCGGCGCTCGAGGCCCGGCTGAGCGGGTTCAGCACCACTCGCATGAGATCGCGGCCGACCAGGAGACGGGGAAACTGATCGTCGATCTCCGGGCGCGCGATGCCGAGCATGAAGAAGGACCGGTCGGCGAGCGCCAGCGCCTCCTCGATCAGGCGCAGGCTCGAGGGGTCTGCCCAGTGGAGATCCTCGATGATGAGCACCATGGGGGCGGCGGCGCACTCGGCGGCCACCAGCTCGGCCCAGCTTTCGCTGATGCGGTCGTTCATCAGGCGCGCGCTCTCGCGCGCGGCGCGCAGCGGAGGGCTGGACTGATCCGAGAAGCGGACGCCGATCATCTCGCCGAGGAATGCCGCGCAGAGCTCGACGCGGTCGGCCGACACCGAGCGGGCGATGCGGGCGCGCAGCGCTGCGCGGCGCACCTCCGGTGGGTCGCCGTGGCGGATGCCGCACTGGCGGCGCAGCGCCTGTGCCACCACGCCGAAGGGGGAGGCGGCCAGAAGCGGATCGCCGCGCCCGAGCCACACCTGGGCAGCGCGTTGCTCGCGCTCGAGCGCGCGCATGAACTCGTAGCGAACGCGCGACTTGCCGATGCCGGCCGGTCCGAGGAGGAGGACGCCGCGAGTGACCCGTTCGCTGACGCACTCGTCGAGCACGGCGTCCAGGATGCGCAGCTCCTTCTTGCGGCCGACAAACGCGGTCGCGCGCCCGAGCAGGGTGCGGATCGGCTCGGACTGTTCGCGCTCGCGCACGAGCTGGATGCTGCCGTCGCTGCGGCCGGCGGTCTCGAACTCGGGCGGCAGCAGACCGGCGGTCACCTCGTCGAGCCAGATGCCGGCGCTGTCGATGGCGCGCACCAGCCCGCCCGCGCGCTCCACCGCGTCGCCCAGCGGCACGCCGCTGGCGGTGACGCCGGTCCCGGTGGTGACCGCGATGGCAGCGTCCGGACGCTGGCGCCGCAGCGACAGAGCGCAGCGGGCGGCGCGGATCGCCTGATCGCTCGCCGCGCCGGCGCCGCCGACGGTGAAGACCAGGTGGCGGTGCGAGCGATCGTCCAGCCGGGCGCCGTGGCGATCGGCCAGCTCTGCCATGGCGGCTTCAAGCCGGCCGATCTCCGCGTCGACCAGCGTGCGGCCCTCGCCGCCGCCGCGCATCGCCACCACCGAGATGAGCTGCCGCTCGGCCGCCGTGAGCCCCTCCGCCTCGCGCCCACCGTCGACGGCCGGCACAGCGACGTATGGAACGCGCGCCAGCTCGCGCGCCACCGCCGCGCCGTGTGGCGGTCGATCCTCGCGCGAGCGCGCCAGCATGCGGAGCACCAGCTCGTCGAAGGCGGCCGGCAGCCCGGGCCGGAGCTCGGCCATGCGCGGCGGCTCCTCGAGCATGATCTTGAGCTGCACCGCCAGCGCGTCGTTGCCGCGGAAAGGAGTGCGTCCGGTCATGCAGCGGAACAACACGCAGCCGAGCGCGAACACGTCGGCGCGGGCGTCGATGTCGCGCTCGCCGCGCGCCTGCTCGGGCGCCATGTACCCGGGTGTGCCGACCGCGGTGCCGGTGCGGGTCAGATCGCCTGCGCCGGCCGAATAGCGCGCGATGCCGAAATCGATGAGGGTGACGCGCTCGATGGCGCCTCCGCGCAGGAACAGGTTCGACGGCTTGATGTCGCGGTGGACGATGCCGCGCGCGTGCAGGCGCCCGAGGATCTCCGCCACCCGGCGGCCCAGCCCCAGTGCGTCCTCGAGCGCCAGGCTGCTCGCCTCCAGCCGGTGCGCCAGCGACTGCCCCTCCAGCCATTCGGTGACGAGGTAGTGCTGGCCGCCGTCGGTGG
>Ga0070698_100008214_pt1 | contig 11291 bp, 13 predicted proteins | sample KBSK1502metaG_FD_65477 | JGI IMG/M metagenome (GOLD analysis project Ga0070698, IMG submission 65477) | Corn, switchgrass and miscanthus rhizosphere microbial communities from Kellogg Biological Station, Michigan, USA - KBS K1-50-2 metaG | ecosystem: Host-associated > Plants > Roots >...
TCGCTCTCGCGGGTCAGCTCCTCCGAGGCGAACGACGCACCGTGGATGCCGTCGCGCCCGGTGCGCGATCCGACCACGAGGAGCACGTTGCCGACGCCGTGCGCCGCCGCCGTGATGAGGTCCTGCTCGCGCAGCAGCCCGACGCACATGGCGTTGACGAGCGGATTGCCGCCGTAGCTCGGCCCGAAGTCGACCTCACCGCCCAGCGTCGGCACGCCCACGCAGTTGCCGTAGTCGCCCACGCCTTTGACGACGCCGGCGCAGAGGTAGCGGTGGCGCGCGTCGTCGAGCGAGCCGAAGCGCAGGCTGTTGAGCAGCGCCACGGGACGCGCGCCCATGGTGAAGACGTCGCGCAGGATCCCGCCGACACCCGTGGCCGCTCCCTGGTAGGGCTCGACGGCCGAGGGATGGTTGTGCGACTCGATCTTGAACGCCACGGCCCACCCTTCGGGCAGCCGCAGCACGCCGGCGTTCTCGCCCGGGCCCTGCACGACCTGCGGCCCCGACGTGGGGAAGGTCTTCAGGATCGGGCGCGAGTGTTTGTAGGAGCAATGCTCGCTCCACAGGGCGGAGAACACGCCCAGCTCCGCGAAGGTGGGCGTCCGCCCCAGGAGGGCGGTGATCCGGTCGTATTCGGCGTCGCTGAGGTTGTGTTCGCGAACCAGCTGCGGTGTAATCGGCGGATCGCCCGGGAACGGGCTCGGCCCCCTCACGCGTCCGAGGCCTTGGCCCCGGACACGCCCCGGAGCACGGCCCGGATCACGCGGGCAATCACGTTGGGTTGGGGGTGGGCGACCAGGTTCTCGGCCTCGCCCGCGTCGAACCACAACCCGTGGCAGTGCGTGCACTGATCGATCTGGATCCCGTGCCATTCGCCGGTGATGAGGTCGTAGCCGCACTTGGGACACTTCATGAAATGCGACCGGCGCTCGGCCTGCGCTGCCACCTGTTGCGCGCTGGCGCGCTGCTGGCGCAGCAGCTCGGCATCACGCCGGGCGAAGTATTCCTCTTCGTTGCGGCTAGGCTTGTCGGTCATCGGTCCCCCGGCGTCGAGGGTGACTTGACCGTCAGGGTGTCGCCACCGGGACGGGCGGGACCGTGCGGCGGCGTGGCGGCCGGCGACGACGACTGCCCGCTGTAACCGTGCCCGGGCCAGCGCAGCACCGCGTCCACCACCTGCCCCTTCTGGAGGAACACCACGTCCTCGGTCCCGCACGTGTACTCGCATCCATTGCGGAAGTACAGGAACGTCATGTCCCCCTGGTGTCGCACGGCGATCGGCGGACCCCACAGCGAAAAGATGTCCTTCTCGCCCATCCCGGGAGCGATCGTTCCCGTGTCGGGCGACTCGTAGGGGACGTCCCGCGCGGGGCGAGCCACCTCGGGCGCCTGCGCCACGTGTCGGCGTCCAGCCGCCGGAGGGGTCGCGGCGGACGGAGCAGCAGGGGACGCGAGGGGCGTGTCGGCGCTCGCTCGGGCTACCGGAGGCGCGGGCTGCGGCGGCGTTGGAGCCCGACCGCGGCGCTGGGCGATCTTCGCCTCGATGGCCTGCTTGATCTTCGCGTACTGGTCGCTGACCTGCTTACACCCTGAGGTGGCGACCATCACGAGCGCGCACATCCACAGCGTGCTGCGTCGCATGTCGAGCCTCCATCGAAAGAAAGACACGAGCGCCGTCCTGGCCGCCCAGTGCCGGGGCGTTGCGGCGCTCCGGGTGCGGCATGATCCCCACCACGTTCTGGCCGGCGTTGGTCACGCCGGCGATGTCGTTGGTCGAGCCGTTCGGGTTGTCGCGCACGTAGCGCCACACCACCCGTCCCGTCGCCTCGAGCTCGGCGGCCGTACGCGCGTCCACCACGTAGCGCCCGTCTCCGTGCGCGATCGGGATCTCCAGGACCTCGCCGCGCTCGTACAGGCAGGTGAACGGCGTGTCGGTCTGCTCGACCCGCACCCAGGTGGGGCGCGACAGGAACCGCAGGCGGGCGTTCCGCATCAGGCCGCCCGGGAGCAGCCCGGCCTCGCACAGGATCTGGAACCCGTTGCAGATGCCGAGCACCGAGCCGCCGACGCGCGCGTGCTCGGCCACGGCCGTCATGACCGGGGAAAACCGCGCGATCGCGCCCGAGCGGAGATAGTCGCCGTAGGAGAAGCCGCCGGGGAGAACGACGACGTCGGCCTGCTGCAACGTGGTGTCGCGGTGCCACACGAAATAGGCGTCCGATCCGGCGTCGCGGGCGGCGACGAGCGCGTCCACGTCGCAGTTGGAGCCGGGGAAGACGATCACGGCGACCCGCTTCATCGCGCGGCTCCCCCGCCGACCGCGACGTCGTAGTCTTCGGTCACCGGGTTGGCGAGCAGCCGGTCGCACATGGCGCGGGCGCGCGCCAACGCCTCGTCGCGCGTCGCCGCCTTGACCTCGAGGACCAGATGCTTGCCCATACGAACCTGGGCCACCTCTCCGAACCCCAGGGCGTGCAGGGCGTGCTCCACCGCCAGACCCTGCGGGTCGAGCAGGGCGGCCCGGGGCATGACCCGCACCTCGACCCGGAACGCGCTCATGCCGGGCCTCCGCTCCGTCGATGCGGCGCGTCGCGATCGCCGTGCCGAGCGGGTTCGCGCTCTTCACCTTCTCCCTCGCCGTTCGAGATCACGATCGGCCCCGCGATCTCGGCTTCCTCGTCCTCGCCGACGTCGAAGAAGAAGCCGAGCACCGTCGCCCGCAGCACACCGTACGCCATATACGCGACACCCAAGGGGAAGAAGAACGCGTCGTGCTCGACAATGCCGAAGACCAGGATAAACAGAATCGTCGCGAGCCCCAAGAGCCCGCGCAGCGTCCGCACGCCGGCCCGCGGCAGGGTGGCGTACCGCACGTTGCTCACCATCAAGATGGTGAGCAGGATCATCAAGAACTGCATCAGGTGATGGCGCGGCAAGACGCGGAACACCTCCTGATACAGCGCGGTGGTGGTGAACGGATAGAACGTCGCCAGGGTCATGCCCGCCGCCGGCGACGGGAGGCCGATGAAGGAGCGTTTCGCCCGGCCCGCCTGCGTGACGTTGAAGCGGGCCAGCCGGATCGCCGCCGCCATCACGTAGAAGTAACAGAAGATCCACTCGGCCTGGCCGCCGCTCGCAAACTCCAGCTGATAGATGAGGAAGGCGGGCGCGACGCCGAAGCTCACCACGTCCACCAGGCTGTCGAGCTCGGCGCCGAAGCGGGTGCCGGTCTTGGAGAGCCGGGCGACCCGGCCGTCCAGCGTGTCGAGGATGCCGGCGAAGAAGATGTACCAGCCGGCCCGGTAGAACTCGCCGCGCGACGCGAGCACGATGGCCCAGATGCCGAAGAACAGGTTGAAGAGCGTGAACAGGCTCGGCACGACGATCACGACGCGCCGCATCGGAGTGGGGAAGGCCCTCACGACCCGTACTCCGCCAGCACGCTCGCCCCCGCCCACACCCGGTCACCCACGGCCACGCGCACCGCCGGCCGCGCGGCCGCGGCGAGGAACACGTCCACGCGCGAGCCGAAGCGAATCATGCCCATGCGCTCCCCCTGGGTCGCCCGCGCGCCCACCGTGGGGTCGGTGACGATGCGCCGCGCGACGAGCCCGGCGATCTGCCGTACCAGCAACGGGCCCCGCGCGGCACGCACGCCCACCGAGGCCTGCTCGTTGTCGAGGCTCGCCTTGTCGGAGGCGGCGTGCAGGAAGCGTCCCGGAGTGTAGCGCACCAGCTCCACCGTGCCCGTCGCCGGATAGCGGTTCACGTGCACGTCGAACACGCTCATGAAGATGGAGATGCGGGTCGCCTGGGTCTTGAGGTACAGGGGTTCGTCCACCACGCGAACGTCGACGATCTTGCCGTCGGCAGGCGCGATCACGTATTGCTCGCCGCGCGGCCCCGCGCGCACCGGGTCGCGGAAGAACACCAGCAGCCAAACCGCGATCAGGAACAGGGCTCCCTCCGGTACCCACACCCACGGCGACCCGCGCGCCACCCAGGCGCCGAGCATCACCAGCGCCCACCCGGGCAGGATGAAGGGCCAGCCTTCGGGGGCCACCCTCACCGCGCCACCCCGCCCACAACGCGGAACGTGGAACGCGGAAGGCGGAACAGGAGTGAGAAGTCGTGCGAGTCACGACGCCCCCACTTCTGTTCCGCGTTCCGCGTTCCGACTTCCGCGTTCACTCGCGTCATGTGATGGGCAGCGGCCTCCCCGTAATCAGTTCATAGGCTTTTAGGTACCGCTCGCTGGTCGCCCGGACCACCTCCGGTGGCAGCGGCGGCGGCGGCGCGTTTCCGTCCCACTCCCCCTGCTGCTTCAGGCCCGCGAGGTAGTCGCGCAACGGCTGCTTGTCGAAGCTCGGCTGGCCGCGGCCGGGCTCATAGCGGTCCGCGGGCCAGAAGCGCGACGAGTCGGGCGTGAGGATCTCGTCGATCACGAGGAGCCGGCCGTCCGGCGCCGCGCCGAACTCGAACTTGGTGTCGGCGATGATGATGCCGCGCCGGGCGGCGTGCTGCCGGCCCGCTTCGTACAACGCGAGGCTGGCCTGCTGCAGCCGCTCGGCCTGCGAGCGCCCCAGCGCCTGCGCGACGTGCGCCACCGTCACGTTCTCGTCGTGCCCCACCTCGGCCTTCGTGGCGGGCGAGAAGATCGGAGGATCGAGCCGCGCGCTCTCGACGAGGCCCCGCGGGAGCGGCTCGCCGGCGAGTGTGCCCGACCGGCGGTACTCGGCCCAGGCGGACCCCGAGAGGTAGCCGCGGACCACGCACTCGAACGGCACCGGCGTCGTTCGCCGCACCAACATCGCCCGGCCCGTCAGGGCCGGGCGAAAGGAATCCAGCGCCAGCACGCGCGCCACGATCTCTTCCGCATCGGCGGACAGGAAGTGACTCGAGATCACCGACGCCAGGCGCTCGAACCAGAAGGCGCTGAGCTGCGTGAGCACCGCGCCCTTGTGCGGCACCGGCTCGCGCAACACCACGTCGAACGCACTCACGCGGTCGCTCGCCACCAGCAGCAGCGTGTCAGCGTCGATCTCGTACACCTCGCGCACTTTTCCCCGCCGCACGAGCGGCAGGGGCAGGGCGCTCGCGACCAGCGGAGCGGTCATACGTTCACCTCGGCCGTTGCCACGGCGGGCGCCACCGCCTCGATCCGATGCAGCACGGCGGGCAGCACGCGCTCGAGGAAATCGTCCACCTGGCGCGGCGCCCGACCCACGTACCCCGCCGGATCGAGCTCCCCGGGGGCGAGTGCCACGTGCAGCGCCCGGAAGGCGGGGTCGCGCGCCAGGCGCTCGAGCAGGTCGTTCCCGACCCCCTCTTCCGCCATCGCCTGCGCGACGGCGAGGCTGTGCGTGCGGATCACTTCGTGCAGCCGCTGGCGGTCGCCTCCCGCCTTCACGCCGCGCATCAGCAGCCGCTCCGTGGCGAGGAACGGGAGCTGGGCGGCCACGTGTCGCGCGATCACGGCCTCGCGCACCTCCAGCCCCGCGGCCACGTTGGTGGCGAGTACAAGGATGCCGTCGCTCGCCAGAAACGCTTCGGGCAGCACCAGGCGGCGGTTGGCGCTGTCGTCGAGCGTGCGCTCGAGCCACTGCTCGGCCGCCGTGTGCCAGGCGTTCCCCTCGAGCTCGATCACGAAGCGCGCCAGGCCGGTGATCCGCTCGGCGCGCATCGGATTGCGCTTGTAGGCCATGGCCGACGAGCCCACCTGATCGCTCTCGAACGGCTCCAGGATCTCCCCCTCGTGCTGCAGCAGCCGCACATCGGTCGCCAGCTTGGCGGCCGACTGCGCTACGCCGGCGAGCGCGGCGAGCACCTGCGCGTCGAGCTTGCGGGTGTACGTCTGACCAGTGACGGGGAAGACCCGAGTGAAGCCCATCTTCAAGGCCACCCGGGTATCGAGCTCGCGCACCTTCTCGTCGTCGCCGTCGAACAGCTCGAGGAAGCTCGCCTGGGTTCCCGTGGTCCCTTTGACCCCGCGGAACTGCAGCGCGTCCAGCCGGTGTAACAGCTCCTCGGCATCGAGCAGGAATTCCTGCATCCACAGCGTGACCCGCTTTCCGACAGTCGTGAGCTGCGCCGGCTGGAAGTGGGTGTAGGCCAGGCAGGGCACGGCGCGCTGCCGGCGCGCCAGCTTGGCGAGCGCCACGAGGACCGCCGCGATGCGGCCCACCAAGAGCTGGAGGCCCTCCCGCATCAGGATCAGGTCGGTGTTGTCGGTGACGTAGGCGCTGGTCGCGCCCAGGTGCAGGAAGGCCCGGGCGGCGGGCGCCTGCTCGCCCAGGTGATGGATGTGGGCCATCACGTCGTGCCGCAGGCGCTTCTCGTGCTCGGCGGCGCGCTCCAGGTCGGCGTCGTCCAGGTGGGCGCGCAGCTCGGCGAGCGCCCGCTCGGGAATGTCGAGCCCCAGCTCGCGCTCCACCTCCATCAAGGCGAGCCACAGCCGCCGCCACAGTCCGATGCGGCGGCGCTCGCCCCACAGGGCCTGCATCGCCGGGGAGGCGTAACGCTGGGAGAGGGGCGAGCTGTAGGTCAAACCGGCGCCTTCGCGCGCGCCGCGAGCTTGTTCCAGTCCGCGAGGAACTGCTCCAGCCCGCGGTCGGTGAGCGGGTGGAGCAACAGCTTTTTCAGCACTTCGGGGGGCAGGGTGGCCACGTCGGCGCCGATCATCGCGGCTTCCACCACGTGGCGCGGGTGACGGATCGAGGCCGCCAGGATCTCGGTGGCGATCTGGTAATTGTCGAAGATGACGCGCGCCTCGCGGATCACGTCCATCCCCTCCTGACCCACGTCGTCGAGCCGGCCGATGAAGGGACTCACGTACGACGCGCCCGCCTTGGCGGCGACCAGACACTGCACGCTCGAGAAGCACAGCGTGACGTTCGTCTTGATGCCCTCGCCGGCGAGCCGCCGCACCGCGACCATGCCCGCCTCGAGCATCGGAATCTTGACGACGATGTTGTCCGCGATCTTGGCGAGCTGCTTGCCCTCGCGCACCATCCCGTCGCTGTCCACCGCGACCACCTCGGCGGAGACCGGGCCCTCGACGAGCGAGCAGATCTCCTTCAGGACGTCCCGCGGGTCCAGGTCACCGGCCTGTTTGGCGAGGAGCGACGGGTTGGTCGTGATCCCGTCGATCAACCCCGCCTGGGCGGCCCAGCTGATGTCCTTGAGGCTCGCGGTATCGAGAAAGAACTTCATGGCTCAGGCTCCCCCCCGGCGTAGAGGTCAGCGGGATAACGCACCGCCTCGAGATAGAGTCCCTGGGGCGGCGCCGGCGGGCTCGCCGCCTGGTTGTCGGCCGCGGAGAGCAGACGGGGAAGGTCGTCGAGCGGGCGCCGGCACAGCGCGATGTCGACCATGGCGCCCACGAGAAAGCGCACCATGCGATGCAGGAACCGGTCGGCCTCGATCGTGAACGTCACCCCCGCTCCGTCAGTCCGCGGCGCCCATTCGGCGAGCGCCACGCGGCTGCGGTAGTGGGGCCGGGCCGAGCGCGCGCCGGTCGCCGCCAGGCCGCGGAAGTCGTGCTCGCCCACCAGCAGCTCCGCCGCCCGCGCCAGCAGCGTGCCCTCGAGCGGGCGACCGAGCGCCCATTCGTACGGCCGCCGGAACGGCGAGTGCGCCGCCGTGTCGGTGCCGATCACGTAGCGGTACCGCCGGGCCAGCGCGCTGTTGCGCGCGTGAAACCCGGCCCGCATGGCGTACATCCGCGCCACCCAGATGTCGCGCGGCAGCAGGGCATTGAGTGCCCGATGCAACCCGGCCGTGTCGGCCGCCCAGCGCTCGCTCGCGAGGAATCCGACTCCCTGACCCAGCGCGTGCACGCCCGTGTCGGTTCGGCCGGCGCCGGTCGCGGCCGTCCGGCGGCCCATCAACTTCTCCAGCACCGCCTCGAACTCGGCCTGCACCGTCCGGCCATCCGGCTGCCGCTGCCAGCCCGCGAACTCCGCCCCGTCGTACTGCGCTACGGCGAGGTAGGGCCGGCTCGTCACGACCGAAAGATAGGGCGAAGCGGAGGGCCAATCAAGCCACGCAACCCGTTGTGGCATTTGACAAAAGGCGATTTTTCGGGGTACCTTTGCAGGCCCGAAACCCCGAGCCCCCCGTGCCCCCGGCGTCTCAACCGGCACCCTCGCCGCTGCACCGCGCGATCACCGCCCTCGCCAACCGCCAGTCGCTGAGTGAGCAGCACGCCACCGACGTGTTCGGCGCGGTGATGCGCGGCGAAGCCACTCCCGTGCAGATCGCCGCCCTGCTCATCGGCCTGCGCGTGAAGGGCGAGACCGCCGAGGAGATCGCGGGTGCCGCGCGGGCGTTGCGGCAGGCCATGGTGCGGGTGGAGGCGCACGGCGCGCACCTGGTGGACACGTGCGGCACGGGGGGGGGAACCGTGTCCACTTTCAACATCTCGACGGCGGCGGCGTTCGTCGCGGCGGGCGCCGGCGCGTCGGTCGCCAAGCACGGCAACCGCTCGTTCACGTCGCAGTGCGGGTCGGCCGACGTGCTGGAAGCGCTGGGCGTGCGGATCGCGCTCGAAGCCGCGGACGCGGCGCGTGTATTGCGCGAGGCGTGCATGACCTTCCTGTTCGCGCCCAACTTTCACCCCGCCATGAAGTACGCGGGTCCGATCCGGCGCGAGCTGGCCGTCGGGTCGGTCATGAACCTGCTGGGCCCGCTCGCCAACCCCGCCGGGGTGCGACGCCAGGTCGTGGGCGTCGCCGAGCGGGACCGCGCACCCCTCGTCGCCGGCGCGCTGGCGCGTCTCGGCACCGACCACGCGCTGGTCGTGCACGGCCGCATCGGGATGGACGAGATCGCGCCGCACGGCATCAGCGACGTGTGGGAGGTGCGGGCGGGGGGCGTGACGATGTGGCAGCTCGATCCCGACCGGTACGACCTCGCCATCGCCGACGTGACGCCGCTCGCCGGAACGGCGCCCGCGGTCAACGCGGCGCGGATCGAAAGGCTGCTCGAGGACGGCCGGGACGACGTCGCCGGTCTCGCCGCCGTATTGCTCAACGCGGGCGCCGCGATCTACGTCGCCGGCCTCGCCGACTCGTACGCCGACGGGATCACACGGGCACGCGAGGTGGTGCGGGCGGGGAAGGGTCGCGACGCGCTGGAACGCCTGCGCCGCGCGACTAATACCGCCGGATGACGCCCACGACGACTCCCTGAACCGTGACGTCGCGCTCGTTGAGACGCAGCGGCGTCATGGCGGGATTCGCCGGCTCGAGCCGGATCCAGCCTCCCGGCTCCCGATAGAATCGCTTGACGGTGGCGCTCGAGCCCTGCACCAGCGCGACCACGGTCTGGCCGTTGTCGGCCTGGTTGCGCTCGTGCACCACGATGAAATCGCCGTCCTTGATGTGCTCGTCGATCATCGATTGACCCCGCACCTTCAGCACGTAGCTGCGGCCGCGGCGGGGTACCAATTCGTCGGGCACCGCGATGGTGTCGCTGCCGCTCACCGCCTCGATCGGCTCCCCGGCGGCGACCAGTCCGTACAGCGGCAGCTCGCTGGCGCCGGTCTGACCGCGCGGCGGCACGACTTCGATGCCGCGACTCTCGTTGTGAGCGCGGCGGATGTAGCCTTTGCGCTCGAGGTTGGTGAGGTGCTCGTGGACCGTGGCGAGCGACCGGAACGTGAAGCGCTGCGCGATCTCCTCGAAACTCGGGGCATACCCCTGGGCGGCGATCTGCCCGGAGATGAAATCGAGAATCTCGCGCTGACGGCGGGTGAGCGGCACGCTTTCTCCCGAACGGAAACCGAAGCATAAGTTACCCGAAAATCGACCGAACGCAAGCATGCAGGAAAGCCGTCTCGAAGCCATTCTCAGCGCCACGCGGGAGCGCATCGCCGACCTGCGCCCCCGGGCCCATGAGCTCGCGCGCCGGGCCGCCGCGGCGCCCGAGCCGCGCCGCTTCGCGCCCGCGCTCGCGGGGCCCACGATTGGCGTGATCGCCGAAGTCAAACGGCGCTCCCCCTCGGCGGGCGCGATCCGCGAAGACCTCGATCCCGTGGCTCACGCGCGGGCGTATGAGTTGGGGGGAGCGGTGGCCATCTCCGTCCTGACCGACGAGCGGCACTTCGGCGGAACGCTCGACGACTTGTCCCGGGTGGCGCGCTGCGTGAGCGTCCCGGTGCTCCGCAAGGACTTCATTCTCGACGAGCTGCAGCTGTACGAGGCGCGGGCGGCGGGCGCGAGCGCGGCGCTGTTGATCGTGCGGGCCCTGGCGCCGGAGCGACTGCGCGCCCTGGCGGATGCGGCCCGAGCGCTCGCGTTGGGCGTGCTCGTGGAGGTCCATTCGGAGGACGAGCTCGACTGCGCGCTCGGCGTCGAGCCGACGGCGGTAGGCGTGAACAGCCGGGACTTGGCGACCTTCGCCGTCGATCTCGGGCTGGCGGACCGACTGCTGGCCCACATTCCCGGCGGCGTGCCCGCGATTGCGGAGAGCGGCATCGAGACCCGCGAGGACGTCGCCCGGATGGCGGCCGCCGGCGCGGATCTGGTGCTGGTGGGCGCGTCGGTCGCGCGGACGGTCGATCCGGAGGCAGCGGTGCGGGCACTGACGGGCGTACCGAGAAAGGGAAGGGGGCGGTGATGCAAATGCCGAATGCGGAATGCGGAGTGCGGAATTGTAAGGCTGGTTCGATCCCGGGCCTCGCCCATCCCGCCCGACCATGGTGCGGTCAATTCCGCATTCCGCATTCCGCACTCCGCATTCGGGGCGGCTCGCGAACCGTAGGCTCGCATGGCATCTGAAGCCAGCCCACGCCTCCCGGGTCGTTTTGGGCCGTATGGCGGCCGCTACGTCCCGGAAACGCTCATGGCCGCGCTCGAGGAGCTGGAGCGGGTCTACGAGACGGCGCAGCGCGACCCGGGCTTCTGGGCCGAGCTCGAGGGGTTGCTGAAGGACTACGTCGGCCGCCCCACGCCGCTCACCGAGGCGCCACGACTGGCCGCCCAGGTGGGGCAGGGCGTGGTGATCGCGCTCAAGCGGGAGGATCTGAACCACACCGGCGCGCACAAGATCAACAACACGCTGGGGCAGGCGCTGCTCGCCCGGCGGATGCAGAAGCGGCGCATCATCGCGGAGACGGGGGCTGGCCAGCATGGCGTGGCGACGGCGACCGTATGCGCGCGCTTCGGGCTCGAATGTGTCGTGTACATGGGTGAAGAGGACATGCGGCGCCAGCGGCTCAACGTGTACCGCATGGAGCTGATGGGCGCGCGGGTGGTGCCCGTGACGTCCGGCACGCGGACGCTCAAGGA
>Ga0070698_100008215_pt1 | contig 11291 bp, 10 predicted proteins | sample KBSK1502metaG_FD_65477 | JGI IMG/M metagenome (GOLD analysis project Ga0070698, IMG submission 65477) | Corn, switchgrass and miscanthus rhizosphere microbial communities from Kellogg Biological Station, Michigan, USA - KBS K1-50-2 metaG | ecosystem: Host-associated > Plants > Roots >...
CGTCGGCTGACGACTCTTCAATGGCTTGGCTTTTCGCGGCGGTGGCCGCCCGGTTCCGCTTGCGGGCGGGCTGTTTGGATGTCATATATCACAACCGTATCATCACATTTGGGATTTCGCAATCCCTCCGCCTCATGATTTATAGGAGAGTATTCGGTCAACCGTGAACAGTGGCATTGAGTATATTATCACAGTTGAATCATCAGCATCCAACGACTCTAATCAGTGATTCTTTTCGTTTGCCAGCACGGCTCGGCTAAAAGTCTTATCGCCGCGACCCATCTGAATCGTCTCGCCGAGCAACGGGGTTTGCCTGTACGTGCGACTTCGGCGGGCTTGGAGCCCGATGCCGAAGTACCTCAGCACGTGATCGACGGACTCGCCAACGACGGTATCGACGTGCTCGAATACCGACCAGCTCTCCTCACATCCGCGAAGCTCCTTCAAGCAGCGCGGATCATAAGCATTGGATGCGATGTCGAATCAATCGCAACGGGTGCCGCTTCCGTTGAGAGATGGTATGATCTACCGATGGTGAGCGACGGGTACGAGAACGCTCGCAACGCCATCGTTGCCCGGGTCGCACAGCTACTCGACACGTGGAGGCCTCCCATGCGTTTCCTGTCCCGTCACGATGTACGAGCGTTGCTCGACGTGACAAGTTGCATTGAGGCGGTGGAGGCTGCATTTCGCCTGCATGCAGCTGGGGCCAGTATTGGGCCCGGCGTGCTCGCGACACATGTAATCGGGGGTGGGTTCCATGTGAAAGCCGCTGGTCTTACGGGCAAACGCGCGTACTACGCCGCCAAAGTGAACGGCAACTTCCCGGACAATCCGCGCTCGCAGAACTTGCCCACGATTCAAGGAGTCATCACCCTCTTTGATGCGACGAACGGTACACCTCTCGCCATCATGGACTCGATCGAGATCACGTGCCTCCGCACAGCGGCTGCGTCAGCTATAGCAGCGAAGTATCTCAGTCGTGACGATGCTCAGGTGCTCACTATCATTGGCTGCGGCGCGCAAGCGTTGCCGCACGTTCGGGCATTGAGCGCTGTTCGATCTCTGAGGCGCGTGTTCGCATATGACATTGAAGACAGGCGCGTCGCCGCACTTGTGCGAGACGCCGAACAATTAGGTATCGAGATAACAGTAGTAGCGGCCGACTATCACGCTGCCGTACGCGTGAGCGACATGGTCGTAACCTGCACTCCGGGACGAGTGCCGTTGCTTACCCGCGGTGACCTGCCTGAGGGTGCATTCCTCGCCGCAGTCGGCGCAGATAGTGAGGATAAACGCGAGCTCGACCCGTCACTCCTGGCTGATTCAGCGGTAGTCGTGGACATCCTCGAGCAATGCGCCACCATCGGCGAATTGCACCACGCCGTCGCTGCCGGCGTGCTCACGCGTGATGACGTGCGCGGCGATCTCGCCAGTCTCGTAAGCGGACAGTACGCCGGTCGTCGCTCGCGGCATGAGAGGGTGATTTTCGACAGCACGGGAACCGCATTGCAGGATGTTGCGGCCGCGGCGGTCGTTTACGAGCGGGCGTGTAACGTCGGGGCAGGAACTGAGCTGCAAATATCGGAGTGAGGCGGTCACTCTCTCTTACAATCGAGGTAGCACCATGAAATGGATTACACGCGAACGTCCCAAGATTGATCGCGTCGCCTGTCCCTGGCTCATTGCGCGTTTCATCGATAATGCCCCGGAGTTTCTGTTTGTACACCCCGATGAAGTAGCGCGAGAGGCGATTATACATGGAGCCGTTCCGTTCGATGTCGAGGGCGTCGAGCTGTCACACGATGGACCGCTCTGTAGTTTCGACGCGTTCCTTACCAAGTATCAACTGCATGGTGATCCGGCACTAGAACGGATTGCTGTGATTGTTCGCGGCGCTGACACCGCCCGACTCGATCTGGCACCCGAAGCGGCCGGCCTGCTCGCCGTTTCTCTGGGCCTGTCGGCCATGTTCGAGGACGACCACCGACAAATCGAGCAAGGCTTTCTTGTATATGATGCGCTGTATGCGTGGTGCCAGCGCGCCGCGCACGAAACACATACGTGGAACCCGCAGAAGGCGCAGCCAGGCTGAAGATGGTCGGCGTGACGGGCGATTTGATTCTCATCGTCGCATCGAGCTCGAACACCACATGATCAGAGTCCCAGACTCCGGAGCTCCTGCGCCCGAGCGCGACTCACCGGCACTTTTTGCCCCCGGCACTTTTTGCCCACTGACGAGCTCCGCCTCGAGGTTTCCACGCGCGTCACGCTTGAACGCCCGCACATGATCGAGATTCACGATGATTTCTACCACACCACGGTAGCCGCAACAAACACTAAAGCTGAGGCCGCCCAGAACATCGGACGGCCTTTTGCTTTTCGAGAGATGACTTGCCTATGGATTTTGGACGTCGTCGAGTGACAGGGACGACGAGAGCTCGCGATAAGCTTCGATCTGAGCCCGTAGAGTAGCGAGCTTCTGTTCTGCGCCAGCAATCGCATCTGCGCCCGCAATAAAACGCAGCGGTGGTTGCCGCTCGCTTGCGATCGTGATGAGCGCTTGCGCAAGCTTCGCAGGGTCACCCGTTTGCTTGCCATTCTGCGACTTCCAGTACTCGAGCAGCTCGCCTCTTTTCTTGTCATAGTCCGCGATTGAAGGCTCTGCGTAAGTTGTCGACTGCTCAGTGAGCAGCTCAGTTCGGAAGAAACCAGGATTGACGATGGTCGTGTTGATGCCGAAGGGCGCGACCTCAACCTGCAGCGACTCCATCCAACCTTCGAGTCCGAACTTCGACGCCGCGTAAGCGGTCACGAACTCGTAGCCGGCTACTAGACCTGCTGAAGACGAAATCGAGATGATGTGCCCGGAGCGCTGCTTCCGCATGACAGGCAGGACTGCCCGCGTAACGTTCATCGGACCAAGCAGACTTGTGGCAAGCTGCTGTTCCATCTGTTGCGGAGTGAGCTCCTCGAAAAAACCGGCGTAGAAGCTTGCCGCGTTGTTGACCAGAACATCGACGCGGCCAAACCTCTCGATCGCTACCTTGACCGCGGCTTCTGCATCAGCTCGGCTTGTGACGTCGAGTTTGACTGGAACCAAATCATCGGACTCTCCCAAAACGCTCGACACACGGCTCGGATCGCGTCCAGTAGCAACCACTGAGTGGCCCGCTGTAATGACAGCCTTTGCGAAATCGGCGCCCATTCCGCGAGCTGCCCCAGTTATGAGCCAGACTTTTTTGTCAGCCATGAGAACTCCATTTCTAAAATAGGTTACAACTGTGTTGCTCAATCCTGCTCCACATCGTATGAAAAGAAGGTAGCGACCATACCGTGTTTTACCTCTGTCTAATCCTTGTTGATTATTGCCTATTTCTGCATAACTCTGGAGGAACGGGCGAGGAGGAGCTATTCTCCATTCATGACGAAAAGAGTTTCTAGTCCGCGAAAATCATCAGCGACGAAAGAGCGGGCACTCGAGCCGGCTCGCCGGGAGCTGGTGCAGCTGCTCGATCAGCGAACTCGCACAGATGGAGGACACGACACTCTCATCCCCCAGTTGAAGTTCTATCGGTTTTCGAATCCGACCGAGCCAGTCGAGGTTCTGCAGGAGGCAGCGGTCTACGTTGTGGTGCAGGGTCGAAAGCAAGTGGCGGTCGGCGGCAAGCGATACGTCTATGATCCAACGCAGTACCTCGCGGTCTCGGTGGATATTCCCGCAATTGGAAATGTCGTGAAGGCTACGCCGAGGCAGCCTTATCTCTGCATGACACTCAAGGTGGATCCGCGTGAGCTCGCCGAGTTGATCATAGAAAGTGGAGAGCGAGCACCGCGTGACGATCACGACGGACGCGGCATCTACGTGAGCGCGTTGGAAGCTCCGCTGCTCGACGGATTTCTCCGCCTGGTCCGTTTGCTGGATACTCCTGATGACGTCCCGATCCTCGCGCCTCTTATTTTGCGTGAGCTCAATTACAGACTATTGCAGACTAAGCAGTTCGGAAGACTTGCTCAGATCGCCATCGGTGAGGGACGGCTTCAACGCGTGTCGGGCGCTATCACCTGGATCAAAGAACACTTTGCCGAACCGCTCGAGATCGATGCACTCGCTAAGCACGTTCACATGAGCCCTTCGGCCCTGCACCATCACTTCAAGGCGGTCGCGGCCGTAAGCCCAGTGCAGTATCAAAAAAGACTTCGGCTGCAGGAGGCCCGACGACTCATGCTTTCCGAATCGACCAGTGCTGAATCGGTCGCTTATCAAGTGGGATACGCAAGTCCTTCACAGTTCAATCGCGAGTACGTGCGGCTCTTCGGCCAGCCACCGCGAAGAGACGCCGAGCGGTTGCGTTCAGCAGCTTCTAATCCTGCTGCTTCCAGATCGTAAGAACGTGCGGTAGCAGGACCTTGACGGCACTCCAAAAGTGTTGAATTTTCAACAGGTTGATTTTTCAACACACCCCGTTCGAGGACGACGGCATGAAGATCAGTAGACGTGATATGGTCGTTACAAGTGCATTGTCTTTGATCGCCACAACGCGGTCGGCCGGCCAGGGCACTCCGCCTGCCGCGCAGCCGCAGACTCCGCGCAGTCCACAAACGCGGCTCCTCGAAGCTCTTCAACAAAACAGGCTTCCCATCGCAATGGGTGACGCCCCCGCTGGACCAGGCTGGGACTTCATTGTCCGCGAAGCTCGTGGCGCACGCTTCACACTCATCGGCGAAGAACACGGAGTCGCGGAAACAGCACAGTTCTCATCGGCACTCTTCAAAGCGCTGCGTCCAGCTGGCTACAGTCGAGTCGCGATCGAGCTCTCACCACCGATCGCGGAGGACATCGAGACAGCTGCGAGACGCAATGGCGTTCAGGGGATTTTGAAATTTTTCTCCATCCCCAACACGTGGAGCCCGATGTATCTCAGCGATGAAGCCCGGTTCATCGCGGATGTCATCAACGCCACACCTAAAGCTGAGCGCGTATTGTGGGGACTCGATCGTGAGATTTTCAGCGACCGCTATTTGATCTCGAGGCTCGAGCCCAGAGTTCCGCAGACAGCGCGAGCGGCCTTCACTCGTCTCAAGCAGGCGTCAACCAACGCATGGGCGAAATACGATCAAACGAAAAACCCGGACGACCTCTTCCTGCTCGCAGAAGACCCGGCACTGGTGTCAGCGGTGCGAACTGCCTGGCCGAACCCAGATCGCGTGAGTGATGCGATCATGCGGACGCTCGAGGAGTCACTTGCCATCGAAACTGCGGAACGCACTGGAGGAATGTGGCCGTACCAGCAGCGCCGCGCAGAGTGGATGCGGAATAACCTTGCATTGCGACTAAGAGCAGACCAGAGGAACGGACTGCCGCCAAAGGTGTTGATGAAATTCGGATACAACCACGTGATCCGCGGCCCCAACTACATCAACGTTTTCGAGATCGGCGCGATGGCGGATGAAGTGGCCGCCATGACTGAAGATCGCGCATTCCATATCCTCGTTCTGCCTGGTCCGGGTTCTCGTCAGGCTGTGCTCGGGCCGGCGCGGAGCTTCGTCTCAATCTCGAGCGATGAGTTCGACGACTTTCAGGCCGGCGACCAGCGCCTCACTCGCGTGCTTCCCAACCCGAATGCCGCAGGTCATGAAGTCATCGACCTTCGCGCGCTGCGGTCACTGGCAAGGCGTGGTCTCGAGAGCTGGAACTCCGACGTCGTTCGGACGATCCACGGGTTTGACGCGGCGGTGATATGGAAGGGGGCGCACGCCTCTTCAGCCTGAGGTCCCTTCGACATCGAACATCTATTGGGTTCTGGTCATCAGACGAGTTTCTGTTGCACCGCGACTGCTACGGCCGCCGCGCGAGACGCAACTCCAAGTTTCTGGTAGATGGTGGCGAGGTGGGCTTTCACCGTTCGCTCGCTGATTCGAAGCCTGGTTGCGATGTCGCTATTGCGGGCGCCGCTCACAAGTTCGCGCAGGACCTCCGTCTCACGCAGTGAAAGCCCCGGAGCTCGCTGGGTTAAACCTGAAGGAACGTCTTGCGGAGTCTGACTGACTCCACTGTTGGGCGCGCGGCGAATGAGACCGGCAATCGCGTGAGCAATCATTCCACTCATCGCGAGGAGTAAACCAGCGGTAGTCGCGCGGTACAGATCCGATGTGATAAACGCCGCAGCCACAAAGAGAGCGATCGCACCCAGGGTGATTCGGATTGTTCCCCACTCGTGCCCAGCCAGGATGACAAGCTCGATCGTGCATACGATGAACACCACGATCGTTACGGGGGCGGGGGCACGAGCAACTGCGACCAGAAAAATGATGACGCCCTGTAACGCTGCGTAGACCCGGAGACCGAACCGCCGCCGGATTTGATCGCCGAACTGGTACGCGGCCGCATGGACGATGAGCAGCGCGAGCCAAAGGAGAATCAGATTCAGACCGGGTTTTCGCTCCCGAACCGGCATCGAGAGGAGAGACAACGTGTTCAGCACCGCTATTGTTGCGACGGTCGCCGCGAGCGAGCGAGCCAACTTGATCTGATCCATGAGAAAATAAGATGTCGTGGTCAGCGTCCACGCGATATGTGCCGAAAGTAGTAAGTCTTTTGGACGATGCGAGTGGACGAACGCTCGTTGTATCGTGGCGTCCGACACTCACCATTCGTCGGGAGGCATGATGCAAAAGTCCACAGTCATCAACATTGCGAAGGTGATCGGAACCTGGGTTCCCGCGATTCTTCTCGTCCTCATCTTTGCACCCCAGGGCTGGTCAAAGTTTGACGACGCAAGTGGCTGGTCCGTTGCGTTTCGACATTGGGGGTATCCCGACTGGTTTCGCATCACAATCGGGCTCGCTGAGATCTCAGCGGTTGTGCTGTTGCTGCTTGGCCGGACCGCGGCATACGGGGCGATTCTGATCATCCTCATCATGCTTGGTGGCTGGGCGACGCACATCATCTTCGATGAGGGTCAACACATGACGAGTGAGGTTGTACCGCTCGTGCTTGCGTCAATCGTGCTTGCCGTTCGCCGCCGGCAGATTCAATCGATTTTCGGCGGTCGTTTTCCGAAGAACAGGCGCGAATAACCTTCCGGGTGATTTGCGGGATTCCTAAAATGAGGGAGCAACAATAAGGCTGCTTCGCTGCTTGACACTGCTCAGGGATTCGATAGCTTCGGCAGAATCATGGATCATCGTTCCAGCCTCCTCCTTACCAGCATCCCCACCGGGCTTTTGCGCTCGTGGGGATTCCCGTATTTGGAGGGGTAGTCTGGCGCCCGGAGAGATCCGGATATCAACCACGCGGCCCTTCCTGATCGACAGGAAGGGCCTTCGTTTTTTCGCCACGAACCCTTCCGTCTTTTACGGAGGGGTTCGTTTCGTCGAGGGACGAATGAATGCGAGAAATCGAAGTGATGGACTGGGGAAATCTGGCCGTGGCGCAAGCCGACGGTTGCGAGGATGTAAGTATCGGCGATTCTTCCAGACAGGAGAATGCGCTCCCCTGCGTGCGCGTGTTCGACACGACCTTGCGCGACGGAGAGCAATCGCCGGGATGCTCGATGACGCTGACACAGAAGCTGGATGTCGCCAGGCAACTGGCGCTGCTCAACGTCGATATCATCGAAGCGGGATTTCCGGCGTCATCTCCGGGAGAGGTCGAAGCGGTTCGCGCAATCGCGTCCGAAGTGGGAACACACCTGGGACCGGTCATCTGCGGATTGGCGCGCGCTACAGAGAAAGACATTGCGTGCTGCGCTTCCGCCATTGAGCCCGCGACTTACAAACGACTGCACACCTTCCTCGCCACTTCGGACATCCATCTCGAACGCAAGCTTGCCCTCAGCAAGCCGCAGGCACTCGCGCGAATATCAGAGATGGTCGCGTACGCTCGATCACTATGTGACGACGTCGAATTCTCCGCCGAAGACGCTGCACGGTCCGATCGCGGGTTCCTCTGCGAAGCACTCCAGGCAGCACTCGAAGCCGGCGCGACAACTCTCAACGTTCCCGACACGGTTGGATACACAGTGCCGTGGGAATACCGCGACCTCATCCGATTCATTCGCCAGCGAATTCAACACTCCGGCAGTTTCGTTCTCTCGACGCACTGCCACAATGATCTCGGAGTGGCTGTCGCCAACTCTCTCGCCGGCGTGGAGGCGGGAGCTCGCCAGGTGGAATGCACCGTGAACGGGATCGGCGAGCGCGCAGGGAATGCATCGCTCGAGGAAATCGTGATGGCGCTCCACACGAGGCAGCCGCTGTTCGGCGTGCGAACAAGGATTAACACCCAAGAGATCATGCGAACATCGCAGCTCGTCGCAAAGTGCACCCGAATGACCATCGCGCGGAACAAGGCGGTTGTGGGAGCGAACGCGTTCCTGCACGAAGCGGGGATCCATCAGGATGGTGTACTGAAGGACCGGCGCACATACGAAATCATGGATGCAACATCGGTGGGCGCAGCAAGCGATTCCCTCGTACTCGGGAAGCATTCAGGCAGGCGTGCATTTCGTCACCATCTCGAAAAGGTTCATGGAGTCTCTATCGACGGCGGGGAGCTCGATGAAGTCTTCGCGCAATTCAAGCGGCGAGCCGATGACGGAACGCGTGTCACAACTGATGAGATCGGGACGATGATTCCGTCAGCGATCCGGCGCCGACAAATTGCTCGCACGCAATCCTCACACACGATCGTGGACAAGATCTGGCGATCGCACTCGATAAAACGGATCGGCACTTCCGGACCGGAGATTCTTTACGTCGATCTACATCTGATCCATGAAGTGACATCCCCGCAGGCGTTCGCGACGCTCAGGGCAAAGGGCGTTCGCGTACGAAAGCCCGCGCAGACGCTTGCGACGCTGGATCACTCGACTCCCACCACTCTGCCGGGTCATGGACCAACCCTGCGCGTTCTCGATTCGGAGGCAGCTGTACAGATAGAGCAGCTCGAGCGCAATTGCGCGGAGTATGGAATTCGGCTTCATGGTATGGAGAGCGAGCACCGCGGCATTGTACATGTCATTGGTCCCGAACAGGGCGTTACGAGGCCGGGACTGACAATCGTCTGCGGCGACAGCCACACAACCACGCACGGCGCATTCGGAGCACTCGCGTTCGGAATCGGAACGTCAGAGGTTGCCCATGTCCTCGCGACGCAGTGTATAGCACAATCAAAACCGAAGGTGATGGAAGTACGCATCGACGGCGAGCTCGAGCCTGGCGTAACGGCGAAGGATGTGATCCTCGCGCTGATCGCAAAGATCGGCGTTGGCGGCGGAACAGGTCACGTTCTCGAATTCACCGGCTCGGCCGTGCGTGCGCTGGACATGGAAGGCCGAATGACGCTGTGCAACATGGCGATAGAAGCTGGTGCTCGTGCCGGATTGATTGCCCCCGACGATACAACATTCGAATACATGCACGGGCGCGCTCACGCACCCTCGGGGCGCGCATGGGATGAGGCAGTACGTCGATGGCGAATGCTTCCCTCGGACGAAGATGCCGAATACGACGAGCGGGCAAGCCTGAACGCGCGCGGTGTGAAGCCGATGATAACCTTTGGCACTAATCCTGGAATGGCCATCCCGATCGACGGCTGCATTCCCGATCCTGCGAGCATGTCACGCGCGAGCGATCGCGCTTCGCTCATCAAGGCGCTGCAATACATGGATCTCACACCAGGCGAGCCGATACTCGGCAGACATGTCGACGTCGTGTTCATCGGAAGCTGTACCAATTCCCGCATCACGGACCTTCGGCACGCTGCAAAGATTCTGCGTGGAAGGCGCATCGCATCCGGCGTGCGCATGCTTGTCGTTCCCGGCTCGCAACAGATCAAGAGGCAGGCGGAATCCGAGGGATTGCACGACGTGTTTCGTGCCGCGGGTGCGGAATGGCGAGAGTCCGGCTGCTCGATGTGCATCGCAATGAACGGCGATCGTCTCGAGAGCGGCCAATACGCAATCAGCACCAGCAACAGGAACTTCGAGGGACGACAGGGAAAGGGAGGTCGCACATTGCTGGCCAGCCCAATCACTGCGGCCGCGAGCGCGATCAACGGCTTCGTCAGCGACGCCCGCACCATGCTCAATCCATGAATCCGATCAGAGAATTCTCAGGGCGTTGTGTCGTTCTTCCAGTCGATGACGTCGATACAGACCAGATAATCCCCGCACGCTTTCTCAAGACGGTTGGTCAGACGGGACTCGGCGCAAGACTCTTCGCTGATTGGCGATACAACGACGACGGCAGTCCGAAGAGTGATTTCCCTCTCAACGATCCGGCTGCAGCGGGAGCTGCAGTTCTCGTAGCCGGGCGGAATTTCGGCTGCGGCTCATCGCGGGAGCACGCAGTGTGGGCGCTTCATGGCGCGGGATTTCGTGCGGTCATCAGTACGAGCTTCGCCGACATCTTCCGTCGCAACGCACTCACCAATGGGCTGCTTCCAATCACGGTCACAGCGTCCGTATGGAATCGGCTCGTCAGTGAATCGCGCCGGCCCGAGGGCGCGATTGTCACAGTCGATCTCCCTCGGCAAGAGCTCACCCTTCCGGACAGCAGTGCGGTTCATTTCGATATCGATCCGTTCGCGAAGGAGTGTCTCGTGCGCGGTGTCGATGAGCTCGAGCTGCTGCTCAACGAATCCGACGCGATCGACGCTTACGAGGCGAACAATCCTCCTTCGCTTCGGCTCGACGTCTGATGCAAGCTCGAATTGCAATTCTTCCAGGTGACGGAATCGGTCCGGAGGTTACAAAAGAGGCAACGCGAGTGCTCCTCGCGGTGGCGGAACGGTGGCATCACCGTTTCACTCTGACAGAAGGACTTATCGGCGGGTGCGCGCTCGATTCCTGCGGAAAACCACTTCCCGAAGATGTTCTCGCTCTTTGTCGAGAATCTGATGCAATACTGCTTGGTGCTGTGGGAGGGCCAGAATGGGACCGAGCAACCGGCCCGCGCCCCGAGCAGGGACTGCTCGCTCTCAGACGAGAGCTTGAACTGTTCGCCAATCTGCGGCCGGTGAAGGCTCATCCCGCGCTCGACGAATCTTCGCCACTCCGACCCGGGCTTCTCGTCGGCGTGGACATCATGATAGTTCGCGAGCTGACCGGCGGGATCTATTTCGGCGAGAAGCGCCTGGAGAAGGTTTCCGCCGGTGAGCGTGCAACCGACACATGCAGCTACGCGACTGACGAGATCGAAAGAATTGCGCGCGTCGCTGGCGATCTTGCGATTCGACGCAGGGGCAAGGTCACATCAGTGGACAAGGCGAACGTTCTCGAGACGTC
>Ga0070698_100008216_pt1 | contig 11290 bp, 8 predicted proteins | sample KBSK1502metaG_FD_65477 | JGI IMG/M metagenome (GOLD analysis project Ga0070698, IMG submission 65477) | Corn, switchgrass and miscanthus rhizosphere microbial communities from Kellogg Biological Station, Michigan, USA - KBS K1-50-2 metaG | ecosystem: Host-associated > Plants > Roots >...
AAGCCCAACCAAGATGTTGCTTCGGTCGAGCGCAAGGTACTCAGTAGTTACGGATGGTGCTCACACTTCTCGGTGAGCCAGTAACATATGCGATTTTCAAAGAGCGGCGGGGTTGCGAACCCCTTCAGGTTGAATCGAGGCCAGCGGAAATGCCTACGACCGGCTGACTTCTCTCAACACCCCCTCCACGGCCTGAGCCGGAAGGATGGGCAAGCAGCGATAATACGGATGTCCGACTAGAGTGTCAAGTCATTCTTTTTCAAGCACGAATCGCTTGAACTTCCGCTTCCCGACTTGTAAGAGTCGGCGGCGGCTTGACACCTCAACCTTCTCGTTCGGATCCGACACTCGGCGCCCATCCAGCTCCACCGCCCCCTGCTGGATCTGTCGGCGAGCCTCGGAGTTCGACGGAACCATCCCGGTCCACATGACGATCTTCCAGGCCGGCTCTCCGTCATGAGGGGTGGCAAATAGAATTTCCTCAATGTTCTCGGGTACTTCTTTCCCCTGGACGACCCTGGAGAAAGCGGCTTCCGCGGCGGTGCCGGCAGCCTCGCCGTGGTACATGGCGGTCACGGTGCGGGCCAGGCGCTTCTTGGCCTCCATGGGATGCAGAGCACGTAGCACCGCGATCTCATCCTCGGGCACCCGGGTCGCCAGCTCGAAGTAGCGAAACATCAGGGCGTCGGAGACCGACATGAGCTTGCCGTACATCTCGGCGGGCGGCTCGTTGATGCCCACGTAGTTGCCCAGGCTCTTCGACATCTTCTGCACGCCGTCGAGACCCTCGAGGATCGGCACGGTGAGCGCGACCTGCGCCTCCTGGCCGTGCGCCCGCTGCAGGTCGCGGCCGACGAGGAGGTTGAAGGTCTGGTCGGTCCCGCCCAGCTCCACGTCGGCCCCGAGCGCGACCGAATCGTAGCCCTGCGCGAGCGGGTAGAGGAACTCGTGGAGGCTGATCGGACGCCCGGAGGCGTAGCGCGCGGCGAAATCCTCTCGCTGGAGGATGCGGGCCACCGTGAGATGTGCCGTCTCGCGGATGACCTGCTCGAAGGAGAGGGGCCCGAGCCACTCCGAGTTGAAGCGGACCATGGTGCGCCCCATGTCCAGCACTTTGCCGAGCTGGGCCTTGTAGGTCTCCGCGTTCTCGCGGATCTCGTCCCAGGTGAGCGGCTTCCGCGTCTCCGATCGGCCGCTCGGATCGCCGATCATCCCGGTGAAATCCCCGATGATGATGATCACCTGATGCCCCAGGTCCTGGAAGTCGCGCAGCTTCTGGAGCACCACGGTGTGCCCGAGGTGAAGGTCGGGCGCGGTGGGGTCGAGGCCCAGCTTGACTTTGAGCGGCTTGCCGCGCTCGAGCTTGGCGCGCAGCTCGGTCTCCACGATGATCTCGGCGGCGCCCCGGCGGAGACGGACGAGCTGTTGATCCGCGGTGAGACGGGCCGTATCCACGTCTGTATAATAGCAATCCATGGCGGAGGACCGACGCTCGAAACGCTCCGAGCTCCGGCGCCGGCGCTGGGTTCGCTGGACGCTGATGGCGGTCCTGGCCGTCGTCCTCGTGAGCGGCCTCGGCGTGGCCGCTTCCGCCTTCTGGGTCCTCACCATCCTGCCGGGCTCCCTGCCCTCGGTCACCCAGCTCGAGAGCTTCGACGCGAGCGAGGGCACCAAGGTCTACGACGACAACGACGAGCTCATCACCGAGTTCCACGTCGAGCGTCGGATCTTCGTGCCGCTCGGGCAGATCCCGAAACCGCTTCGCGAGGCCATCATCGCGACCGAGGACTCGCGCTTCTATTCCCACTACGGCGTCGATCCCATGGGCATCGCGCGGGCCGTGTACCAGAACTTCCGGCGGGGACGCATCGTGGAGGGCGGCAGCACCATCACCCAGCAGCTGGCCAAGGTGCTCTTCCTCACCCCCGACAAGAGCCTCGAGCGCAAGCTCAAGGAAGCGGTGCTGGCGCTCGAGCTGGAACGGCGCTACTCCAAGGACCGTATCCTCGAGATGTACCTGAACCAGATCTACTTCGGCCATGGCGCCTTCGGCGTCGAGGCGGCCGCTCGCACCTTCTTCGGCAAGTCGGTGGGCGAGCTCAACCTATCCGAGTGCACGCTGCTCGCCGGACTCCCCAAGGCTCCCACCACCTACTCGCCCTTCGAGCACCCGGAGGCGGCGAAGCGCCGCCGCGCCACCGTGCTCGCCCGCATGGTGGACGTGGGCTCGCTGAGCCCGCCCCAGGCCAAGAAGACCACCGAGACCGCGCTCGGCCTGATCCCACCCGAGCGCCGCCGCACCACCGGCCAGTACTACCTCGAATACGTCCAGCAGCAGCTCGAGGCCCAGTACGGCGCCGACCTCGTCTTCAAGGGCGGGATGCAGGTCTACACCACCCTGTCGCCGCTGATGCAGATCAAGGCCGAGCGCTCGCTCCGGGACGGCCTCAAAGCGCTCGAGTCGCGCCGGGTCGCCGCCACGAAGGACAAGACCGCGGCGGCGCCGGATCGGCCGGAGGGCGCGCTGCTCACCATCGACCCGCAGACGGGCTACATCAAGGCGATGGTCGGCGGCTACGACTTCTTCAAGAGCGAGTTCAACCGCGCGGTCCAGGCGCGACGCCAGCCAGGCTCCGCCTTCAAGGCCTTCGTCTACCTGGCCGCGCTGGAGTCGGGACAGACGCCGGCCAGCGTCGTGGACGACTCGCCGGTCGAGTTCGCGACCGGCCGCAACGGCAAGCTCTGGAAGCCGGACAACTACGACCGCAAGTTCCGCGGGCCCATCACCTACCAGCAGGCGCTGGAGGAGTCGGTCAACGTGGCGGCGGTGAAAGTGCTGGAGAAGAACGGCATCCGTCGGACGGTGGACATGGCGCGACGGCTGGGAGTGGAGAGCCCGCTTGGCGAGAACCTTTCGATCGCGCTCGGCACCTCCGACCTCTCGCTACTCGAGATCACGTCCGCGTACGGCGCGCTCGCCAACCAGGGCGCCTGGATGCGGCCCACCGCGATCCGCTACGTGCTCGACTCCCAGCGCAAGATGCTCGAAGAGAACACGCCCCAGGGCAAGCAGGTGGTCTCGCCCGAGCTGGCCTACGTGATGACCTACATGCTGCGGGGCACGATCGATCGTGGCACGGGGGCGGCGGCGAAGGCGCTCGGCCGGCCGGCGGCAGCCAAGACCGGTACGACGAACGACTACTCGAACGCGTGGTTCATCGGCTACACCCCCCAGCTCGCCACCGGGGTGTGGGTCGGCTACGACCGTCCGCGCAGCCTGGGCAAGGACGAGACGGGCTCCCGGGTCGCGGTGCCGATCTGGACGACCTTCATGCAGGAAGCGCTGGCGGGCACGCCTTCGGAAGACTTCCCGATCCCGGAGCGGGTGGTGCTCGTTCCGGTGGATCTCGACGCGAGCGGCGGGTGCGTGCGCCCGGTCACGATGGCCTTCATCGCGGGCACGGAGCCGAAGGAGACGTGCGGGCCGGCCCGCTACGCCCCCGGGGTCTCGCCGCCGCGCGCGGAGCCGCCGCTCCTGCCGGCCCCCAGCGCGCCCGCGACCCCGGCGCCGCCGAGCGTGCAGCCTCCGCAGTCCTAGGCGCGCCCGACCCCGGCCGCGACGTCGGCCCAGCCGGCGCCGCCGAGCAGGTCGCCGAAGACGGCCATCAGCTGAGACACCGGAACGCGGATCTGCTCCATCGAGTCCCGATCGCGGATGGTCACCTTGCCGTCCGCCCGCTCCCCCTTGTCGGTGTCACCCACCGTCTGCACGTCGACCGTCACGCAATAGGACGTGCCCACCTCGTCCTGCCGACGGTAGAGCCGCCCGATGGCGGCGGTGTCGTCGTAGACCACTCGCCACTGCCGGGACAGCTCGTCGCGGATGGCGTGCGCGGTCCGCACGATGTCCTCGCGCTTCTTGAGCAGCGGCAGGACGGCCACCTTCACCGGCGCGAGATCGGGATGAAAGCGCAGCACGACCCGCTTCTCACCGCGCACCTCCTCCTCGAGGTACGCGTCGGCCAGGAAGGCGAGCAGGGCCCGGTCCACTCCGGCGGCGGGCTCGACCACGTAGGGCACCACGTGCTCCTTCCGCTCCTCGTCGAAATACGAGAGTGACTTGCCGCTCCACTTCGCGTGCTGCTTGAGGTCGAAGTCGGTGCGGTTGGCGATCCCCATCAGCTCGCTCCAGCCGATGGGAAAGCGGTAGTCGATATCGACGGTGCGCTTCGCGTAGTGGGACAGCTCGTCCCGGTCGTGCTCGCGCAGCCGCAGGTGCTCGTCGCGGAGGCCGTAGCGGCGGAACCAGGCCAGGCAGTCCTCGATCCAGCGATCGTGCCAGTGCTCGTCGGCCGGGCGCCCGTCCACGCGGTCGTGGGGGTTGACGAAGTACTCGATTTCCATCTGCTCGAACTCGCGCGAGCGGAAGATGAAGTTGCCCGGCGTGATCTCGTTGCGAAAGGACCGGCCGGCCTGCGCGATACCGAAGGGCAGCTTGAGCCGCATGGACTGCAGCACGTTCTCGAAGTTGACGAACATGGCCTGGGCCGTCTCGGGGCGGAGATAGGTGACCGCGGCGTCTTCCTCGACCGGGCCCATGAAGGTCTTGAACATGAGGTTGAACTGCCGGGGAGCGGTGAGCTCGCCCTTGCCGCAGTTCGGACACAAGGTGCGCCGGGCGCCGCAATGCCCGCATGGCTCGCCGGCCGGAATCGTGAACTTGTTGCCCTTCGTGGCCGGGCAGTAGTGGGTCCACGGCAGCGCGTCCACGTGGTCGGCGCGGAAGCGGAGCTTGCACTCGCGGCAGTCGACCATGGGGTCGGTGAAGAGGTCCAGGTGGCCGCTCGCCTTCCAGACGGTCGGGTGCATCAGGATCGACGCGTCGATACCCACCACGTCCGGCCGGCGCTGCACGAAGTCGCGCCACCAGACCCGCTTGATGTTGTTCTTGAGCTCGACGCCGAACGGACCATAGTCCCAGCAGGAGCCGGTGCCGCCGTAGATCTCGCTCGACTGGAAGACGAAGCCACGGCGCTTGCAGAGGGAGACCAGGGTTTCCATCGTGACCATTGCCGCAGGATAGCACAGGCACGCACTTGCGCCTCCGCCGCCTCAGCGGTCGGTGGCGCGGGCTCCGCGAGCATCGAGAGAAAGCGATCTGCCGTGGTTGCAACTCTGGACACCGGGGGTGCATTTGATGCGGTGGGTTCCCCGCCGACGCGTCTCTGCGCTATGCCAGACTAACCCTCAACCGCCGGAGCTGGGGCGCCTCCCTCTACCCGGTGCCGCCGCGCGAACAGCGCGTACACCGCGGGCAGCACGAGCAGCGTAAGCACGGTTGATGACGCAAGCCCACCGATGACGACCCGCGCGAGCGGCCGCTGGATCTCGGCGCCGATCCCCTGTGACAGCGCCGCGGGCAGGAAGCCGACGATGGCCACGATGGCCGAGACCACGATCGGGCGGAAGCGGATCTCGCATCCGCGTGCGATCGCCTCACGCAGTGGCAGGCCCTCGTCCAGGCCCTGGCGAATCGAGGAGACTAGCACGACGCCGTTCAATACGCTCACCCCGAAGACAGCGACGTAACCTACGGCGGCGGAGATGTTGAAGTTCGTGCTCCAGAAATACAATGCGAGCGTGCCGCCGATGAGCGCGAAGGGCAGGTTCAGCATGATCAGGAGCGCATCCCCCACCGAGTCGAAGGCGCCGAAGAGCAGGACGAAGATGATGAAGATCACAAGCGGAACGATGATGTAGAGCCGGGTCAGCGCGCGCTGCTGGTCCTCGAAGCGGCCGCTCCAGACCATGCGGTAGCCTTCGGGCATCTTCACGGCCGCTTCCACCCTCTTCATGGCCTCGGCGACGAGCCCGCCCATGTCGCGCTCCCGCACGCTCCACTTGACCACCACGCGCCGGGCGTTACCTTCTCTCACGATCTCGGCGAGCCCATCTGTCGTGCTGAACTCGGCGAGCTGGTTCACCGGAACACGCTGGCCACTCGGCGCGCTGACCGTGAGATTTCGGAGGCTGGCGAGTGCATCCCCCTCACGCAACAACCGAACGACGAGGTCGAACCGTCGCTCGCCTTCGAAGATCTGGCTGACGGTCCGTCCCTTCGTCGCGGCCTCGATCACGTCCTGCACGTCCTGGACGTTGATCCCGTGGCGTGCCGCCGCCGCCCGATCCAGCGTGATGCGGAGCTCCGGCATGCCCACCTCATGGTCATAGTCGAGGTCGGCGACTCCCCGGACATCCTTCAGCACCCCGACGATCTCTCTGGCCTTGGCATCCATGACGAACGTGTCGGGCCCGAAGAGCTTGATCGCGAGCTCCCCCTTGGTCCCGGCGAGCGCCTCGTCCACGTTGTCCTTGATCGGCTGCGAGAAGTTTGTCGAGATGCCCGGTATGTGCTCGAGGGATGCGGTCATCGCCTCGATGAGCTTCTCCTTGTCCTTGGTCGTCCGCCACTCTTCGCGCGGCCGGAGGCCCACGTAGAACTCGACGTTGTCCGGCGCCTCAGGGTCGGTGCCGTCGTCCGGGGCGCCGAGTTGGGACACGACGACCCGCACCTCTGGGAACTGGAGGAATCGCTCGCGAATCTCTCTCACATACGGGCTCGCGCCCTCGATCGAGATGCCGATCGGGAACTTGACCCGCACCCAGAGGTCCCCCTCGTCCAACTCGGGGAGGAACTCCTTGCCCAGGGCGGTGAAGACGAAGAGCGACAGGGCCAGGCAGACCGCCGCGCTCGCGGTGGGCACCAGCGGCCGACGCAGGCACCAGCGGAGGGCGGGCAGGTACGGTCGACGGAGCCAGCGAAGGAGCGGGCTCTCGCGCTCCGAGGGCGGCCGGCGAAAGAAGAGGCTGCAGAGGACCGGGATCAACGTCAGCGTCAGCAGCAGCGCCCCGACCACCGCCAGCGAGATGGTCACCGCCATCGGGCGAAACAGTTTGCCTTCGATCCTCTGGAACGTCAGGATCGGCACGTACACGGTCATGATGATCAGGACGGCAAAGGTCAGCGGCCGTGCCACTTCGGTGGCCGCGTGCTGCACCTCACGCCCCACCCGGTGCCCCGGGGGCCGGCGCTGGCTCAGGTGCCGCATGATGTTTTCCGTCATGATGACCGCCCCGTCCACGATGATCCCGAAGTCGATCGCCCCCAACGAGAGGAGGTTGGCCGGAACCCCGCGCAGGTCCATGAAGATGAACGCGAACAAGAGCGAGAGCGGGATCGTGAGCGCGACGATGAAGGCCGCTCGCACATTGTACAGAAGCAGTGACAGCAGGATGATGACCAGCCCGGCCCCTTCGACGAGATTCCTGAACACGGTGGTCACCGTGGTCTTCACGAGGCGGTCCCGGCTGTAGTAGGGGCGCAGCTCGACCCCAGCCGGGAGCATCCGTTGAATCTCCGCCACCTTGGCCTTCACGCCCTCGATGACCTTGCCGGGATTCTCGCCTCGTCGCATCAGGACGATGCCCTGCACGAGATCGTCCTCGTGGTCACGGCCGAGCTTGCCGAGTCTCAGGCCGGGACCGACCCCGACCGTCGCGATGTCCCGCACACGGATCGGCGTACCCTTCTGGGCGGCGATGACGATGTTCTCGATGTCAGGCATCGACTGGATCAAGCCCAGGCCGCGGACGATGAGCGCGTATTGTCCGGAGGGGATGTAACTTCCACCGGCGTTGGAGTTGTTGCTCGAGACGGCGTCGAATACTTGCTTTAGGGTGAGGTTGTAGGCCCGAAGACGGTTAGGATCGACGGTAATTTGATACTGCTTGGCCCCGCCGCCCCAAGTCACGACGTCTGCGACGCCGGGCACCTTGCGGAACTCCCGCTCCAGTACCCAGTCTTGAAGCGCCTTCAGCTCGAATTGGGACATTGTCTTCGCGTGGAGGGTGTAGCGATACACTTCACCGATGACGCCTGACAGAGGCCCCAACTGCGGCTTGGCATCCGGCGGGAGGTCCACCCCCTCGATTCGCTCCCGGACCTGCTGGCGGGCCCAGTAATCGTCCGTACCGTCAGCAAACAAAATGCGGATGTTTGAGATGCCCAGCTGAGATTCAGACTTGAGGAGGGTGATGCCGGCAATCCCGTTCAACTCGTTCTCAAGCGGAATCGTGATGACCCGTTCGAGTTCCTCCGTTGCGTGCCCGGGCCAGAGCGTGATGACCTCGACCTTCACGTCACCGACGTCCGGATACGCTTCGATGGGGAGCCGGCGAAAGGCGAAGATGCCCCCGGCGACTAGCAAGAAGGCGAGGGCAAGCGTGACGAACCGCTGGTGGAGCGCAAAGGCGACAAGACGCGCAATCATGGCCGACGGTCCATTGGCCGGTGATTTGCGTGCGCCGAGGGCTCCACGTGAATCAGCGGGCCGGTGTTAGGATCCACAGGAAACCGTCGTCCCTCTGGTAACAGCAGCTAGCACGTTCCGTCGCAACCTCGCGGCACACTGCCGATCAAGAAGCGCGGCGGCAAGCGGGGCACCGGGGTGTCACCGTGATGGCCATGTACACGGCCATGAGGATGACGATCATGGCGACTAGGCCGCGGTTGATCACTCCCCAAGGCGCAAGGCTCAGGAGAGCAATTGGCATGGCGCCCAGCGCCAAGATCAGCAGAGCTACTACGAGCATGACGAGCCAGCACGCGCGAAGGGCCACGTTCGATATGGCGTTTGCTCCGGTCAAGCAATCTGCCTTCACGTCGCCGATGTCGGGGTAGGCCTCGATGGGCAGGCGCAAGTACGAGGCAATGCCGCCGATGGTGAGGATGAGGGCCAGCGCCACCGTGAGGAAGCGCTGGTGCAGCGCGAAGGCGATGATGCGTTCGATCATCGGGCAGAGCGCTTCAGGAGGATGCCCCCCGCGCTGACCACGCGCTCGGCGGGCGTCACTCCGTCGAGGATCTCCACCACGCCATCCGACTCCGGCCCGACCTTCACGGGCCGCCGTTCGTAGTCGTCCTTCCCCTTCTCGACCAGGACGAAGGGCGCGCTGCCCTCCCGGTGGATGGCGCCTAGCGGCACCACGAGCGCCTGCCGGTTCCCGGTGGCGATGGTGACCCGCACGAACATCTCGCCCTTCAGCGCTCGGCCGCGGTTCGGAACGACGGCGCGGACCTTGAGCGTGCGCGTCTCCTTGTCGATGGCGTCCCCGATGCTCACCACCCGCCCCTCGTAGCGCTCCCCTGGACAGCAGGGCAGCGTCACCGAGACAGGCTGGCCGAGTCGTACCCGAGGCACGTCGGGCTCGTAGACGTCGGCCAGCACCCACATGGTGCCGAGATCGGCGATGACGAACAGACTGATCGGCGTGTCCGACTGCCCGTAGGCGACCACCTGCCCCGGACTCACGTTGCGCTCGACGATGACGCCGCTCCGGGGCGCCGTCACTACCACGGTCGTGGTGGCGTCGACGGGCCCGTCGCTCACGCCGAGGGTGCGCAGGCGCGAGACGGCGCGTTCGCGCTCGGCGATCGCCTTCCGGTAGTCGTTCTCGGCCTCGCGGATCTCTTTCTGGGCGACAGCCCTGACCTCGAAGAGATCCCGGGCGAGTTTGAGCGCGTGGTCGGCGCGTTCCGCGTCGGCCGTCGCCTTGGCATAGTCCGACTTGGCCAGGCCGAGGTCGGGGCTGTCCAGCACGAGCAGCCGGTGTCCGGGCTCGACAACCTCCCCGGGGCGTGCCAGCACTTCCAGGACGCGACCAGTGGCCGGCGCCGCGATCCGCACCAGCCGTTCCTCGTTGAAAACGACCTTGCCGGTGGTCTCGAGCACCGTCGCGCGCGTCCGGTACTCCGGGCGGGCGAGCTCTACCTCACCCTGCTGCGCTGGCGCGGCATCGCGGGCCTGTGCGGTGGGCGCGGCGGGCTCCGACTTGCTCGTGGAGGTGTCGCCGCAACCAGCGCAGAGCGCTGCGATCAAGGTCAGTGACAGGGCATGGCGCATGCTAGTTCTCCCCCAACGAGCCGCCGACGGCGGCTTCGAGCTGGTAGAACGAGGTCCAGCCGCCGCCGAGCGACCGCACGTACTCCGACGTCGTGTCCCGGTAGGCGCGCTGAGCCTCCAGGAAGTCGAGGAGGTTGATGCCCCCTCGCCGGTAGGCGAGAGTGTATCGGGTCTGGCTCGCGCTGCTGGCCCCGCCGAACTGCTCGGCGAGGAAGCTGGCCGTAGGGTTGGGACGCAAGCCCCCCGTGATCTCGTTGGCGCCCACCGCCTGGTACTCGAACTGCTTGGCGCGCACGGTGGAATTGGCGCGCGTGGCGAGACCCTCTGCCTCCTCGAGCGTCAGACGCGTCACGCCCTCCTGAGCCCTGGCGGGCTCGGCGGCGAGCAGCAGACCCAGCGCCACCGGCAGCATCCCGCGCAGGCATCTCCTTGACGTTCGCGGGGTCAGGAGCATCCCGGTGTCTCCCCCGCGGGCGGAACCTCCACCGCGACTCGACCGCTCAACGCATTGCTCCAGCGTCCCTGGTGATCCCCGATCTGCATGCGGTAGGAGTACGCTCCACTGCGCGGCGGTACGAGCGAAGCGACCACGTCGCCGGACGGCGCCGGTTGGACCGGCAGTACGTTGTACCCGGAGCCGCTGAAGCGCCGGCTCAGGCGAACCCAGGCGACACCGGCCCACATCGCCTCTTCGGCACCGACGTCCAGATGAACCCTGATGCTGACGGGGCAACCCGCCAGCGGCCGGGCCGGGAAGAACTCCAGTCCGGAGATCCTCGGTCCGTCCGGCGCGGGCGTCTCCATCTTCACCAGCGATCCGCAGGCCGTCAGCCCGGCGGCCATGATCACGGCGGCCAGCCCTGCCACGGCCGCCATACTTGCAGGCACACCCCTCCTCTCCTCATTCCTTCTCCCTCGGACTGTCATCATGGATCTGCTCGCTCCTTCGGCAGCCAGACCACGTCCAGGCGCTCGGTGTCGCCGCGCGCGCCGCGACCCTCGAGGGCGCTCACGCAGGCAGGCGCCGCCCGGGGGACGTGGCCTCTGACTAGAGAATTGGCCGCGGCTCAGCCGCGGTCGGGGCGACTCCAGGGAGCTAAGAGGCGGGAGGAGCGCGAGGGGTACTGCCGGAGAGGGTACGGCTTTGGGCCGACGGCTCCTCGCCTTGCGAGACGCGATCGGCGGGAGACGGAACCATCCATTCGTGGTCGAGCGGGAATGGGTCGACCGCCGCCCCCGCTGAGGTGATGAAGACGACCACGTCGTCATGGTCGGCGTCGTCGAAGAAGCCCTCGACCCAGACGGGGTCGGGAGGACTCGCGTAGGCC
>Ga0070698_100008217_pt1 | contig 11289 bp, 8 predicted proteins | sample KBSK1502metaG_FD_65477 | JGI IMG/M metagenome (GOLD analysis project Ga0070698, IMG submission 65477) | Corn, switchgrass and miscanthus rhizosphere microbial communities from Kellogg Biological Station, Michigan, USA - KBS K1-50-2 metaG | ecosystem: Host-associated > Plants > Roots >...
CGCGGCGAGCAGTTGCTGCTTCCGAAGCTGGCGCACGAAGCGGGAGTCGAGGTCGTGCACAGCCTCGCCAGCACCGCGCCGAGCCGCGGATCCTTCGCGCGCGTCGTCACCATCCACGACGTCATTTACCGCCTGCATCCGGAGGCGCATGGCTTGCGCTCGCTCGCCCTGCGCGTGTTGATCCCGCTGGCGGCCCGGCGGTCACATCGGATCATCGCGCCGTCCGAGTCGACACGGCACGACCTCGTCCGTCTGCTCAACGTGCCCGGCGAGAAGATCGACGTCGTTCCGAATGGCATCGGGACGCCACCGCTGACCCGCTGGGCCTCTGAGGAGGAAGTGCGGCGCCGCCACGACCTCGGCTCGCGGCAGCTGCTCCTGACCGTCTCACTGAAACGACCGAACAAGAACTTGGAGCGTTTGCTCCAAGCGCTTGCGCTCATTCCGCAAGGACGCCGGCCGCTGCTCCTCCTCGCGGGGCACGCCACGCCGTACCAGGACGAACTGCGCGTGCACGCCGCTTGTCTCGGCGTGACGGCGGAAACACGCTTCCTCGACTGGGTGCCCAACGACGAGCTCGAGTCGCTCTACCGCGCGTCGACCGCATTCGTGTTTCCTTCCGTCTACGAGGGCTTCGGGCTCCCGGTGCTCGAGGCGATGTCTCGCGGCGTGCCGGTGGCATGCTCGAATCGGGGCGCTCTCGCCGAGGTCGCCGACGATGCAGCGCTGCTGTTCGACCCCGAGCAGCCGCGAGCGATCGCGGCGGCGATCGAGAGGCTGCTCGGCGATCCGGGCGAACGAGAGCGGCTGAGCCGCGCAGGTCGCGCGAATGCAGCGCGCTTCAGCTGGGCGGAGACCGCACGGCGGACGCTGCGGGTGTACGAGCTCGCGCTCGGCTCCTGATAGGTCCCAGCCGTTGCGCGAGATAGCCTCCGCGGCCGTGAGACGTTCGCTCCCGCTTCTTGCCGCCGTTTTCTGCGCCGGTCTCGCCGTCGTCGGATGCGGCTCCTCGAACAACGAGGGCGCGAGGGTAGTGGCAACGACCGCCGCGACCCAGACCTCGACCGCGCAGTCGGGCTGCGCCTCGCAGCAGCAAGCCGGAATCGCCGCCGTTTTCGGCCATCGCCGAACTATGCAGGCCGCGCAACAGCTCGCGGCGCACGCTCTGGCGCTTGGATTCAACGGGCTCGTCCTGGAACGTCGCGGGTGTAACGACTACGTAGTCGTCCTCCACGGACTGCGCGACCTGAACCAGGCGCGCGACTTCAGCGCGGAGACGGCGAGGGTCGGGTTCCACGTTCGCATCGAATGCCGGTCGCATCCCTCGGAGGGCGGCCTGGCGGCTGTGTTCGGCCATCGCCGGACCCAGGAGGCAGCGTTGCAGCTGCAGGCGAAAGCGGAGCGCCTCGGGTTTCTGGGCCTGAAGGTCCAGCAGGACCGCTGTAAGGATTGGGAGGTCGACCTCTACGGACTGCAGACGGCCGCGCAACGGCGCGAGTTCAGGCATGAGGCGCGGACCGTCGGCTTCCACATCGTCTACGAGCCCGGCTGATTTTCGTACTCGGCAAGGACGACCTGGAGCGAACGCTCGAGCGAAAGGCGCTCCGCATTTCGGTGGAACCAGCCGAGCGTCGACTCACGCAGGTCCGCCCCCGCGCGAAACACGCGGACAATGGCGGCGGCCAAGTCGTCTGGTTGTGCTGAGGCAGCGATCGTGCCGTTCACGCCTTCCTCGACGAGCTCAGTCGCGGCATTGTCTGGTCCCTCGACGACAACGCTTGGAACGCCTCGCGCCGCCGACTCGATGACGACCAGGCCGTAGCCCTCACGCTTGGAAGGGAGGACGAGGCAGAGAGCGTCGGCCAGTGCGTAATCGAGGATTCCCTCCTCGACGAATCCCGGTGCCGACACGTATCGGTCGAGCCCGAGCTCTGCGATCGCGTCCAAAACCCGCTCGCGTTCAGGCCCGTTCCCGTAGAGCTCGCCGTACAGGTCGGGCAGCTCGTCGCGGGCCCGCGCGAGGGCCGGCACGAGCGCCGGCACGCGCTTCTCGGGGATGTGGCGACCTGCGAAGACAACCACGGGTCGCGCGGAACGAGGCGCAGCCGGAGCAGGAGGCCCCGCGTACTGCCCCTCCAGGCGCGTCAGCCGGCCCGAGAGCCCCTGCTCGCGAAGACGACGCTCATGGAGGCCCGAAAAGCAGAACGCCCGCTGAGGCACCCGCAGACAGGCGCGCTGAATCCGCCACCCGATCCGGCCGCGGAGCGGTCCGAGGTATTCCTGCCAATACTCGCGAGTCCAGATCTCGTGCCAATCGACCAGCAGGCGATAACGCCCGTGGCCACGCGCTGCTCCTGCCGAGAGGAGCGAGAAGAAGGGGAAGGACGCCGTGTGGACGACGTCGTAGCGCCTTCCATACCGCCCCAGGTGGACGAGCACGCCGAGCCCGAAAAGCAGGGGCGGCAGGGTGCGGCGCCTCCCGCGCGCGTACAGCCCCATGCGCGGTGAGACGGCGACGACGCGGACTCCGGGTACCTCCGGGTCGTCGCCTCGGCCCCACTGCCGCCGAGTGAGGAAGGTAACCTCGTGGCCGCGGGAGGCCAGCCGCTCGGCCAGGTTCCGGTACCACCGCTCGGCTCCGCCGATCGTGAATGGGTAGAGACAGTCGTAGACGATGCAGACGCGCACGATGGAGATCCTCCCAGGCAGAGAGCGTGCCGCGAGCCCTCGTGTCTCCGTCGTGATTCCTTGCCTCAACGAAGCGGAGACGATCGGCGAGTGCGTCCGGCGCGCCCATGAGGTGCTCGACGACGCCGGGCTGCACGGCGAGGTGATCGTCGTCGACAACGGCTCCACCGACGACAGCGGCGGCCTCGCCCGCGCCGCCGGCGCGCTCGTGGTCGAGGAGCCGCGCCGTGGCTATGGGAGTGCGTACCTCGCGGGCCTGGCGGTCGCGGCGGGCAATTACATCGTGATGGTCGACGCCGATCTCACCTACGACTTCGGCGAGATCCCCCGCTTCGTGGAAGAGTTGGAGGGCGGAGCGCAGATGGTGATCGGCAACCGCCTGCAGAACATCAAGCCCGGTGCGATGCCGTTCCTCAGCCGCATCGGCAACCCAATCCTCTCCGGCTTTCTCAACATTCTCCACCGGACGAACGTACGAGACGTCCATTGCGGGATGCGGGCGCTGCGCCGTGACGTCCTGCCGCTGCTAAACCTGCGGACGGTCGGCATGGAGTTCGCGTCGGAGATGGTGATTCGCGCGACACGCGAGCATCTCGACGTCAGGGAGGTGCCGATCGAGCTGCACCCGCGCGTCGGCCAGTCGAAGCTGTCGCCGTTTCGAGACGGCTGGCGCCACCTCCGCGTGATCCTCGTCTACAACCCGACGTTTCTCTTCCTCCTGCCGGGTGCGGTGATGTTCTTCCTCGGTTCCATCATCACCCTGCTCGTCTTCGTGCAGGTGCCGATCTTCGGCCGCAACCTCTACGTGCACTCCCTGATCCTCGGCTGTCTGCTCATTCTCCTCGGCGTCCAGGCGATCGGGCTGGGCCTGTCGGCGCGTGCCTTCGGCGTCTACTTCATCAGCGAGCAGGACAGGCTCTTCCAGACGCTGCGGGCGCGGCTGCGGCTCGAGCACGGTCTTGCGCTCGCGGCGCTCGTCGGAATCGCAGGACTTGCGCTCGTCGGGCTCGTGATCGCCCGCTGGGCCGAGCACGGCTTCGGCAGCCTGCGTGAGGAGCGGCTCGCAATCCTCGCCGCCACTGTCATCTCCGTCGGCGCACAAATTTTCTTTACATCTTTCCTGCTCTCGATCATCGGGTTGCGACGGCGGCGCGACGAGCCGTAGCGTCTCGTCGCGACGGTCCGGTTGCCCAGGCACACTACGGCTCCATGTCGACCTTGACGGCTGCGCGGCCCCACCGCGTCTCGAGGTGGCGGTCATTCGAGGCATGGGTCGGCACCCGCGCTTCTGTCGGCGCGCTCTTCGCTGTCGCGATTGGATTGTTTGCGCTCGAGAGCGTCGTCCTGCCGGCGTATCCGGGTCGGGACATGGCCCGGTACCTGCAGACGTTTGTACAGCTCGGCTACCACGTGCCGATCTACACGCCTGTGTTGAACACGCGCGGCCCGCTTGCCGCGCTCGGGGTCGGGGTGCCGCTCGAGATCGGGGGCTGGGCGGCGGAGATCTGGCTGACGCTCCTCTATGCGCTCTCAATCGTCGCTTGGGCACGTGTCGCGTTCGTCTTCGGTGCGCGCGCAGCTGTTGCGACAAGCGTCTTGCTGCTCGCCTGTCCCGGCTACGCCATCCTCTTCCACCAGCTCGCGAGCGACTCGCTGTTCGCCGCAGCATTTGCGGGTTGGGCCGTCCTGCTCGCGAAGGCGATCGAGCGTCCCTCGCGGCGCGCATTTTCGTTCGTCGGGCTGGGTCTGGGGACGCTCGTGCTCGTTCGTCCGGCGAATCAGGTTCTCCTCGTCATGGCGTTGCTTCCGCTCGTCCTGCGCGCGGCGTGGCGTGCCCGCTTCGCGTGGGTTGCGGCCTGCTTCATTCCGGCGGTTGCGCTGTCGCAGGCGTGGAAGGCGTTCGCGCACCTGCGCTGGGGTGATGCCGTGGTGCTCAAGCCGAGCATCGGGCTCCTCGGACTCGCGCTGCTGCTCGTGCCGCTGCTGCTCCCTTCACCGTGGCGCGCCCGCGCCGCCGCGGCGGTCGCGCTCGTCGTCGTGGCCTTCGTCGTCGTGCGCGGGCTTCCCGGCGAGAGCCCGGCGCAGTACGCGCGTTCTGTGAAGCAGAACGAGTCGCTCCAATTCCTCTATCGCTCGTTCGAGCTCGACCGCATCATGTCGCCCGAGAACGGCCCGGCCTCGCGCCGCCTGGCGGACATCGTGCGGCGCGAGCTGCTCCCGCGCGAGCCGTACCATTCGTACGGCGTCGACGTCCACGAGTTCTTCTCGTCGGGCAGCGATCGCGTCTTCGGGGACCTCACAACCGTTGCGCCGCCGACGGACCTCGCTGTCGCCACGCGCGAGGCCATCCGCCGCCACCCGAGGGAATTCGCGTCGAGCATCGCGCGCACGACGTGGGAGGAGCTCGCTCTGCGCCCTGTGTACGCGCCGGAGGCGGGCGGGTCGGCCACGACGTCCTCGCCCGGGCAGCAGACGAGCCCAGACTACGTCGTCATCAAGGGACGCCGGCTGCCTCGGCCGACCGAGGGGCAGCCGATCCCCGGCTCGGCATTCGGGCCGGCTCTCTGGACGCCGGGTGGTACGGCCCAAGAGGTCTGGCGATCAGGCGCGCAGCACAGCTACGTCTTCAGCAATCCACGCGACCAGCGTCGCGCCGAGAAGTTCGACGCGACCACGGCGCGCCTCGCAGCGCGGATTCCGACGCACGCAGGCAGCCCCCGTGCCGTCCACTGGCTCAACAGAGGCTCGCATGCTTTCCCACCGATCCTCGTCTGGCTCGCGGTCGGTCTCGCCGCGCTCGCGTTTCGACGGCCGCGCAATACGCTCGTCGCCGTCGCTCCGTGCCTCGCCGGGCTCATCGTGATCGTGGCGACGACGGTGGTTGCACCATCGGTCGCGGAGTACGCGGCGCCTGCCAGCCCCGCCTTCGTGCTGCTTGCGGCGGCGGGCGTCGTGGGCGTACCGGCGCGTCGCGCGCGGCCGGCGCTGACGCAAGCCTGGCGCGCACGGCTCACGACTGCCGCGCCATACGCAGGGGGCGCACTGGGAGCAGCGGCAGCGGTGTGGGCCGCGAAGGTGTACTACGACCGGCTCGCCAAGTACGTCGACGGCGCGGGCGCGCAGCACGATCTCGCCGTCTTCCTGCGCGGCGCGGGCAAGGTCCTTCACGGCGCCTCGCCTTACGCGTTCCTCAGCGACAACACGTTCGCCTACCCGCCCTTTGCCGCGTGGCTCTTCGTGCCTCTGCATCCACTCAGCAGCTCCGCGGCCGCCCTCGTTTGGACGCTGCTCTCGCTCGCCGCGATCGTGCTCGCGCTCTGGTGGTTGGAGCTGCGGGACTGGCGCTGCTACGCGCTCGCACTCGTTTTTCTGTTCACGCGCAGCTCGGTCGACCTCGGGACGATCGAGCCACTGCTGCTCCTCGCGGTCGCAGCGCTCTGGCGCTGGCGCGATCGCGCGCTGCACTCGGCCGCCGCGGCCGGCGTCGGCATCGTGCTCAAGCTCTTCCTGTGGCCGCTGGTGATCTGGCTGGCGCTCACACGCCGAGCGGCCGCTCTTGCCGTTGCAGCCGCCGTCGCGCTCGCCCTGGTGAGCTGGGCGGCCATCGGCTTCGCCGGAATCGGAGCGTATCCGAGCGTCTTGCGCCGGCTGGCGGATGACGAGGCGACCTCGTCCTATTCCGTCGTCGCGCTCGGAGTGCGCGCCCACCTGCCGCTGGTCGCGGCACGCATCCTCTCGGTGCTTGTCGCGCTCACGCTGCTTGTCGTAGCCGCATGGGTTGCGCGCGACGCGCGGCGGTCTCCACGCGAGCGCGACGTCGCGAGCCTGACGCTCTGCTTGGCGGCCGCCCTCGCTGCGTCGCCGATCGTCTGGGTGCACTACTTCCTGCTCCTGCTCGTGCCGCTCGCCCTCGCGCGGCCGCGGCTGTCGCTGCTGTGGCTCGTCCCGCTCGCCTACTACCCACTCGGGGAGGCGTCGTGGCCGGCTGGGGACGGCCGCCGGCTCGGGATCGCGCTGGTCGCGACGCTCGTCATCCTCCTCGGGTCGCTCCTGAACTTCGTGCGCACCGGACCCCCGTTACTCTCTGCGACGCCTTGGCTGAGACGCCCGCCGACGAACTGAAGCGGGCGCGCGCGGAGCTCGCCCGGCTCGCAGACCTCGAGCGCGAGCTGGTGTTCTGGCGAGCACGCGCCGAACGGGCAGAGGCGCTCGCCGATCAATGGCGCACCGTCAAGAACCGGTCACTATGGAAGATCTTTGCGGCTGTCGATCAGTTCCGCGCCCGCCTCGCCCCGCCGGATACACGGCGAGAGCGCCTCGCACTCGGGACGGCACGGCGTGCCGCGCGAGCCCTGGCGCCGCTCGCCCGTCCGCGGCGCTCCGGCGCGACCGAGTTCAAGCCCGTGGGTCACAAAGACGTGCTCTTCGTGTACGACGAATCCGGTGCGTGGACGTCGTATCGGTGCGACAACCAGGCCGAACAGCTCGGGTACGTCGGCATGTCGTCGGACATCGCACGCTCCACGGACGTCGATCTCGTCCCGGCCGTGGATCACTACGACAGGTTCGTCCTCAACCGAGTCCAATGGTCAGAGGACGTCGCGCGCTTCGTCGACGCGGCTCGGCGCGCCGGCAAGAGCGTCATCTTCGACACCGACGATCTCATCTTCGAGCGGGATCTCTATCTGCAGTTTGCAACGTTCCTGCACGACGCCGACGAGAGCGTCCGGAAGACGTGGGCTGACCGGATCGATCGGTACCTGAAGACGCTCGAGGCATGCGATCGCGCGACCGTGAGCACGGATCCCCTCGCCGCGCACGCGCGGCGGCGCGTCAGCCGCGTCGACGTCGTCTACAACGCCGTGAGCTCGCAGTTCGTGCAGCACGCGGAGGAGGCGCTCGGTGGCCGGTCGTATGCCGAGCAGCTCGCGACGGGCCGCGATGTCACCATCGGCTACCTCAGCGGGTCGGCGAGTCACAATCGTGACTTCCTCGAGGCCGCTGACGCGGTCTTGTCGGCGTTGGAGACGTACGCTCACGTCAAGTTGCTGGTCGTCGGCTTCCTCGAGCTCGATCAGCGTTTCGACCGGTTTCAGTCCCGGGTGACGAAGATCCCGAAGCTGGCGTTCGGCGCATTGCCGAGGGTCACGGCGCGCGTCGACATCAATCTCGCGCCGCTCGAACGCGACAACCCGTTTAACGACTGCAAGAGCTGCGTCAAGTATCTCGAGGCCGGGCTCGTCGGCGTCCCGACGATCGCGAGCGCGCGGCGTGACTTCGTCCGCGTGATCGAGAGCGGGCGTAACGGGGTTCTGGCCGATCGGCCGTCGGAATGGACGCGAGCTCTCGGTGAGCTGATCGAGTCGCCCGAACAACGCCAGACGATGGGTGCGCTTGCCTATGAGGACGTCCGCGAGAAGCACACGACGAAGGCGCGGGCGTCTCTGCTCCGGGGGGCGCTCGCGGAGCGGTCCGCCGAGGAAATGCTTGGTGTCCGCTGAGCGTCGCGGCGCCGTTCGCGGTGCCGTGCAGGCTTGGGCCGAAGGCGGGCCGTTCATGCTGGCCTCACGTGCCGCGCGCTTGGGTGGCTTCTCGCGCGGCGCGGAGGCCTTTGCCGCTGCCGGTGCGGCCCGAATGTTGCGCCGCAATCGTCCGACGAGCCTTCACGATGCGATCTCGTTCGCCCACGATTTCGACTACGGCGGCGTCTCGATTCGCCCGATGCAGCTCTCGACCGAGATCCGGTCCTTTCTGAAGCTCCTCGAGGCGGAGCCCCCGCGCGTCGTCCTGGAGATCGGAACGGGGCGGGGCGGGACGCTGTTCCTGCTGGCGTACGTGGCGCGTGAAGACGCGCTGCTCGTCTCCATCGATGCGCCGGGCGGTGCGTACACCTTCGGCGGGCGTCCCGAGTACAAGCGGCGGGCGCGCCTGTACCGGGCTCTAGGCCGGACTCGTCAAGAGATCGCCTACATCGCAGGCGACTCGCATCGAGACGAGACGCGCGCCAGGGTGGTCGACGGCCTGCGCGGCGAGCCCGTGGACCTGCTCTTCATCGACGGCGATCACACGCGCGAAGGCGTCGAGCTCGACTTCCGAATGTACTCGCCGCTCGTCCGTAGCGGCGGACTCGTCGCATTCCACGACATCGTCCCCGGGCCACGCGAGGCGGTCGGCGGCGTTCCGGCGTTCTGGCGGGAGATCCGGACGAGCGAGGCGATCGAGATCGTCGATCACCCGCAACAGCGATCGTTTGGGATCGGCGTGCTCCGGTTCTGAGGTACCTTCGCCCTGGCCGTGGCCCGCAACCGACTCCGACAGCTGCTTCGCCGCCCCTGGCGTGACGCCACCTTGCCGCCTGACGCCGTTGGCATCCCGACGATGCTCTCGAAGATGGAACGGAGGTTGCTGTACGCGCTCGCTCGCGACTACGCCACTGGGGACGCGGCGATCGTCGACGCAGGGTCCTTCCTCGGCGGCTCGACCGCGGCGTTGCTTGCTGGGGTGCGCGATCGGCCGAAGCCGTGGACGGGGCCGTCGGTCGAGAGCTACGACCTCTTCCAGGTCGACGAGTACATGGTCCCGAAGTTCTTCGCGGACGATCGCTCACTTCGCCTTGGCGACTCGTTTCGGTCACGCTTCGATGCGCACGTCGCGCGCTTCGACGTGCCGCATGTCGTACACGAAGGTGACATCACGCAGATCGGCTGGTCGGGCGGCCCTATCGATGTCCTCTTTCTCGACGTGCTGAAGTCGTGGGAGATCAACGACGCCGTGCTCCGCGACTTCTTCCCCGCGCTCGTGCCCGGGCGAAGCGTGATCGTGCATCAGGACTACGGCTGGGGCGACACGCCGTGGATCCCCGTAACCGTCGAGCTTATGCGCGAGTCGCTCGTCTTGATCGACTGGATGGAGTGGGGCAGCCACGTGTTCTTCGTCGAGCACGAGCTGCCGGCTGAGCTGCTCGAACGAGGTGTCGGCGGGCTCGACCTCGACGCGAAGGTCGAGCTGATCGAGCAGGCAGCGCGGCACGCCGAAGGCTGGGTCGTGGGAATGCTCGAGATCTCGCGCGCGATCCTCGTCGCGGAACGCGACGGGCCGGATGCGGGCCTGGCCCAGGTCGCGGCGATCCGCGCGCGCAACCCGCAGCGTGGGTTCGTGCTGGCATGCGCCGACGAGGTGCGGCGTGCGCTCGCGGAGCTCGCCTGGACGCGATGAAACTCGTCATGACAGTCCTCGCCCGCGACGAGGCGGACGTGATCGACGCGAACATCGGCTTCCACCTGAACGCGGGAGTCGACTTCGTGATCGCGACGGACAACCGTTCGCAGGACGGCACGACCGACATCCTCGAGTCGTACGCGCGCAAGGGGCAGCTGCACCTGATTCGCGAGGAAGAGGAGTACCTGCAGCAGTCCGACTGGGTGACGCGCATGGCGCGGCTTGCGGCAAGCGACTTCGGCGCCGACTGGGTGATCCACAGTGACGCAGACGAGTTCTGGTGGCCGCGCGGCGAATCGCTGAAGGAAGTGCTGGGGTCGATACCCGCGCGCTATGGCGTCGTCCGCGCCCTGCTGCGGCACTTCGCCCCCCGGCCGGACGGCGATCCGTTCTTCGCGGAGCGGATGACCGTGCGCATGTCGACGTCCGCGCCGATCAACGACCCGCGCAGCCTCTACCGGCCCAACCTGAAGGTCATCCATCGCGCAGATCCGAACGTGACGGTGTCGATCGGCACGCAGCGGCTCATCGACTCGCCGCTCATCCCGCTGCGCGCCTGGTATCCGATCGAGTTCCTCCACTTTCCCGTCCGCAGCGTCGAGCAGGCCGAGCGCAAGTACTCCTACCAGGAGATCGCGCCGGGGCAGGCGCCGAGCCCGTACTACGACCGTGTGCGCGCTTTCGTCAACGAGGGCCGGATGCACGAGCTCTACGAGGAGCTCGTCGTGGACGACGAAGCACTGGAGCGCGGCCTCGCCGATGGTTCGCTGGTGGTCGACACGCGGCTGCGCAACGCGTTGCGGACGCTCCACGAAGGTAAGCCACTCACCTTTCCTCGGCCGACGGTGGTGGACGAGGCTGCCTACGCGGTGGACGTCGCCGCGCTCGGCGAGGCGGACGTCGTCAGGCTGCAGCGGAGGCTGGACACGCTCGAGCAACGCCTGCGCACGCTCGAGCAGGGGCCAGGCCTGCGCCTGTACCGCAAGCTCATGCGCACCGGCAGAAGGCTGCTGGGGCGGCCGTGAAGCTCGTAGTCACCGTCTTGGCTCGCGACGAGGCGGACGTGATCGACGCGCAGGTCGCCTTCCACCTGAACGCCGGCGCCGATTTCGTGATCGCGACGGACAACAACTCCCGGGACGTGACGACGGAGATCCTGCAGCGTTATGCCCGCGAGGGCGTGCTCCATCTCGTCCACGAGCCGACCGAAGGCCTGCGCCAGGGAGAGTGGGTGACGCGCATGGCGAGGATGGCCGCTACGGACTTCGACGCGGATTGGGTGATCAACACGGATGCCGACGAGTTCTGGTGGCCGCGCGGCGGCTCGCTGAAGGAGGTGCTCGAGGCCGTGCCCGAGCGGTATGGGATCGTGCAGGCCTTCTG
>Ga0070698_100008219_pt1 | contig 11288 bp, 9 predicted proteins | sample KBSK1502metaG_FD_65477 | JGI IMG/M metagenome (GOLD analysis project Ga0070698, IMG submission 65477) | Corn, switchgrass and miscanthus rhizosphere microbial communities from Kellogg Biological Station, Michigan, USA - KBS K1-50-2 metaG | ecosystem: Host-associated > Plants > Roots >...
GTGCCGATAGCGGCGGTATTTTGTGATGCTCTCCAGCGCATGGGCGAAGGTGTGACCGAAATTCAGGATTTCGCGGAGACCGGATTCGCGCTGGTCGAGCGAGACGACACGCGCTTTGATGCGGACGTTGCGCAGGATCAAGTATTCGAGCGCAGCTTTGTCGTGGCCGAGGACCTTGTCGATGTTTTTTTCGAGGTAGGAAAACATTGGCGGGTCGGCAATCACGCTGTGCTTGATCACCTCCGCGAGGCCGGCACGAAATTCCCGAGCGGGAAGCGTGCGCAGCGTTTCAGGATCGGTAAGCACTGCGCGCGGCGGATAAAATGCCCCAACGAGGTTCTTGCCTTCGGGCAGGTTCACGCCGGTTTTCCCGCCGATGGAGCTGTCAACCTGCGCGACAAGTGTCGTGGGGACATGGATCAAGCCCACTCCGCGCAGATAGGAGGCGGCCACAAAGCCGGCAAGGTCGCCGACGACGCCGCCGCCAACGGCAATGAGCAAAGATTTTCGGTCGGCACCGGATTTTATGAGCGCACGAGAAAGACTCTCGACCGTACGCAAGGTTTTCGCGGATTCGAGGTCATTCATAAGGTGCAGCGTCGCGGATTTGCGGACGCCGAGGCCGCGCTGAATGCGAGTTCTGAGCGCGCGCCAGACTCCCGGCGACGTAATTACGTGCGCGCTGGAGAATTTACCTAACCGAGCGATTTCCTTCGCGGCGCTCTGCAGGATTCCTGAGCAGCACAGAACGGAGTAAGAGCCTGCCGAAGATTTCACAGAAATGGGTTCGCGATTCATTTTGAGAGACATTTGGAATGTAACACAGGCCGCCATAGGCGTTGGCGGACTGCGAACTCGGGATGCTGGAAGAGCAGTCACAAAGGGGACAGTCAGGATGACCGGTTGAGGATCTCAAACGCTCTCTTCCATGCGGACATACTTCTCGGGCTACATGCCGAAAAGCGGCGGCGAGCCGCCGCACTCCAAATTCTTCGTGCTACCATACTTCACCTCGCCGCCTAATCAGCGGCTCATCATGACGAATTCCCCAAAAAGTCATCGCGCCGATTACGTTGTCGTGGGTTCCGGTGTGGCCGGCCTGCGCGCAGCGATCGAGCTGAGTGAGGCGGGCAGCGTCTTGGTGCTAGCCAAATCGGATTTGAGCGATTCGGCGACATCTTGGGCGCAAGGCGGAGTGGCCGTGGCGCTCAGCGACGAAGACGAAATCAGCCTGCACGAGCAAGACACCATCAATGCGGGGGATGGCCTTTGCCGGGCGGAAGCGGTGGCACTTCTCGTCGAGGAAGGCCCCAAGTACATCACGCAATTGATCGAATGGGGCACGGAGTTCGATCGCGCGGGCACCAAGCTGGCTTTCACGCGCGAAGCTGCGCACAGCCGTTCGCGGATTCTTCACGCGCACGGTGATTCCACGGGGCGCGAGATCAGCCGGGCGTTGCTCGCTCGCGCGCATTCGATTCCGCACTTACATCTGCGGGCGCATGCGTTCACGACAGAACTCATCGTGGAAGGCAGGAATGTCTGCGGGGTGAGGTTCATCGACGAGATGGACGGCTCCATCCACGAAGTGCATGCCAGCGGCGTGTTGCTGGCGACAGGAGGAGTGGGCCAAATTTACCGCGAGACCACCAACCCCGACGTGGCTACGGGCGATGGAATGGCGATCGCTTACGATGCAGGGGCGATGCTTTCGGATATGGAATTCATGCAGTTCCATCCGACGGCGCTGGCGATCAAAGGCGCGCCGCGGTTTTTGTTGTCCGAGGCTCTGCGCGGAGAAGGCGGCGTTCTTCGGAATATAGGTCTGGAGCGCTTCATGAAGCGCTACAACGAGGCGCAGGAGCTGGCGCCGCGCGACGTGGTGGCACGAGCCATCGTCAGCGAGATGCATCGCACCAACAGCACCCATGTATTTCTGGATATGACCGCAAAGAGCGAGGAGTTTTTGAAGAAGCGCTTCCCGCGAATATACGAGACGTCTATGAGCTACGGCCTGGATTTGGCAGGCGATCTGGCGCCGGTCTGCCCGGCGGCGCACTACATGATGGGGGGAGTGAAAACGGATTTGTGGGGCCGCACTTCGCTGCCGGGTCTGTATGCGGCAGGAGAGACTGCAGATACTGGCGTGCATGGGGCCAATCGCTTGGCCAGCAATTCCCTTCTCGAAGGATTGGTTTTTGGCGCGCGAGCGGGACAAGCGATGATGAAGGATTCGCCTGTAAAGAAACGCAACACCGCAGGGCTCCCCGGCGCGCCCGCTCCCAAGCCGGATAATCCCGCAACTGGGCAAGCGGCAAAGCGCGCGGCGGCGAACCACCCGCCGGCGTTCGACAAGATTCGCGACCTGATGTGGAGGCAAGTGGGAATTTTACGCAACGCCAAAGAACTGACGAACGCGATTGAGCAGCTCAAGGCCATTGAGCTGCCTAAGACGGAGAAGTGCGGACGCCCCGAACACGAATTGCGCAACTTGCGCTCACTCGCGCTGCTGATGACGCAATCGGCGCTGGCCCGGCAGGAGAGCCGCGGGAGCCATTACCGCTCAGATTTTCCCTATCGGGATGATGAAGAATTCCGAAAGCACTCAGTGATACAGCGCGGCAAGGATGTGGGGTTTGAGGCGTAGGGCTTCGCGGATGCTAAGTGCGCGGGTCACGCCTTTCGCGCTACTTGGACTGAAGCTGCTTGACCGTTTCTAGCAGGACGTGGCCGGTGATGGCCAAGCTCTTTGCGCTTACCTTGTCGAGAGTGTCTTGCGGCGTGTGCCAGTACGAACCCATGATGTCCATATTGATGATGTCGACCGAGGGCACGCCGCGCTTTAGAAACGGAAGATGATCGTCTTCGACGGACATATCGTCGTTCACAAAAACCGCCGAGTATCCGAGGTTTCGGGCGGTTGTCCAGACCAGGTCGGTTAGCGCCGCCGTCGAATTAGCGTCGCGCTTGAAGCGGAGGTCGCGGCTACCAACCATATCGGCCAAGAGAAATTCTTTGATTTTTGGCAGATCGCCGCTCATAGCAAGCTTCGCAGACATTTGGCGGCTACCGTAACGGCTATCAGTTTCGGTCCATTCTCGTACAGCTTCTTCGCCATCGAAGAACGCGATCCACACCGGATGCGAAGCGTGCTGGGGGCATAGGACGCGGGCAAGCTCGAGCATAACGGCTGTGGAAGAGGCGCCATCGTCGGCGCCAACAAAGTTATCCAGCTTCTTTGTGTCGTAATGCGTCCCAAGAAGGATGATGCCGGGCTTGTCGCCGGGAATTTTCACCAAGATATTTTTCATGGCCACGGAGCCGACAGGCGTCTGCGCGTTGAATGCGTCCGTGTCCGCGGTGCAGCCGTAGCTCGATAATTCCGACAGGATGTAACTCTGCATTTGCGCGATGGCCGGTGAGCCTGAAGGCCGGGGCCCAAAACCGACCAGCTTGGCAACGTGCGCGAAGGCGCGCTTGCCATCGAAGCCGCCGGTTTTGTCGGCAGGCGGCGCTTCGTCGCCCGCTGGTTGCGGCGGGGCCGAAGCGGCGGCACTCATGAACGGCGGGCTGCCCGTGGCGCCTTGCGCATCCTTGGATTTGCATCCCGTCAGGCAGAAACAAACAGTGAAGGCAAACGCAGCTGCTCTGGCGAGAACTCGTCGCGGAATATTCATTTAGCGCGCCTCTGCGGTAGCCGCCAGGCGCCGCTCGCGTTTTCGCGTCACGATTGCGGACACGGCGATGCCGATGAAGTACAAGCCGATCATCGGCGCCATGAAGATTAACATCGTCATGGCGTCCGGCGTGGGAGTGATGATGGCGGCGACGATGGCAATAACCAAAATTGCGTAGCGAATGTTCTTCCAAAGGAACTTCGGGGTCACAATCCCGAACAGGGACAAAAAGAAAACAAGTACGGGTAACTCGAACACCAGCCCCAAGCCGAGCAGCACCATCAGCGTCAAGTCAAAGTACTCGGTGATGGTGATCATAGGCACGACGCCCGGAAGGCTGACGACCTGGAAAGTGACGAGAAACTTGAGAATGTATGGGAGCGTCACGAAATATCCGAACGCGATGCCTGCCAGGAATAGAAACACGGTGGAAAAAAGGAAGCCTGTAACCGCGCTGCGCTCGTGCTTGTAAAGCGCCGGAGCCACAAACAGCCAAATCTGGTAGAGCACCACCGGGGAAGCCAGCACCACGCCAATGTAAATGCCAAGCGTGATGATCAGATTGAAGCCGCCGGCAGGATGCGTGTACACCAATTTTGGATCGAGATGAGCATCGACGAGGGCGCGAAGCATCGGCTGCATCACGTAGTTGATGACGTACTTGGCCACGTACACGCCGACAAACGCGCCGATGGCGATGGCAATCAAGGAATGGATGATTCGTTTGCGAAGCTCAACGAGGTGCTCGAAAAAGGTCATCTGGCCGCCGTCTTCTTCAGGTGCGGCGCCGGGGAGCTCAGGCTGGCTGGTTGTGGTCATGGGGAGCAGTGACGGGATCAGCGGGCGCGACCTCTTCGGGCTTTGGCTGAGTTGGCTCCGTCGAGCTTAGGGCTCCGTCCGCAGCCGGTTCCGATGACTCCATCGACCGCGGCATCGACTCCGGCGCAGGAGACGGGGTGATCATCGCGCCCTCGCTGGCCCGCACTTCGCCATCCGTTGGAGCTAACTCTGTGGCAGGGGATTGCGTCTCAGAACCTGAAGGGGTGGCGAGCGTTGCAGGTTGCGCCAGGGCGGCCTTCGAGGCGGCCAACAACTCAGCCTTTTTGCGTTCGACCTCCCGAGCTTGCCGTTCGAGGTCACGCATCTCCTCTTCAAACGCGCTCTTGAAGTCGGTGGAGGCCTTGCGGAACTCGGCCATGAGCTTGCCCAACCCGCGGGCCAGCTCCGGCAGCTTCTGTGGCCCGAACACGACCAGGACAATGACGAACACCACAATCATGTGGGGAATGCTAAGCATGGCTCGGCGTGACCAATTTAACGTCTCTTTGCATCATAGAGAACAGCGTTTCGCAGTGTCAAACAGCACTTTGCCGCTGTGCTATACTGAAAGACGCAAACTCACGTGAGGTCAGCATGAAAGCAGAGCGTCGCGGGCTATTTTTGGTCATCGCGGTATTGTTGGTATCTGCCCTGCTGGGCGGCATTTACGGCCCGAACGTCCGAGCAACCACGGCCTCGGCGGACGATTATCAGACGGCCGTACGCGACTTCACACGAGTATTGGACGTGGTGCAGGCGAACTACGCCGAGCACGTCGACGTCGATAAGGCCGTGTACCAAGGCGCGATTCCGGGCATGCTCCGAATGCTCGACCCGCACTCGAACTTCTTTGATGCACGCCAGTTTGCCCTCCTGCGAGAAGACCAGCGCGGCAAGTATTACGGCGTCGGCATGGTAGTGGCGCCGCGAGAAAATCACACCGTCGTCATGGCGCCGTATGTAGGCGCGCCTGCATACAATGCAGGAATCCGCCCCGGCGACGTGATCATCAAGGTCGACGAAAAGGCGACCGATGGGCTAGGCACTCCCGAAGTTGCCGATATGCTGAAGGGCGCGAAGGGTACGGTCGTCAAGATCACGGTTACGCGCGAAGGATATCCCGATCCCCTAACGTTTACGGTGACGCGCGACGAGATTCCGCGGCATTCGGTCGATATTGCTTTCCAACTCAAACCAGGGATCGGGTATATCCGGCTCTCGGGATTCAACGAAACGACAGACCGCGAGATAGCCGACGGCCTGAAGAAGCTGAACGCGGCTTCGTTGGACGGCTTGATCCTGGACATGCGCGGCAATCCGGGTGGGTTGCTGAATGAGGCGGTTGCCGTCGGCGACATGTTCCTGGACAAGGGTCAACTGATCGTTTCCCATCATGGTCGCGCTTCCGCAGAGCGCAAGTATTACAGCGTGCGCGGAAATCAGGGCGTGACCGTGCCGCTGGTGATTCTGGTCAACGGCAACTCCGCATCGGCAACCGAAATTGTTTCCGGCGCGGTGCAAGATCATGACCGCGGACTAATTGTAGGCGAAACCACGTTCGGCAAGGGATTGGTGCAAACCGTAACTCCGCTCAGTGAAAATACTGGGTTGGCGCTGACCACCGCGCGCTACTACACGCCGAGTGGACGGCTGATCCAGCGCGACTACAAATCCATTTCCCTGTACGAATATCACTACGAGCGAAAAGTTCCCGAGCATCCCACGGAGGTCAAACTGACCGACAGTGGGCGCCAAGTGACCGGCGGCGGAGGCATCACGCCAGACATCAATATCCCTGCACCGAAGCTGACGAAATTCGAGGAGACGCTGATCCGCGCCGATGTGTTTTTCCCTTACGAGGCCGGCGTCGGCGGATTCACGCGCTACTACCTGGGCACCCGGCCGATCATCGGCAAGGACTTCCAAGTGGACGACGTGGTGATGAAGGACTTCCGCGAGTACCTGGCAAAGCACAACGTGCACTACACGGAACCGGAGCTTGCGGAAAACTTGAGCTGGATCAAGCGCAAGATCAAGCAAGAGGTGTTCCTCTCGACCTTCGGCCAGCAGGAAGGCTTCAAGGTCGATCTGGAAGCTGATCCGCAAGTCCAAAAAGCCGTCGAAGCTCTGCCGCAAGCGCGCGCTCTGTACGAAAACGCGCGGAAGATTGTGGCTCAGCGCATGGGGACGTCTCCGGACCAGCCGTAGCCGTGGCCGGCGTGGTTGGCGTAGCGACTTCATCCGACGATCGCACAGCTTGCTTTTCGCAGAATTTTTCGGGGCGCAGCGGTTCGCTGCGCCTTTCCTATTTGCGCTCGCGTCCTGTGCCCTTTGCGGAGCACTCAAGAGTGGGTTGGTTGGCAAGCCATATCACGTCTGCTAAAATTTCGTTGCTGCTCGTGGGCGAGTAGCTCAGCTGGGAGAGCGCCTCGTTCGCAACGAGGAGGCCGGGGGTTCGAATCCCCTCTCGTCCACCATCTTTTCAATCACTTAGGCCACTTTCGGAACGATGCGAAGTTGCCCAAGTTGCCCAATTGAAGGCGGCAGCTCGAATCCAAGACCAATTTTCTCTGCCCACTCCAGCCGGAATTCCCGTTCTTCCCGAAGCTTGGTATAGCGCTCCGATACGTGTTTCGGCGCGTGTCCGGACCAGAAATGCCGGAGAACCTCCGGGCATTCGGTCTTCTGCAGGCGCGTGATGCGGAAACGGCGAAAGATGTTGAAACCACCCTTCACGTGTCCGATAGCCTTAAGCGTGGGATGGAGGCTGTCGCTCAGCGCGTTCGATTGTAGGAGCTGTGCACCTGTCGAACTACAGAACAGCAATCCCTCTGTCCGGCTGCCTACGAAGTCCTTAAGCATTTTCGCTAGTAAGCGGCTCAGATCCACTTCGCGTTCGCCGCTCTTTGTTTTCAGGTAGGGTTGAATCTCCCCTCTCTTAGCTTTCTGTTGGATGTAGAGGGTCCTGAAGTCGGATGAGATGTGCTTGTCGATTTCGAGCCCAAGGGCTTCGCCGACGCGGAGCGGGCCGCATCCCGCTAGAACGGCGTAGAGCACTCGATATTGCCCGGTAGCGTTCTCGAGGATCCGTGTCATTCCCTCTGAAGTCGTTGAGGGCTGATTCTGCTCTCCGACCAGGGGTGCATCGATGTATTCATCATTCCACATTCGCGGGAACAGCCGCTCGCCGTTTTCATCGATCGCGGAGGCAACGACTGCTTTGACGATGTTCACGTAGTCCCGGATAGATGAGGCTGCGAGTTTCGCGGCCATCTTTTCGACCAGCTCCTTAACGGTTCGATTGTTGAGGTCTGCGAGAAGCTTCTCCCCCAAGAAGGGGTAGATCCACTTGTCCAGCGCGTACCTTCGATTGTCGATTGTCGTCTGCTCAAGTGGGTTGCGTTTCCTCTTTGCCAGCGACTCCAGCCACCGTTCTCCCTGTTGCTTGAAAGTGGTATGGGACGTCGCCTCGATGAATCGTCGTGTAGAGTTGATGCCGAGCTTCTCAATCTTCTCGGCGGCTTTCCTTTCGGCAACCGTGCGGCTCTGGCAAATACCAAGTGCGAAGACCTCTCGCTTAGACCCCGCAACACCTGGCACATCTATCCAAACTCGCAAATACGTCAATTCTTGCGGTCGCCAAGTATCCGATTTCCTCCTTCCCTTTTGAAACACATTACCGTCTTGTCGTTTGCGGCGCGTCAAGGACTTCCCTCTCCGACGCGGCGCTGCAACCGGCGCGGAGTCTAACACAGGAGCGAATTGGAGAGCCGTCGGCATTACGCGGACGCGTGAATTCCTCTCTTCAAGAGTTCAACGGCCGTCGCGATTACAGCATTGCCAATCGCGTCTCGGCTAAGCCTGACCCGAAGCGAAAAGTCGACTACCGCTTCCAGGATGTTGATTCCCCGGTCTACTTTTTTACGGGCCTCGTCTTCAACATCGGACGGTCTTAGGGTCATCATCTTGCCTGTCCGGTTCAAGAAGAGGTCGCGAGTGGCTAGTTTGACGGCTTCATCGATCTGTTCAGGAAAGGCGAGCCGTTTCGTGTCGAAGAGAATGTTCTCGATTCCCTTCCAATAGATCCCCTCATATAGCTCGGCCGAAAGGGGATCCGCTGGTCGTGTAGGAAAGGGGAATGGTTTTGCTCGCGAGAGCTTTTGAATACCGTCACTCCATTGCCGCTCTATGTCCGCTGGGGCGGATCGTAACGATTCACTGACGGATACTGACGGATCGGGTGCAGACGTCTGCGCCCTTTCATGCGCAGAATTGCTCCCTTTTTCTCCTGCGCTGCACCCTTTAGGGTCCGGTTGTTCACCGTTTGCTGCTGCATCAGTCTTTTTAAAGGGTGCATGATTTTCACCCTTTCGCGATCGGCACCATGGAGAGCGCGCGGGCAACTTTTCCTCAACCATTCGATACTCGACAGTCAAGTTCCGGCCACCTCGAGCATTCGCAACAACCTCCAGGACACCTAGGCTTTTCAGTTTCGCTAGGTTCACCTGTACGAGTCTTTCTGAGGCGCCAAGCCTCCATGCCATATGCGCCACCGAGGGATAAATGCTTGTCCCGTCATCATTTGCGATGTCAGCTAATGAAGCCGCCAGGGGCTTCAATTTCCGAGGAAGGTTGGAAAGCCACACTTTTCCAGCGAGGAGGCCACTCATGAGCCGACCTCCACATCGCGCGCGAACCTTTCTAAATCCTCGCGGAGGAGAAGTGCTCGTCTGCCGATCCTCTTTACTCGCAATTTCCTTTGTTTAATAAGTTGCTCTACCGAACGCACACTGAGGTCCAAGAGTCGCGCAGCCTCTCGCTTGCTGACCAAGATCGTCTGACGCTGGGTTGCGGAAGTAGGAATAAACGAGTGGTCGAAATTCGTGTCCATGAGCGAAGGCTCGCATATGCGCGCCTTCACTCCTACTTTCAAAATCTCGACGATTATTGAGCTTCCGGGGCTTATTACAGCGTTTCAGTGGGAAGAAGGCGGATAGCACTCTCAGGCCTAAAGCCACGGCCTAACCGGTCGTGCGGATCGGTTCCTAGCCGGTCGCCCAGAATAAGTCTTAGCTCCTCGGCGCCCTCAAGGGATTCACGGAGCCAATCCGTGTCGTAGGTTGAGTCGAGCAACTCTTTGTTTATCTGTCTTGATGCACTTGTTTTGGACGCACTCGTTCCCCCGCTGTTCATCAATTCTCTGACAATCTTGACGGTGACGCGATTTCTCATAGCGAGATGTAAAACGGGAAGCGATTCTGCCCAGATTCGGTGCGAGGCCCTCGCCGCGGCTTCTTTCGGATCCCCAGGTACTCCGTCCACAAGCGCTCGCATCACTTTGCTAACCGTGTTCGGTCCGTGCAGGACAAATCCCGCCTGGCCTTCGGGCGTTGGCGCGTCGAAGAGAAAAGACCTCTCATTTAGAGCGACGCACCATCCACACACGCCAGCCTTAATACGCTTAACCAGACGGGCCCATCCGCGACGCATAGCGCCCTCGATCTTTTCGTTCTTTAGACGGGTATAGATACTAGGGATACCTTTGCGGATACCGCGGATTAGCTGGACGTATTCCTTAGTTCGCCTGGCTTTCATTGCAATGAAAAACGCTTCCCGCTTCGCAATTTCACTGCGCTTGGGATACGCCAGAACCGCGTAATACGCAAGCACGCCGACACAAGGGTACTGCACATTGATGTAGTAGGTTGTTTCGGTTGTGTCGGCCGTTTCTGCTGGGTTCGATGAACCCACCAACTTGCGGGCAGAGTCTGCACGTGGTATTACCCTGCGAACGCGTGACACTGCGGATGCATCCGTATTCATTTTGCGGCGTGTCTTCGCCCTTGCGCGGCGTGTTGTTTTGCGACGCTTACTCTTTTTTCGACTCTTCAAGTTGCATCTCTCGCCCCCGTTTTCTTTTCTACTGCGGATTCAGAGCTTAACCACTCCCATGCTGACAGCGCTTAAGCAGCCTAGCTCCTGGCTTAGAAAAAGTGATACGCCACAAGTTGGAACTAGGGGACATAAATTCAACTCCTACGTATTGCTTGCCATCGCGACCACGCCGGGTCGATACAACCCTGCATTGGACAGACTGCCGCGTGTGCTCGTTCATACGAGCGCCTGGCCGAGCGCGACTTCCTGCTCCCAGAGAAGCAAGCAACCAAACTGGCTGACAGTGTGAGATTGAGTTCTGACGATGAACTTCTCTCCCGAAATCGTTTCACCGTCCACCCTCAAAGGCACGGAGAGCGTGACTCGCGCCGATCGGCGTTTTTCTATTCGTCCATAGCTAGGAATTGGCATGGCATGCAGATGCGCCAGGACGGAAATTCCGCTACGATGTCGCCTCAAAGGTTCGCGGCAGCAGTGGCGGCGCGGCAGGTTTGTATTCTGTCGCCGGTTTCGCCGGCCTGCTCAATAGCTTGATTCGCGTTTTCTTGGGCTTTTTCTTCTCTCGGCCTCGTTTGTCTCGGTTGCCCATGATTGCTCCGTCTGACGATTCGTGGTCCGGAAAGATTTTTGCAGACAGGACTTTACTGGTCAACACAAATATGATACACATGTATCTGTGAGTCAGAAGACCTACAGCACGCGAGATGCTGCGAAAGCGGTCGGAATTACAAGAGTCACCCTCCAGCGTTGGATAGCGGCGGGAAAGCTTCGGGCTCCGCAGACGCGGCTTGTCGAAGGCGTGGGAAAAAGACTCTGGAGCCAGGAGGATATCTCCCGACTCCGCAAAGCGAAGGAAGAGAACTACCGCAAAGGCCGTGGCCGCAAGCCGAAGGCCAA
>Ga0070698_100008220_pt1 | contig 11287 bp, 12 predicted proteins | sample KBSK1502metaG_FD_65477 | JGI IMG/M metagenome (GOLD analysis project Ga0070698, IMG submission 65477) | Corn, switchgrass and miscanthus rhizosphere microbial communities from Kellogg Biological Station, Michigan, USA - KBS K1-50-2 metaG | ecosystem: Host-associated > Plants > Roots >...
ATGCACAAGGCGCGGGCTGTATACGTTGGGTGGAATGACACTTGAAACAGGCGATCCGCTCGGAATTTATACGATAACTTTTGAAGACCCAACTTCGTCCACGCTGCATGTGATGCCGCCGGTCGTGGCTTTGCCCAGGTTCCAGATCCTTTCCAGCGGTTGGGCGGGTAATGGGAAGACTACTCCGCGCTCGTTTGAAGAAACGATCGATGCCTCTCATACGCGTGAAATGACTCCCAACGATCCCATGCGCTGGATCCATTGGAAGAGTACCGCGCGCTACGATAAATTCTACGTACGTCAGTTTGAAGGCACGCCTGCTGGTGATTGGTGGATCCTGCTTGATCTGCATAAAGATTCACAGCTCGGCAAAGGCTGGGATTCCACTGAAGAGCACAGTGTCATATTAACATCCTCGCTTGCCGCGCAGGGATTGAGGGAGGAACATCCTGTCGGTCTTGCTATAAATGCGCAAGAGGCCAGTTGGCTTGTGCCGCGTCGTAATGAATACCAGCAGCGCTCGCTTTTGAAATCACTTGCAGTTGCATCTCCATCCGAAATGACGCTGAAGGAATATTTACGCCGGGTTGGCAAAATGCTGGGCAGTCATTCCAGTTTGTTGATCGTCACTGCCTGCGCAGATCAGGAGTGGACTCAATCACTTATCCCGTTGATGTGGCGCGGCATCCTGCCCACCGTTTTTTTACTGGACCCTGTCACATTTGGAGGCGCAGAAAGCACAGCTGCTATTACGAGTGCCCTGCAATTGATCGGCGTGCCTTGTCATGTAATTCCGCGCGAAATGTTGGATAAGCCGCAGGCACGTCCTGGACAGGAAGGCGAATGGGAGTGGAGAATTTCCGGCACAGGCAAGGCACACCTGGTGCATGCTCCGATCCATTCCGATTGGCAGAGGCTGGAATGATCCTGCGATTGCTCAGGAAAACATTGACTGTGAATGCAGTGGGATTGTTGCTTGTGATCCTCGCACTGCAAATATTGACGTATGGAGTCTCATCCTCCCTGCGTGATACAGATACAAAATATTTATTCCCAATTTGTCTTACCGCCGCGCTGGTCAGCCTGGGATTTAGCAAAGGCAAATTAAACGGCATCCAGGCGTCGGTCGCGATTGCCGTGCTGGGCTTCATCGGCATGTGGATCGTGGGAGCAGGTCTCCTCTCTCCGTTGGTGGGTCTACTTAAGTCTGCTTCATCCGTGATCCCGCAACTCAACCCGGCTCTGCGCACACCTGTTGTTGTGGACAAAGCTGCGATCATGGCCGCATGGGATGTCATTGCTCAGGCGTCGCTCGCGCTGACGGCGCGCTTGCAGAGCTGGGCGATTGCCCTTTCTCAAAATGTCACTGTGAACGACGCGCTGGTTCGCAACATGTTGTGGACTTTGAACCTATGGTTCATTTCTGCGTGGATCGGTTGGTTTACGGGGCGGCGCAATGCCATCGCGGCTTTGTTGCCAGCAATCGCATTATTGGCGGTAGTGACATCCTATAGTGAATACAAAACTGAAACGATCTGGTTGATGGTTTCAGTTCTTCTATTGCTGATGGGAGTTTGGAATTACAAAAACCACAGGCAGCAGTGGGAAACTGGCAAAGTGGATTACTCAGAAAGTATTTTATATGATAGTGGCCAGGCTGTGTTCTTTCTTACACTGGTCATCGGCGTCTTCGCTTTTATAACGCCATCGGTTTCATGGCGCGATATACGCGATTACTTCCGCGAACGTGATCGGCCATCAAGAAACGAAACCGCCAGCATTCTGGGTATTCAGGAGCAGCGCACTGCGTCGCAAAGTTATGCTGCCAAAAAACCTGAACTGCCGCGTGAACATTTATTGGCCGGTAGGTTTGCTTTATCAGAAAAAATCGTCATGACGGTTCGAACTGGTGAATTACCACCGCTTGCAGAATCCGCATTGGTGATGAGCGTTCCGCGCTATTACTGGCGAAGCGTCACTTATGACGAATATGTTGGAGCGGGCTGGCTCACAAGTTCGGCACCTCCGCAAAGCTATCAGGCGAATACCCCTCTCGTAGCTGGCTTTCTGGATGGATACCGCCTCGTTCATCTGGATGTGGAAATGGAGGAGCCCGAAGGAAAATTGTTCTGGAGCGGGATCCTCTTCAGCACGGATGTTCCCTTCACGGCGAACTGGCGCCTCAGGCCGCAATCTGGCCTGTTTGCTGATCAATCGGCTTTGCTCCAGTCAGACATGTTCGCCGCCATCAGCAGTGCGGTAACCTACAAAGCCGAGGCTTATGTTCCCGTTATCAGCATCAAACAACTGCGTAGCGCTTCTACTGAATATCCCGAGCAGATCCGTGAACAATATCTTGCGTTGCCAGAGTCTGTGCCAGAGCGCGTGCATCAACTTGCACGGGAGATCGTGGCTGCCAAGCCAAATCCATATGACAAAGCCAAAGCCATAGAAAACTATTTGCGCACCTATCCCTACGACCTTGAGGTCTCTGCACCACCGGAAGATCAGGATGTTGCCGATTATTTTCTATTCGACTTGAAAAGAGGCTACTGCGACTATTACGCCACTGCCATGGTGGTGCTGGCGCGCTCAAGTGGGATCCCTGCACGGTTTGTGTCGGGATATTCTCCCGGGTCGTATGATGCACCGAACGCGCGCTATATTGTACGCGAACTCAATGCTCATTCGTGGGCTGAAATTTACTTTCCTGAGATCGGCTGGGTCGAATTTGAGCCAACAGCCTCGGAGCCTGAGATCGAGCGCCAGGCAGACGAAATTCCCGCGTCTCTCTCGCCAGATGAAGACTCAACAGTATCGACGTTGCTCAATCAATACAGATTCAAAATGACGCTTCTCTGGGCTTCACCTTTTCTTGTGCTTTTTTTCTTATCGCTTGGCTATTTAATATTGATCGAACGCTGGCTGTATATGCGGCTTGCGCCTGCGGTGGCAATCGAGCGGATCTATCAGAAGCTTTACGAGTTGGGGCGTCCATTGGCAGGCAAATACACCCAGGCAGAAACAGCTTATGAATTTACGGAGCGCCTTATTCACAGAATTGAAGAAACAAAAAAACGAACAAGATTTGCAAAATTTTTTGCCAATACGCAAAGTGACATTGAACGATTAACGAACATTTATTATGCCTCCCTGTTTAGTCAGTATCAGACGAAAAAGAATGATGCATTAACCGCGTTCAACACATGGAAACATCTGCGCCCGCGATTAATGATTGTAAGATTGAAAATTTTTCTTACACGTATCGTACTGACTGTAACGAAGAATCTCCGACGTAATAAAAGAGACTCTGCGGTTGTAACAAGCATCCCCAGTGATATAGCCAATTAAATTATTCTTATCTTAAATTTTTTTAAAAGCATGCTTATGGTATTGATTTTGATTCAATAGTGTTGTATATTATTTCAATGCATAACTAGACCAGCATAATTAGTTTTGCAAAGAAAGGAATTTGAAATGGTTTCAATGGATACGCTCGTTATTAAAACGGAAAATAAATTTAGAAGTCTGATCACAAAGCAGGCCTATGCAAAAGGGCAGGTCATTTGTGAGATACCCACAGAAAAACTGTTTGATAAGGCGAATCGCTTCACGGTCCAGATCGGACGCGAGAAGCATACTGAAGTTGGAAAGCTGGCGGCGCTAAATCACTCCTGCGATCCGAATGTGATTCTGGATACGGAAAATCTGCTCATGGTGGCGCGCCGCCATATTGAAAAGGGAGAAGAGCTTTCATTCTTTTATCCGTCTACTGAATGGGAGATGGACGCGCCTTTCATATGTCTGTGCGGCTCGTCAAATTGTATTCACGTCGTTGCAGGAGCGCGCTTCCTGCCCCTCTCCACGCTGGAGAATCATTATCTCAACAGACACATCCGTGAGATGATGATTGAGTTGTTGAATAATACAGAATTGCATCTAACGCGATTGACAACGGTTGAGAGTTAAATAAAAAAATCTCCGAAGCTTCGGAGATTTTTTTATTGCAAATTGATTTGTTGTCAAATTGCCTACTGAGCACTGGTCAACTGCTTATATGCCCCCACCCACGGCTTGCCCAGTCTGTGATTATCTGAAACAACGATCTTGTTGAACTTCTGAGCGATCTGCGCAGAAAGCATCGCCACTGTTCCCCAATCATCTGTAAAGAGGGCTACTTTCATCTTATCTGCCACCTGGCCGGACCACATCCACTCCATGCGGAATTTGTCTGCTTTGATCCAGTAATCACGTTTTTCCCAGGCGGCGACGGAAACATCAATTCCATCTGAAATGATCCGCAATGCCAATGCGATGAAGGCTGCTAGGTCTTTTGCCTCCTGATTTACGGCACTTTGTTTTGCGAGTTCGCGTACGGCCAGCGCAACTGCTTTTGTTAATCGGGTTCGTTCTTTTCCTACAGAATCGGGGGTAATGATGCGGCTCAATTCACTGCTCCAACGTCGGGGTTCAAGTGCGGGATTATACTCGTCAATCGAAGCTTGTGCTAACTGTTCGTCTTTTGGCACTTTGTTTCGATCTGAATGGTATGTACCACCTGAAATATTCCGTGCCAACCTATCACACAGAGACAAGCCCTCAGTCGGTTCTTCATTGGGTCAATGGTACTAAGCGACACTGTGCTAGATGTAATTCGCCGTGAACTTCGGAAGATGTCACCTGACGTAAAAATTGATACTCAGCAAATTAGGGATGGTAAAAACTTGCAATTTAGTTTCAGCTATGGGAGTTACAACCAAAAATAGGAAAGCTTTTAGTTAGGATGAGTTTCTTCTCGCAGGTCGCCACGTGCCAAGAGCTATAGCCGCTTCTTTGAATTTCTCCAAGTTTTCCTTATATTCGATTTCGTCTATCTCCCCGCTCTCTTTTTGCCCGTCGAGAATGAAGCTCACTGTCGTGTACAAATGGTAATCGTAGAACCTCAATAACGAGCCACAATCATTGCAAATACCGTCGGCGCCCATGTTCTCATGCTTGCATTTCCAACCCGGAAATCGCCATTTGGAATGCTCGGGTTTAGGGCAGATGTAATAATCTTCGCTCCCTTTCCAACCTGCATTCAAAGCTAGCTCGTGAGCCTGGCGTTCACTAAATGCGTCAGGTCCCTTGGCTTCGCACATAGCACAAATTGCATTGTAGACGGTAACTTTCTTTTTGGTAATCACACAACTGCCGCCTTTCTAGCGATCTGCTTTTTCGCTTCGATGCAACGGCATTATAGCCCCTTTCCACTTTCGTATATATGTGTTTTTTTACGTAAGCACATAGAAGATAAAGCTGGTTAGAAGAGATAAGTAACCCCGTAGCTTGCGGTGTTCTTTTAGCTGCCAATTATGGTCGATCTTGTCACAACGCCGTGACAAGAAGGCGTTTGAATAAGAAATGAAAACCTATTGTTTGTCCAGATGTTCCCGTAAACGACAAAACCGTTACCAATTCCCAGCCATCCAATCCCATTTGCCTTAGACGATCTGTTTGGCTTTGTGTAGCGCCGCTATCTTCGAAGTTCCAAGCTTGTATAAGTTTTATATACTCCCATTTCTGCATGCTGTCCTCCTTGTGCGATATGGCGGGGCTTTAGACGAATGAAAAATAGCTAAAGGCAGTAATAAGTAATAGTATAAACATGATGCCAAGCAGACGGCCCAATTTCTGTATTATTCTGTCATGGTCACTGGTTCGTATCTCGTCACGTTCGATAATTTCCATAACATAAATTCCTTATGCGTGCGTTCACGTCAGCATACTAAAGATAAAGATAGCCATGAGTCCAAGGTAAACCCAGAAGCCTAGGAACAGGAGGCGGCCTATTATTTCGCCTTCTGTTCTTTTTTGGATCCTGATTTGTACCTTGTCAGTTTCGATTTCCATGACATAGTCCTTTCTCCAGTTATTTCGTATGGAAGCATGACGGACTTTTTTCAGGTGGGTTACCGTCACACCGGCTTTAGAAAGCTACCTGCAAGGTCTTGCAAATTCACAGCCGAATCCACCGGCGGGTCCGCGCGAAGTCACCCACAAGGCCGGTGCTTCGTCTGTGCGTTGTCTCAGATAGGTCCGTAATGCCTTCCTACTTTTCTTCCCTAGGAACACTGTGCGCGGCTTGCGGCCTTTCCCTTTGCGAATGATCACAGCGCCGCCGATCATATCCACATCGGCTACATTCAATGCAAGAAATTCACGCATGCGCGCGCCAGTATCCAGCAGGCATAGCAGTATGGCACGATCACGAAGGCCTGTAAAATTATTGCCACACGTCGCCAGCATCGCGCGTATATCTTCAATAGGCACCGGCTCAATCGGCTCGTGTGCTACCTTTGGCCGCTTCACTTTCAGCATGGGATTTTTCCAGCCGTCCGGTTCTGCCTCACGTTCAAACCAGTACAGCCAGGCGCGGACGGCTCTATATTTTGCATGCCTGCCGCCCGCGTTGTGTCCGTCTGTTTCCATCTGCAGCAGCCAGGCGCGCAGTAGGTCCGGGTAATGTCTGTGACTTCGATCACATCATGAGACTTTGCAAAAGGTTCGAATATTGCCAATTGCGCGCGGTAGTATTCGATGGTGAATTGGGATAACCCGCGCACCTGTGCATCACGTCGGAAGGCATCGATCCATTTTCTTATGTCGAAAATTTTAAGACGAGTCATGCCTGCACTTGCTTGTTTGGTGCCGTTGTGTGCCATGGTCAGGAGCTCCACAACGCGGCCAGCGTTAGATGGTTCCGATCTGGTACCATCTATTTTTTTCTGCTCTCGCGCTTTATATTGCCGGTTCCTTGCGGTATAATTTTGCCGCACCACAAACTGCTGAACATTTTCACTGTTCACTGAAAACCCGGGGACGTGTCGGAACTGGCAGACGAGCATGATTTAGGATCATGTGCCGCAAGGCGTGAGGGTTCGACTCCCTCCGTCCTCACTTCATAATATGATATGTCATTGCGAGCCGCTCGGTGGCGAAGCAATCCCCAACTACGAGGACGCTTCGCGGCTTCGCCCATCGGGCTCGCAATGACAAAACGAAGAGGATACCTTGAAAATCGAAAAACTTATCGAAGATGGACATCAGGCAAAACTGATCGTCGAAGTTGAACCTGAAAAAATGGATATTTACAAACGCCGCGCAGCGCGCAAGATCTCTGAACGCGGCAAGATCGCGGGCTTCCGCCCGGGCAAGGCTCCATATGATATGGTTGTTCGCAGCTATGGCGAGCAGGCGATCGTGGAGCAGGCCATCGATTATTTCATCGATGCCGAATATTCGAATATCCTCAAAGAGGCGGAGGTGGAGCCGGGCGCATCTGGCGCGTTGGAATCCATCGACTCGCTCGAGCCGCCGAAAATGACTTTCCGCGTGCCTCTCGCCCCGGAAGTGGATCTGGGCGACTATCGCGCGCTTCGTATGCCATATGAATGGACTCCTCCAGATGAAAAGGCTGTGGAGGCTGCGATTAATGAACTCCGTCAAATGTATGCCACAACGGAAAATGTCGAACGTGAAGCGCAGATGGGCGATTATGTTCTTGTGGACGTCAAATCTGAGATCACAGAATTGAACCGCACAGGTTTCGCGGCATTTGTGCGCGAGGACGAACGTGATACCGAATGGCCTTACAGCGGATTCGCCCATGAGCTGATCGGGCTGAAAGCTGGCGACACAAAGACGATCCAGCACAAATTCCCGCAGGACCACGAGTTGGAAGCTCTACAGGATAAGGATGCGGAAATGGAAGTGACGGTTAAAACCGTCCGCGCGGTAACGTTGCCCGAACTGGATGATGAATTCGCAAAAACCGTCGGAGCTGGTGAAACGCTCCAATCCCTGCGCGAGGCTGTGATGAAGGATGTTGAAAACCGCTCCAAAGCCGAATATGATGACAAATTCTTCATTGAACTGATCGAGAAGCTCAAGGAAGGCGCCACGCTGAAATACAATGAACATACCCTCGAGCATGAAAGCGAGCATGTGTTGGAAGATCTGAGCCAGCGTATCTCGGGTCAAAATATGGATCTGGATACGTACTTCAAACTGCGAAACACAACCCGTGAGCAATTCATTGAAGATGAAGTGAAGCCTGTTGCAAAGAAACGCCTGGAGCGCTCGCTCATCCTGGATGAGATCGTGCGCAGGGAAAAGATCGAAGTGGATAATGATTCGCTGGATAGTGAATTCAATCAAACTTTAAACACCCTGTCCATGCAGGGGCTGGACCTGGGAAAAATTCGCGGCGGCAAAAAAGGCCAACAGCGTGTGGCCCAGGCAGTTGCCATGGAATCTGCCAATCGACTGCTCACACGTCGTGCCCTCGATGTGCTGAAGACCATTGCCATGGGCAAATATAAATCGGCTAAAGATGCAGAAGCAGATATGGTTTCTGAAGGCGCGCCGGTTCAGACTCCGGAAGATGCAGTAGCAGAAGCTGTCGAAGCGGAAGCAGATATGGTTTCCGAAGGCGCGTCGGTTCAGGCTCCGGAAGAGAAAGTAGAAGAGTCCGTCAAAGAGAAAAAAGAGAAAGCAGATATGGTTTCTGAAGGCGCGCCAGTTAAGAGCCCGGAAGAAGCGTTAGAAGAAGCCATCAAAGCGGAAGCCGCTGTAAAGTCCGAAACTGAAGCGGATTCCTGAGCGGATTCCCATACAAACGAAAACAAAATTTTAACGTAATTCCAATACGAAACAGGTATCATGTCCCAATACAAAGGAGACAAAAAATGATCCCCAATTTTAAGAATACGCGTATTGAGCCAAGTCGAAATATAGTTCCGATGGTGGTTGAAAATACAGGCCGCGGTGAGCGCGCTTACGATATTTATTCACTCCTGCTAAAGGAACGCATCATATTTCTCGGCACACCGATCGATGATCAGGTTGCGAATGTGATCGTGGCGCAGTTGTTGTTTCTGACCCATGAGGATCCTGAAAAGGAAATCCAGATGTACATTAACTCACCGGGCGGAATTATCTACGCGGGACTTGCGATCTATGACACGATGCAGATGATCCCGAACCCGATCAGTACTGTAGCTGTTGGAGTCACCGCTTCATTCGGGACCGTTCTGCTGGCCGCTGGAACGAAGGGCCGCCGCTACGCCCTGCCGAACGCGACCATTCATATGCATCAGCCGCTTGGCGGCGCGCAGGGACAGGCAACAGACATTGAAATTCAGGCAAAACAGATCCTGCGCTTGAAGGCATTGTTGCTGGGTATCATGGCGAAACACACGGGCCAGCCGCTGGAAGTGATTGAGCGCGATAGTGACCGCGATTATTATCTTGAAGCAAAGAGCGCTGTAGCTTATGGTTTGGTGGACCAGGTATTGGAAGCGCCAGAGAAAGTTAAGTAATCTGGTAGTCCGATAGTTTGGTAGTCTAGGCCCGCTGAGTGATCGGCGGGCTTTTTTGTTAATTCCATCGCGCTTCGACTCCATGTCGAGCGTAGCGAGACATGGAGTCGAAGCGCGAATAATTAATCCTCAGGTTATAATTTCATCTCGCGAAAGGAAATTTGACATAACCTTTTCAATCGTTGCCTGTGATCTCGAAGAACAAGCCTGGGGCGTTGCGGTGGCATCGAAATTCCCTGCTGTGGGGGCCGTAGTCCCATGGGCACAAGCGGATGCTGGTGCAGTAGCAACTCAATCATTTGCGAACACATCCTTTGGTCCGCGCGGGCTGGCATTGATGGGAACGGGTCTCTCAGCACAGGAAACTCTGGCTCGATTGTTGGAAGATGATCCGGATAAAGAACTCCGGCAAGTTGGGCTGGTGGACGCAAAAGGCGGCTCTGCAACATTTTCTGGCAGCGGATGTTTTGCCTGGGCAGGCGGAGTGACTGGGAAAGGCTATGCCATTCAGGGAAATATTCTCGCTGGCCGAAGGGTCGTTCCTGCCATGGAGAAGGCGTTCCTAAAAACAAAAGGACACTTGCCCACTCGCCTTCACGGGGCGCTTTTGGCTGGTGACCGTGCAGGTGGCGACAAACGCGGACGTCAATCTGCTGCCATTTATGTAGTCAAACCAAAGGGTGGTTATGGCGGGTATCTCGATCGCTGGCTGGATTATCGCGTGGATGACCATGAAGACCCTGTCCCACGGCTGGGCGAATTACTTGAAATGCACGGTCTTTATTTTGGAAAAAGTGAAGAGAAAGATCGCGTGGAATTGAAAGGCAAAGCCTTGAAACAAATCACTGACATTCTTGTACAGGAAAACTATTTGAAAAAAGGAAAAGATTTCCGTCGTGCATTCAATGAGTTCATTGGCAATGAGAACTTTGAAGAACGCGCCGACCCTGAAGCAAAGTGGATCGATAAGCCAGTGTTGAAATATTTAGTAAGGAAATTCGAATAATCTCTGGTGGTCGAGTAGCCCCGTGCTCGTCGGGACATACACTTGCACCGCGCTGCGTTCCCTGGTACCGCCCGCCAGGGCAGGTGTGGTGCAGTGCAGGTGTCGAGACCACATCATTTAATTTATTATTTGCTTGTTATTGGTAGTCTTGATACGGGCGAGAAGAACACTCGCCCTACTCGACCACCAGGATATGTATGCTCCCCTCTCACATCAAAGCCCTCATCCTCGACATGGACGGTGTCATCTGGAAAGCCGATGCACCGATCGGCGACCTCGCTGGGATATTCGCGCGCGTTCAGGCGCGTGGATTGAAATATGTCTTTGCTACAAATAATGGTACAAAAACGCCCGAGCAGTATGCCCAGCGATTAGTTGATTTTGGTGTGAATGCAGAGCCCTGGCAGGTGGTGACATCCGCTTTGGGTGTGGCACATATGCTGGCTCAGAAGTTTCCACGTGGCGCAAAAGTCTTTATGATCGGTGAGGATGGAGTCCGCCAGGCTCTCAATGAAAAGGGATTTGAGATCCTTTCTGTGGACGATGCGCCAAGTGCACAGGTAGTCGTCATGGGCCTGGATCGCGGCATCGATTTCGCCAAAATGCTCGAAGTCACATTATTGGTTCGGCGCGGCATTACATTCTACGCGACCAATCCTGATAAGACATTTCCCACGCCGCGTGGAGAGATCCCCGGCGCGGGCGCGTGGATCTCGGTCATCACCACGGCAACTGACATACAACCAATTTATGCAGGCAAGCCTTATCCCTTCATGATGGAATTATCGCTCGAAATGCTTGGCACAAAGAAGGAAGAGACACTTGTTGTCGGTGATAGGCTCGAAACCGACATCGCCGCGGGCCAAGCAATAGGATGCCCTACCGCTTTGGTGCTGAGTGGCGTATCTACCCGCGAACA
>Ga0070698_100008221_pt1 | contig 11286 bp, 11 predicted proteins | sample KBSK1502metaG_FD_65477 | JGI IMG/M metagenome (GOLD analysis project Ga0070698, IMG submission 65477) | Corn, switchgrass and miscanthus rhizosphere microbial communities from Kellogg Biological Station, Michigan, USA - KBS K1-50-2 metaG | ecosystem: Host-associated > Plants > Roots >...
GTCTGCCTCCTGTCGTTTGCCGGCGGCGTCGGCAAGACGACGCTCGCCGTCGAAGCCGCGACACTCGTCGCCTCGCGCGCCAGGTACCGAACGCTCGATGGTGAAGAGCGCCCCGTCCGGGTGCTGCTCCTTGATGCAGCCAGAACAAACCCAGCCGCCCATCTGCGGCTCGGGCTCGACCCGGCGGCAGTCTCGCGCCTCTTGACCCGGTACGACTGGCCCGACGCGCTAACCTTCGAGAAGCGGGCCGTCGAGACGCGCTTTGGGGTGAGCCTGCTGTCGCTGCCGCAGCTGCCGCTGCAGGGGCTCGGTCCCGAGCTCCCCTTCGGTCCGATCGAGGCCGCCGCGATCCTCGACGCGGCCGAGCAGGCGGGATTCCAACTCGTCGTGGTCGATCTCGGGACACAGCTCGAGGACGGCCACCGCCACCTGATCGGCCAGGCCGATGTCGTGCTCGGCATCGTGACCCCGCGGGTCGAGGCGTTGCCCGACGTCCTGCGGATCACCTCCTACGTTCGCGCCCTGGGCGCCGGACGCAAGCTCGGTCTCGTCGCGAACCAGGCATCCGACGAGGGCTCGCTGCCGACGCTCGCCGACGGGGAACAAGTTCCGATCGTGGCCACCGTGCCGCGCCTGGAGGCGTTCGATGCCGCCGGCGACCGCGGCGTCCCGGCATGGACGGATGATCCGGACGCGGAGCACCTTCTTCGACCGCTCGCGACGGCGGCCTGGCCCCTGTTCCCAGGCGTTCCGTCGTCGAGCGACCTCCGCTTCCACGGCGTGGTCTCGACCGTGCGGCGGCTTCTACGGGCGCGAGGCGGACAGTCATGACCGATCTGCCGAGCGAGCTGCGCGATCGACCGCCGGTGAGCGCGCGGACGCTCGGGGCGATCCGTCAGCGCCTCGTCGCTCGGCTGCCGCCCGAGACGCTCAACCCATTCGATCAGAATCCGGAACGCGAGGCCACCGTCCGGGCGGCGATCGGCGCGATCCTCGAGGATCCAGAGCTCGAGCTTTCGGCGACGCCGACGATGGTCGCCGCGGTCGAGGCGGCCATCTGCGGACTGGGACGGTTGCAGCCGCTCGTTGACGACCCCGAGGTCTCCGACATTCTCGTCAACTCACCCGCCGAGATCTTTGCCGAACGGGCTGGCCGCCTGGAAGCGACCGGCGTGGTCCTGGGCTCGGCCCGCGAACTCATCGAGATCGCCGAGCGGATCGCGGCCCTCGCCGGGCGGGAGCTCTCGGTCGCCCACCCGATCATCGATGCGCGGATGTCGGACGGATCACGTGTCAACGCGGTGATCCCGCCGGTCGGCGGGCCGTATCTCTCGATCCGCAAGTTCAACCGCCTCCGGCTCGACCTCGTTCCCGGAGGTCGGCATGGCCGCGACTGGGTCACCGACGGCGGCATGAATCCCGAGATGGCCGACTTCCTCGGCCGCATGGTCCGCGCGAAGGCGAACGTCCTCGTGGCCGGCGAGACGGGCGCCGGAAAGACGACGCTCCTTCGCTCGTTGACCGATCTGTTCGACCCGGCCGAACGGGTCGGCGTGGTCGAGGACACGGCCGAGCTGGCGCTGGAGAACCCAAACCGTTTCAACCTCGAGACGATCCACCCCCACGATCTGGCCGCCGGAGAGGCCGAGAGCCGCCTCCTCGACGTCGGCGATCTCGTCGCCAACGCGCTCCGGATGCGCCCCGACCGGCTGATCGTCGGCGAGATCCGCCTTCCGAAGGAAGCGTTCTACACGCTCCAGGCCCTTCACACCGGACACGACGGCTCGGCGACGACGATCCATGCCAGCTCGGCCGAGGATGCCCTCTTCCGGATCGAGCTCCTCGCCCGCCAGTCGATGCGCGACCTGACTGTGACGGACCTGCGCTCGTACATCGCCCGCGTCTTCGACCTTGTTCTCGTCCTCCGACGACTTCGATCGGGCCGCCGGCTGGTCCGCCAGATTGCCGCCCTCGACGGCGTCGCGGGTGACGGCGGATACCGCCTCGTCGACGTCTTCCGCGGCCAGCGCGCCGCTGGCACGGACGAGGTCCGCTGGGTCGCGACCGAGGGTTGGCAACCACCGGACCGGCTGGCGGCACGGATGGAGCTCGAGGGCTAGCGATGGATACGGTCCTACTTTCCGCGATCCTCACCGGCGTCGCGGTCTTCTTCGGACTCATGGCGATCTTCCCGGGCCGATCGACCGACGCGCCACGTTTTGCTGAGCAGATCCGCGCCTGGCGGTCGCGGCGGCTCGCCGATGCGGCGGATGTCCTCGCCCAGGCACGACTTGAACTCTCTCCGCGAACGCTGATCGCGCTCAGCGTCGTGAGCCCGATTGTCCTGGGGCTGCTCGGGTTGCTGCTGTCGCCGCTCGTCGCGGCCGTCGGGGTTGGGCTCGGCCTGCTGCTCCCGCGGGCGTACCTCCGGTACCTCGTCGGTGCCGAAGCGCGAGCGGCTGATGATGAGGCGCCCCGCGTCCTGCGCGCCATGGTCAATCGCGCGGCCGCGGGCGGGACCTATCCCGATCTCTTCACCGCCGCCTCGGAGGTTGCTCGTCACCGCTGGGTGCGCTCGGACTTCGACGAGGCGACGGCCCGCTACTACGCCAACGAGCCTCTCGGCGACGCCCTGCTCGTGGTCCGCGGCCGCCAGGCGAGCCGGAACCTGCGGCTCGTGTACGACGCGCTCATCGTCGCCGCTCGGACCCAGCAGCCGGCGTCGGCGGCCGGCGAGGTCCTCGCCTCGCTGGGCGAGGCGGCGCGGGCGAACCGCGCGATCGCGCGCCAGGCCGCAGCCGAAAGCAAGGGCCTCCGTCTCCAAGCAGCCATCTTGGCGATCGTCATCCCGGCGATGTTCCTATACCTCCTGGCCGTCAACCCCCAGCTCATCGCGCCCGTCACCTCGACCGCCCTCGGGCAATACGTCCTGCTACCAGTCGCAGTCCTCCTCGAGGTCGCCGGCATCGTCCTCTCGTGGCGCGTGACGAGGTTGGAGGCATAACCGATGAACCTCGTCCTCCTCAGCTCGATCGCGACGGGGATTGCGGTGTTCGGTCTGCTCATGGCGATCTTCGACCCGTGGCTCTTCCCGCCCCAACCTAAACTCGACGCCGTCCGGGCGAGCGTCCTGTCGCGCGAGCGCTATGAGCGCCTCGTCGTCGCTGAGCGACCCTGGTGGGAGCGCGTCCTGGCGCCGGTCGCCTCGCGCCTGGCGGTCCGGATGCCGGCGCTCGCCTCGCAGGTGAGCGAGCGCGACATCGTCCGGGCGGGGATCGATCCGGCGACGCTCACCCCGGCCGAGGTCTACGCCGCGAAGCTCGTCCTCGCGATCGCGATTCTTGGCATCGGCCTCGCCCTGACGCCCGTGTTCGGGTTCGCGCTCATCCTCGCGCTGCCACTCGCTTTCATCGGCTACATCTATCCGACCGAATACCTCGGCTCGCTGGGCAAGCGCCGCAAGGCGCAGCTGTCGCGTGAGCTGCCGGACTTCCTCGCTCTCGTCCGGCCGCTGGCCGAACGCAAGGGGCTGGAGCAGGCCATTGCAGCCGTGGCCGACGAGCTCCACGCAGCGTCGAACGGGGAGAACCTGCTGGCCCGCCAGGTTCGCTCGGCCGTTGCCGCATACGGCACGGGGACCGAGTTCTATCGTGCCCTCGCGGATGTGGCCGCAGCGTCGGACGTCGAAGAGCTCGACGAGTTGGCAAGCGGCCTCGGTCAGGCTCGTCGGACCGGCAAAGGTGTCTCCGACGTGCTCATCGAGCATGAGCGCTCACTCCGGGAGGCCGAGCGCAACCGCCTGCTTGGCGCGGCCTCAACCGTCCAGCCGAAGCTCGCCGCGATCCTGGCAGGCATCTACCTGCCGATGTTCCTCGTCCTCGTGGTTGTGCCGCTGTTCCTATCGACGTTGGGGCGGATCTGAAAGGAGGCCACACGTGCTGAGAAATGTCGCGTCAGTTCTACGTCGAGCCTGGACCGTCATTCACTCTGACCAACGAGGCCTGACGACGCTCGAATACGTCATCGCCGCCGGGATCATCCTGGTCGTCCTGGCGGCAGCGATCCTCGCCTGGAACAACGGGCTCGCGACCCGCATCGGCGAGCTCGTCGGGCAGTTGTTGGGCCAATGACGATGCCGGTACGACCCGGAAGCCGAGCCGACCGCCGCCGCTGGCAGCGGGGGGTGGCCACCGTCGAGGCCGTTCTGGTCGTGCCACTCGTCCTCGTCCCGGTTCTGCTTTCGGTCATTGTCTTCGGCAGGCTCGCGCACACCCGGCTCGTGCTTGACGCTGCGGCCGCGGCCGGCGCTCGGCAGGCCGCGGTGGTCGGGGGCGACAGCGCACTCGTCCGATCGCGGATCGCGACCGAGCTCTCCGACGGAGGCCTCGACCCCAATGTCGCTCGCGTCGTTGTCGAGCCGTCAGTCGTGAACTGGGGTGAGCCGGTTCGCGTCCGGATTTCGATCGACGAGCAGGCGGCGATCCCGTTCGCGGGCACATGGGCCGTTCCGCTCGAGGCCGAGTTCGTCACTCGGAGCGAGGTGACCCGGTGAAGGCGCGGCGCTCCAGCGAGCGCGGGCAGGTCGCGGTCTATGCCGTGCTGCTCTTTCCGATCCTGATGCTGACACTGGCTCTCGTCCTGGCGGTCGGGACGATCGAAGGTTTGCGAACCCGGATCCGCGCGCAGCTCGACATGGCGGCACTAACTGCCACTCAGGCCCTCGATCCGGCAGCACTGGCGGCGGGGGAGCCGCCCAGGCTGCAGGTAGCCGATGCGGAGCGGCTGGCCCGGGAATATCTCGCCCTGAACCTCGCCGCGACAGGCGACGTCCTCACCGCGACGCCCTCCGAGATCGCGGCGGCTGCCGAAGTCGTTGTCTCGAACGAGCCAGGGATCGATCCGATAACCGGCGCCGCGAACACGGCCCCGACCGTGAGCATCCAGATCTCGGCGCCCGCCCGGATCCCGCTGCTTGGCCTCGCGGGGATCAGTCCGGTCGTGACGCTCACGATCGATGGCTCTGCGTCGGCGAGGACCTGAGATGAACCGGATTCCCGAGCGCCGTCGACCGCTATTCGTTCTCGCTGCGAGCCTTGCCGTCCTGCTTGTCGTCGCCGGCGGCGTCTTGCTGGTTGGCCGGCTTACGCCGACGCCAACGCCGACAGCCGTGCCAACGTCGTCCGCGACGGTGTCGCCGTCTGCGGACGAATCGACACCCGAGGGTGTCGTCCGCGCGTTCTTCGCCGCTCTCAAGGAGGCGAGGCGGACCGACGACCCGGCTCTGATCCGACCCTTTGTGACGGGCGAGCAGTCGTCCGCCTATCTCTCGGTGCAAGGCTTCCTACTTGGCCAGAAGGCCGTCAAGAAAGCATCCGTCCTCACTGTCCAGCAGCTCGAGAACATCAGTGTCCAGACGACCGGCGATTCGGCGACCGTCCAGCTGGTCTACACGGAGGGCGGATACGACATCAGCCTCGACTCCGGTGAGCCGTTGGAGTCGCCAGGCGTGTTGGCTCCGCGTGACGTGACGATCGCGTTGCGGCGAGTTGACGGCCGCTGGTTGGTCGAGACATACGAGGCCCAGCCACGATGACCGGAGTGCCGAGGAGCGCTCGGTTCCTCGCCGCCTGCGCGAGCGCGTGCTTCCTGCTCATGTTCGTTGCTCAGGCTGTTCTCGCCATCGACCCGACTCTCGATGTCCGAGTGGACAAGTGGACTTCCGAGGGTCGCGCCTATGTCGGCGTGACCGCGACGGGGAGTTGGGCGCCACCTGCCGAGTCGCGAAGCCGTGTCCGAACGGAGTTCTTCTCCGAGTGGCAGAACCAGGGCAATCCCTCGGCGTACTGCCATGCGTGGTGGGTCTTCGTCCACCGAACTGCAGACGGCAGCACGGTCAACTTCGATAGCCCGGTTTCGATGGTTCTTTGCGGACCTGAGCCGGCTATCGGGATCAACCCGTCAGGGTTCGGCGATCTCAGCCTCTATCTCTCGGTTGGCGTTGAACCCGTGACGGCTCCTGCGCGTTCGGAACGAACTGTGACCGCCGAGCTCACAGCGGGCTGGCGCGATTTCGTCGACGACGCGATTTCCGCCTACGTTCGGCCGAACACTGTGCGGGTGCAGCGATGGACCGTCGACTTCGGCGATGGCAGCCGCCGGACGTTCCGAGGAGACGGATCCGACCGGCTCGTCACGACCCACGCCTACGAGGCCGGTGAGTTCGAGGTCATCGTCACCGCCCGAGTGACCGGCGAGGCCTACGGCGCATTCTTCACACCGGATGGCACCCCCTTCGAAGATGTCGTGCCGTTCAGTCTCGACATCAGTAATCGAGCCTCGGGCGTGTCCGCCCTCCCGATCGAGTACCTCCCGCCGGTGGTATCGCCAGGCGGCAGTCCATCTGGGACGTTGCCCGGCGGTCAGGCTATCGCCGCTGATGCGGCCGGACATGCCCAGATCTACTGGCCGCGCGGCCTGCCCTGTGCGCTCTTCCTGCGCGCGATCGTCGAGGAGGAAGGCTTCATGCGCTCGGGCGGGGTCGTGATCGGAGGGGCGACGACCCGACTCGTCAGCTACCGCTACCTGGGCGGTGAGAACGACGCGTCGAATGCCTCAGGGGCGGGCGGCTACGACGCCGGCGACCCGCTCCGACTCCAATGGAATACGCCGCTGCCGAACGGCGGCTCGTACCCGATCCGGGTCGAGATGACGGTCGAAACGACCTACGACGACGGGACGGTTCGGACCTTCGAGTTCGCGGGCTCGATCGCGGCCACCGTCGTCTACTCCGCGATCAGCCATTGAGGAGGATGGGATGAGAGCGCGCCGGGGCGTCTACGCCGTCATCTTCCTCGTCGCCGCGCTCGGTGCCAGCGCGCTCGTCTACTTTGCCCAGCCGCGAAACGGAATCGTCCGGGCCAAGGTCGATATCGCCGTCCTGACGCCGATCACCGCCGAGATGGTCGAGGTCGTCAGCGTCAGCCCCGCCGATGCGCCGGCGAACGCGGCGCGCAGCCTCGATGCCGTCGTCGGCCGCTACGCGTCCGTGAGGGTCCTGGCGGGTCAGGATGTGGATGTCCGCGTCCTCGAAACGAACCCGGGCCAGCGGGCGTTCGGCTTCGGTGCGCCGCTCGAGGTCGGCCAGGTCGCTTTCGCCCTGCCGGTCGAGCCCGGTCAGGCGGTCGGCGGCGCGCTCGCGGCGGGCGCCCGGGTCGATGTCGTGGCTGTCCCGAACGCGCTCAAGACCCAGGTGTCGGGCGCCGATTCGCCGTCGGCCGTCGTCCTCGGCCAGGGGCTTGTCGTGCTGACGATCCGCACGCCGGAGGGCCGTCAGCTGACCGATGTGCCGGACTCGGGCCGCGGCGGCGTCGTCATCCCGCCGAAGCTCGGCTCGGTCGTGGTCGCCATCCCTGCGGCACGGCTCGTGGACTTCGCCGAGGCGGCGCTGAGCTCGACCTTCTACCTCGCCCTCAGCCCGGTGGCGGCGCCATGAGATCACCCCTGGCGATGGTTCGGAGGTCGCCCACCGCGGACGTCCACCCTCCGGCCTGGCCGGCGGCTGCCGTCGAGGCGGACACCTTCCGTGTGGGGGGTCAACTGTGCGGCGGGTTCGAGCTCGCCCCACTCAACCTCGAGCTGATGGCCGACGCCGAGCGCGAGGCAACCCTGGACAACCTGGCCGCCCTCTACGACGCGATCCCTGGGCCGTTCCAGCTCCTGTCGGTCCCGACGGATCGGACGCCGGCCGAGCACATTGCCGCCCTCAAGCCGGCCGTCGACGGCTTCGGCGAACGAGTCTTCCGGCCGTACGTCGCGACCTACCACGAGATCTCCGCGACTCCGACCCGGCCGCCCCGACGGACGATCCTCGTCGTCGACGCCGCGACCGAGGCTCAGCTCGCCCGCACCAGCGATCTCATCCGGAGAGTCGCCGAAGAACGAGGGTTGTTTGCGCAGGCCATCGACGGCGCCGCGATCGCAGCCATCTGGTCAGGGATCGCCCGGTCCGGGGCGACGTACACGATCAAGCCCGGGTTCGCCGAGGGTCCGTCGCTTGTGGCCGCGCTCCATCTCGGGCGCCGCTGGCCGGCAGAGCTCCGGCCGGGATGGCTCACTGGGCTGCTCGCCATCGACGGCGTCGCCACGGTCTCGATGCGCGTGCGGCCGCTCTCGCGGGCAGAGGCGATGACGTTCATGACGACCCGCTTGCGGGTGGTTCGCGCCGGTGAGCGGCTGGCGGCCGAACGGGGCGAAATCGGTGATGTCGAGCGCGAGCGGCTCGACGCGACCGCCGTCGCCGCCCGGCGGTCGGTCGCCGCCGGCGCCGGCCGGATCTACTTCGTGGACACGGTCCTGCTCCTGGAGGCGCCGGATCGCGCTCCGCTTGCGGAGCGCCTCGAGACCGTCCGGCTCGAGGCACGCAGCCTTGGGGTTGAGGTCGAGACGGCGAGCCTGCGCATCGGCCAGGCATGGGCCTCGGCCCTGCCAGGCCCACGGTCGGGGCCGATCTGCGAGCGGAACCTCGACAGCGCCAGCCTCGCAGCCTCGCTGCTCAACTCGGCATCCGAGCTGTACGAGCCCAGCGGCCACCTCTACGGACGCGCGCGCACGAGCGGCGCACCGATCGTCCTCGACCGATTCGCCCATGCCAGCCACAACGCGATCGTTCTTGGCCAAACCGGGACCGGCAAGACGATGTTCACGGGCGCCGAGATGGCCCGTTGCTTCATGCGCGGGATCAGGGTGCTCGGGGTCGACCCGCTCGGCGACTACCGCCGGCTGACCGAGACGCTGGGCGGGACCTACGTCGAGCTCGGCGCGGGCGGTGGGCTCAACCCATTGGCGATGAACGGCGGTGGAAGCGAGGGTGCCTTCGCCGCCAAGCTCGCGCTGGTCGGCCGGCTCGCTGGCGCCATGGCGGGCGGCCTCTCGCGCGACGAGCGACCGGCGCTTGACCGGGCGCTCCGGGCGACCTACGAGGCGGCCGGCATCGGACCCGACCCGGCGAGCCACGAACGGCGGCCGCCGACTCTGGCGGCCCTGGTCGAGCGTCTCGCGGATATGCCCGGAGGCCAGGCCCTGGCCCATCGGCTCGAGCGCTGGGCGACCGGCTCGCTGGCGGCGATCTTTTCGGCCGACAGTTCGTTGCCACGCGATGAGCGGCTGCTCGTCATCGGGCTGGCGGCGATCGGCGACCCGGAGGTTCGCGACGTCGCCCAGCTTGCCGCGCTGGGCGTCCTGTGGGATGCCGTGCGGTCGGACCTCAAGCCAAAATTGATCGTCGTCGATGAGGCCTGGAAGGTGATGCGCCAGCCATCGGGCGCCGACTTCGTCGAGGAGCTGGCCCGATCGGCCCGCCACTACCACGCCGGGCTCCAGCTCGCGACCCAGGACATCGCCGAGTTCCTGCGCTCGGACTACGGCGAGGCGATCGTCAAGCAGTGCGACATCCGGGTCCTGCTCGGCCAGACACCGGAGGGCGTCGAGGCGATCGGCCGCTACTTCGATCTGACCGTGGCCGAGCGCCGTTCGCTGCTTCACGCCCGACCAGGCGAGGGCCTCCTCTTCGTCGGGCGCAGCCACGTTGCGTTCGAGGCCCGGGTCAGCAAGCGCGAATACGAGTGGCTCACCACCCGTCCAGCCGACCTGGTCGGCCAGTCCCACTTGGGTTACGACGCTCCGAATAGTTCGTGAGGCGCCGCGGGTGCGGCTGCGCGGCGGTCGGCTGCGCGATCCCCCTCGTCTGCCTGCTCGTCATCTTCGGTGCCGTCGGGATCCTGACCGGCAACTGGGCGGCGCTCGCGGCGCCCAAGGTCCCGGCGGCCCCGCCGGCCGTCGCTGACATCCCGACCGACTACCTCGTCCTCTACCAGGAGGCGGCCGCGCGATTCGGGCTCGACTGGCCGGTCCTCGCCGCCGTCGGGCGGGTCGAGACGAACCACGGCCGCAACCGCAACGGCTGCGATGCGAACTACGCCGGCGCCCGCGGCCCGATGCAGTTCCTCGAGCCGACGTTCGTCCACGCCGCGAAACTCGCCGGCATCTCGGATCCCGATATCTGCGACCCGGTCGACGCGATCCCGGCCGCGGCGGCCTATCTGAAGTCGAACGGCGCACCGGACGACTGGCGGCGCGCGCTGTACCGCTACAACCCGGCCGACTGGTATCCGCCGCTCGTCCTCGGCTGGGCCGAGCGCTACGGCTATGGCGCGCGCGTCGTCTGGCCGATCGAGGGCGGCCGCATCAGCCAGCGCTTCGGTCCCACCACGTTCACCGGCGAGCCGCGGCTCTGCTACCGAGGCACCTGCTACGAGCACTTCCACGACGGGCTCGATCTCGCCGCACCGATCGGCACGCCCGTCCAGGCGATCGCATCCGGCCGGGTGACGATCGCCGGTCGCCTGTCCGACGGCGCGGTCGTCGTCGAGATCGAGCACAGCCCGGGCGTCCTCTCGCGGTACGGCCACCTCGAGTCAGGGATCCGTGTCCGGGTCGGTGAGTCGGTGACGACCGGCGAGGTCATCGGCTCGGTCGGTCTGACCGGCAATACGACCGGGCCGCACCTCCACTTCGAGATCTACGCCTCGGGTGAACCGATCGACCCGCTCCTCGTCCTGCCACCCAGCGGAGTACCAGGAGGCTCGCCATGACCGACGTCATGCTCGGCCCGCTCTTCACCCTCGTCTCGATCGCCCTCCCAGTTGTCATCGCCTGTCTCGCCGTCGCGGCGACGGTGGTCGTCGCTCCTCGCGTCGTCGTGCTCCTCCGCCAGCGCTCGTACGACCGCGCGACCGTTGGCGAGCGGCTGTACTGGACGCTGCGACGCGACCCGGGAGCGGCCGCCGATCGGGACGGCGCGGTGCGGCTGGTCGCGGCGCTCCATCCGGGAGGTCGACGCGGCGTGTCGGCGTGGGCCAGTGGCTGGCCACAGCTCGGTCTCGCGATCCGGTGGGTGGGCGGCCGCGCCCGTTGGGAGATCGAGGTGCCGCGCCAACTGGGGCGATCGGTCGAGATGGCCGTCGCCGCCGCCTTTCCTGGGGCCGAGCTCGATCGAGCGGACGCGCCGATGGTGGATGTGCCTTCGCTGCGGCTCGCGGTCCGTGGTGAGCCACCGGAGGCTGCCGGGCCCGGGCCGTCGTCGAACCTCGGCGCCATCCTCGTCGAGCTCCTCGCGCGGCTCCCGGATGGCGCGTCCGCGGCCTGGCGTCTCCACGTCACGCCGCTTCCGCCCGCCAAGGACCAGCGGTCCGACGACGCCCCGGGCAAGGGCGAGATGCTCCTCGACTC
>Ga0070698_100008222_pt1 | contig 11286 bp, 7 predicted proteins | sample KBSK1502metaG_FD_65477 | JGI IMG/M metagenome (GOLD analysis project Ga0070698, IMG submission 65477) | Corn, switchgrass and miscanthus rhizosphere microbial communities from Kellogg Biological Station, Michigan, USA - KBS K1-50-2 metaG | ecosystem: Host-associated > Plants > Roots >...
TGGTTCTTTCAGAGCAATCCGCCGCCATTCATTCCGCCAAACATCGAACTGCATCAGCGACTGATGCAGACTCTCAGTTTGGCCGGTCAAAAGCTTCAGGGCCTCAGCAACCTGAGTTGCCGCCACGACGTTGATTATCGGCATGATAACGCCGGCGGTGTCGCAAGTCGGCGCGCTGGCCGCCGCCGGCGCTTCGGGAAAAACGCAGCGGAGACACGGCGTTACGTTTGGCCGAATGGTCATAGTCACGCCATACGAGCCGACGGCGGCGCCATAAATCCAATCGACATCGTGCTTGACGCAGGCATCGTTTATCAGATAGCGCGTCGCAAAATTATCGGTGCCATCGAGCACGACATCACAGCCTGCGATCAATCGCTCGATGTTTGAATGATTCACGTCGGCAATTTCTGATTCGACTTCGACGTCAGAATTTATTTCCCCGAGATGGTTGGCTCCGGCGATCACTTTAGGCAGGCGCTCGAGCGCATCGCTCTCAGTGAACATCGCCTGTCTCTGCAGGTTTGAAAACTCCACAAAATCTCGATCGACGAGCCTCAGTTTTCCTACGCCGGCCCGCGCCAGCGCTTCTGCCTGAGCCGAACCCAGGGCGCCGCAACCGATAATCGCAACCCGTGAACCAAACAGACGGTCCTGACCTTCGCGGCCGATGCCAGCGAAAAGAATCTGTCGACTGTAGCGATCGTGCTCGGGGTTTTGAGATTTCAAGTTCGAGACCACCCTGACTTTTTCGACGAGCGAACTAAAGTCTTCGGCTATTTCATGGACGCTTCGAGCGCCGCTGCCCGCATCAACTCAACCTCAGGCTCGCGGCCCGTCCAAAGCTTGAACTGCTCGACCGCCTGCGCCAAAAGCATTTCGATTCCACTCAGCGTTTCGCATCCGGCGGCGCGCGCCTCACGCAAAAAACGCGTTTCCAATGGATTGTAAACGAGATCGTAAGCCAACCGCACGTTCCGAAGCTGTTCAGCCATAGCGGGCGTTTCGTCCTGCTGCAGGCCACGCGTGCCGAGGGGCGTTGCATTTACGACGATGTCGAAGCCCTCAAACCTGGCGTTGGTAAGCAGGTGACAATCGACGCCGAACTGTTCGGCGGTCGATTTTGCTCGGGTCGGATCACGGACAAATAACTCAGCCCGAGCTGCTTCATTTCGTAGTGCCCACAGAGCCGCCCGCGCTCCGCCGCCGGCGCCGATGATGGCGCAGCGCGCTTCCTTTAAAGATCCAAACTTACCTCGCAGCGGCGCGATGAACCCGGACACATCGGTGTTATAGCCATGCAACTCTCTTCCCTGCACGACGATCGTATTCACCGCTCCGATTTCTTTCGCCGCCGGTTCAATCCGGTCCAAACTCCTAATCACGGCTGCCTTATGCGGAGCCGTCACGCTCAGGCCGCGCAGATTCCAATTCATCTCGCGCGAGTCCGGGCGGACCATCCGACGCATGAATTGACCGGCATCACCAACTTCGAAAGGAACATACACAGCGTTTATGCCCGCCGCTCGGAACGCGGCGTTATGGATGTGTGGCGAGATCGAATGGCCTACGGGCCGGCCCATCAAACCGAAAATCTGCGTCTGCTGATCGATTTCATCAATTCTGTATATGTCTCGCAGGTCTTTGGCAATCAGTTGTCCCGGGGCCGTGGCGCTTTCAGCGTGCAACGAGGCGTAGGTAAGGTACGATCCGCGCGAGGGGCCAAGAATCCTGGTGGCGATCCCAGCCTGACCCATCGCGATCGCAATTAGCTCGCGGCCTTCGTTCTGTGCGCGATCGAGCAAACGAAAGATTGGCAGGCAGTCTGTGGCGTCATGGGCTTGCACGGCGATCTTTAGAATGCGTGCAGGCGTTGCCGCTATACGCTCGTAAATCTCTTCCAAATTAGCAGGCACGCCAGCGAAGTCATGATGCGAGCAGACGACGGCGCTCCAATCGGCGGGCACTCCGCTGTCTGGCTTTTCCGTTGCGAGTTTTTGCGCCAGATCAAGTTCTAGATCGATAAGGCCGTTGTCGGGAATCTTCTTCACTGAAGCCCAAAAGCGCTGGCGAGCCTGGAACTCCGACGAAGCGCGGCCACCTTGATCCTCGGAGCGCAGAGTTAGAATTACGGGAACGCCGAATTGATTCAGATGTTCCGGCAACAGTCGCGCAATCGAATCGAGTTCGCTTTTCTCGAGGCAATCCAGACGCAACTCGATCATGTCCGCCGCTTCGGCGGCGCGCTTCATCGCGGCCGGCATTTCGTTCGCGTGACGAACGCAAACCGGAACACAAATCCTGGTCAGGTTCGCTTTCATTAAAGACAATGCGAGGCGATGTTCGTCCAAACTCCCATCGCCTCGAATAGGAAACTACTTAGCAGGTTTAGCGGCGGGCTGCCCGCCTTTATTATTATTGATTCACACAAAACAGGGCGGCCAGTAGCCCGCCCCCTAATCCATGGACAATTTCCCGCCATAACAATCAGGACGGTTTCTGACCTTCCCACGAATCAAAATGTTTCGTCGGCGCTTCAGTTCCCAAGTGACGCGTCGTGCCTTCGGTAACGCTTGGGACCGCAGGTCTCAATTCCCCAGTCCGCGGCGCGCCGGGTTCCACTAGCCTTGCGCTACTTTGATCTGGAAAATATCCCGGCGACTTGGCCGGCAACGTGGTTTTGCTTCGTCGCGCGGCTACAATCGACGCCACACCTCTTCCTAAACAGGAAAAAGCCGGAATGAAGAAACTCCAGCCCCAAACAATGCCGCCGGGAAATCGAAACATGACCGCCAGAGCGGCCACGATGAAGCCAATGCCCATGAAAATGTTTACGATGCCTTTTTCCAGGCTGGGTTCCACGTCCCGGTCGCGTCTCTTCCGGCGACTCGAACGGGAGTATGGATCATCAGGCTTTGCCTGGGGCAAATTTCCGGTCAACGCCTGCGGTACCAGGCTGATGTTCGCTCCGCACGAGCGGCAGTAGCTCGCCCCGTCGACATTTTGCGTTGCGCATTTAGGACAGAACATTTTTCCAGGCTCCCCGATAGTCGCGCCAGCCGGATGGTCAACCAGCAATGGCCCCTGTGCTTAAACGATTGGCAGCCGAGGCGTGTTTCAACTTTGAGTCGCGCTTGGCACGCTTCTTCGCTGGCGCAGCGCTTCGTAAAGAATAATCCCTGCCGCCACCGACACGTTCAAAGACTCAATCCTTCCCTGCACCGGAATTCGCACCAGCACATCGCAACGCTCGCGCACCAGACGATGCAAGCCGGCGCCTTCTCCGCCCAGAACCAGGGCCGAAGGTTTGGTCCAGTCCCATTCCGTGTAATCCATCGAAGCGTCGGCCGCCGTTCCAATGACCCACACGTTACGCTCTTTCAATTGCTTAATCAAAAGGGAAAGATTTGTGACGCGAGCGACCGGAACATGTTCGATCGCACCGGCTGAGGCCTTTGCCACCGTTTCGCTGAGGCCGGCGGCCCGGCGTTCCGGAACAAACACGCCGTCGACACCGGCGCATTCCGACGTACGCAGAATCGCGCCCAGGTTGCGCGGGTCCTCAACTCCGTCGAGCACAACTGCTAGCGGCTCAACCTCGCCGCTCACGCGCGCGGCAATCGAGCTCAAAAGATCTTCTGCGTCGGCGTAGCGCGCCGCCGGTATTCGCGCCATCACGCCCTGATGATGAGTATTACCAACGGTCCGATCCAAAGCAGCTCGCGGCGACCGCGTGATCGGAATTTTTCTGGAGCGGGCTAATTCAATCAATTCGTGCAGACGATGGTCCTTTGCACCTTCGGCTATTACGATCTCCTCAGGAATTCGATCGCCGGCGCGCAGCGCTTCCAACAACGGATTCACGCCATAGAGCAGCCCATGATTTTCCGAAACCGCCCGGTCCGCTCTCTTCTTCTTCATTTGCCTTCTTCCAATGCTCGCATCCTGAGACAATGTTTAAGTCGAGAGTAACGAGTGAATTGAGCTTCGTTATCGGTGGTGGTTACCGTCGCAGAATCAAACTTGCTCGAACCCCTACGACGCAACTCCCCTTTCCTCATTTGTTGTCCCTGCGGCCAGAGCGTCTCGAGTAGCGGGCGAGCGCGGAGGTACGAATCATCGAACCACGCTAAGCTCGCACGCTCACGCAGAAAGTTGTTTAAAGCCGTGAAGTTCTGAAATGTGGTAACCGATCTGGCTGGGCCAAGACAGGAAAAATCAAAGCTGCCGGCCACAATTCTCCAGTTCGCCCGCTGTGTCTTTGCATAGATGTCGAGGACTGCTTCGTCTGAGGAGAACTGGCGCGAGTCGACCGTTTGTTTACGTCCACGACTGTTTCGCTCTTCCACTTCGACACGGTTCGACAGCAAACGCCCGGTCACCAGCAGAGTAACTTCGTCCCAGCCGACAGAAACGGAGGTCCCGCCGCCCGCCGGAACCGCCGTCAGCGAATCGTCCGAGCATACCAGCGCGCGAACTTTTGTTGACGGTAGTTCCATTTGCAGATCGCCGTTCCAGATAATTGCGCCCTCGATTCCTAAACCGCGCAAGCCGTGAACGATGGCGGCTGCATCCTCTTGGGTCGGAATACGAGCGACCGGCAATGGCTGGGCCAACGCCAGAGCCCGGCTCAACTCAGCCGGTTTCAGACGTAGCAGTAATGCCGCCGCCGCCCAGGTTGAATCGTCGGCCTGCCGGTCGCCCGACGCAGGCGCAGGCGCCAGAACTACGTAATAACCATCCTCTTTTGCCTGTGGCCGGAGCGCCGCTAAATATGCTTCGGGCAGCGTAATTTTTCTTCTCCTCGCGGGAGATTATACGATGCCGCGGCCGATGAGCCGTAGCCTCACTTGACCACGAGAGCGTCTGAGCGTCATTCTAGTTGCCACGTATTTAGAAAACTACTAAGCGGAGCTTACTAACGTGAACCACTTTGATTCGGCGAACAATTTTTCGTTACAGTTCGGCCATCGCGGAAAAGTGGCAATCTTTATTGATGGAAACAATCTGTTTCACGCGGCAAGATTTCACAATATCGACATCGATTACAACAAATTGCTGCGGGTCCTTTTAGGCGATGGCCGTTTATTTCGAGCTTTCTTTTACACCGGGGTGGATGCCGGCGCTGAGCGACAGCAGGGCTTTCTGTTGTGGATGAGGCGCAACGGTTTCCGCGTCGTGCAGAAGGAACTTAAGACTTTTTATGATGGCACGCGCAAGGCGAACCTCGACGTCGAGATCGCCGTCGACATGCTTTCGCTTGCCGGCCGCTACGATACGGCGGTACTCGTCTCAGGCGACGAAGACTTTGTCTATGCGGTCAACTCAGTGGCCTACAAAGGCTGCCGCGTGGAAGTCGCCGGCTTTCGATCGAATACCGCGCCAAAGTTGATCGACGTCGCGGATTGCTTTATCGATCTCGGTGATATCGCGGAACGAGTGCGAAAAGATTTCCCGCACGGCATGAAGTACGAGGATCGGGAGCTGCACGTGTCCCAACAGCCGGCGCCGCCGCACTTCGTTGAGCCTGAGCCGGCGCCACCCTGTTCAGCAGCGCCCGACATGACGGCGCCGGAAGTTCCCGCCTTTCATCCGCCCATTGGATCAATCATCGAATCCAATGAGACGGACGGGTTCGATCAGTTCGGCCCAGGCGGCGACTTTATTCGGGTGACGGACGATCAGTAAGCACGGAGTCTCTGAACTGTCAGCTACCGGCGATTCACATTACGGCTTGTGTTTGATCTGAACCATCTTCTCGCGGTGGTTCGATAAATTGAAGCTGAAGTTAGCCTCGAACCCAAACTGTTTCTGAAACAGGAAGTCGTGATTCACCTTGTTTCGATAAAGAAGGAACTGCAAACTCGGCCCAATTGAGAAGCTGGGCCAGATAGTGAATTTGAGGCTATGTTTAGAGCGATCCAGGAATCTGGTATCCGCAGAATTATCCTGGTCAAAGTTGAAGAAGAAATCGGCTTCCTGGTTTCCCTCCTGGTTGATGTCGTACTTCACTTTCGGACCGAACGGGATTGAGAGACCATACTTCCAATACAAACCGGCGCGTGGACGGTTCCGCAATATTGCCGTGGCCGCGGAATCTTTCGTTATGGCGGTCATCGGCGATGTACTCTTCTCAGTTATGCAGGCTGCAAATGTCTGTGTGGCACTCGGCAAACACTCAACAATGGATCCCTGCGTGTTGAATCGGTATCCGCTAAACGCCTGAATCTCTCTGCCCACTTGTCCTCCTACTTCGAAAAAGTTGTCGCCGTTCTGCCAACGCATACCAATTCGGGGTAGGAGCAACACGCTGCGATTCTGCGTAATCTTCAGAGTATCCTTATCCTTTGTGCCCAATGTAAAGGTCGTAAATGGCTGCTGTAGCGGCGTCTCCACGTGCAACGTGAAGGCGATGCCCACACGGTCCTTTGAGCGGCCGCCTTTTATGTTGCGAATGAGACCGGCATCTCCAGTCAACCGATTCTTAAGCTGGCTTATGTTCGGAGCTACGTCTCCTATCGACTGCTCGCTGTAATCGATGCCCATGGAGACGAAGAACTCATTCAAATGGGAGGAACGCGAGAGCCGCGTACCAAGCCCGATCGTTATCGTGTGGGACTTTTTTGCAGTGACACCCGAAGTGGACACTGCAGCGAATTTCTGACCTAGCTGCGCATCAGTCAGATTGTTACTTAGGCTAAGGAATCCAAGACTAAAATTCTTTAGGGATAGCATCCAGATCGGATGACGTTGCGCCTTTTGCTCGAGGGCGTCGGCGGCCTTCTTTGGCGCCTCAGTGTCCTTCGGCGCCTTGAACGGGAACAGATCGTGTAACTTACGCCCAAAGCTTGGTGGTCGTGGCGAAGGCGGCGCGTTAACCGCAATTTTATCCAGATAGGTATCGCGGCGCATATCTGGAAGGCAATACTTCTCAGCCTGATTAGAGGAGAGTTTTCGACAGACGACGCCGCTGATCGATTCCAGTGTGCCGGGATACTGTGAAGGGCTCGTCTTGGGATCCAGGGCGGCGGTAGCCAGATCCGGATAGCCCGTGTCGCCCGCGCCGATATAGTCGGTGGTAGCCACGGCGTAGACTTTCTTCTCGTCGAGCGGCATTTCATTTATGAGATAGTCCTTACCGGGTTTGGTGACACCCAGATATTCCAGACCGCGCAGCTTTTCGCTCTCCAGCGACAATTGATTTTTATCGTCAGTGTCGAACCTTTTCGACAGGTCAAGCGCCTTCTTAAGCGCAGAGCCTGGAACGTACATCAGGGTTAGTAGATCGCCTTTCCAGATCTTCCGATCCAAAACGTGCTGAATGTCATCGATATCGTTGCTGCCTTCGTCCGGGCCGTCAAAAAAATCACGCTTCTGGATGAGGGCCACATCGGCTCCCAACCGCTCGCGCATCGCGCATAGCGTCAGCCACTTCACTCTGTCTGCCCGCGTTTCAGCCGTTAGCTTAAACCCCGGCATACAGTTGGGTAGAGTCTCTTCAACTTTTTTCCAGAATGAACCGGCGTCGCTCTTCGTCGCAGGAACCTCGACCCGGCTCAAACTGTTTCCAAGAAACTTCGACGACTTGCCGTCGCTTGAAGGCGAGGCTTCGATCATGCCGAGATGTACGGTGCCTTCGTTCTTCTTATCCTTTGGGTCATAGTACGGTAATGGGACTGCTACGAATGTGCCCGCGCTTGTGCCGGACTTCCATTCGGTGCTCAATCTCGTTTCGCTCGTGCCTTGTTCCTGGTCCGCTGCTGTAACAACCACTTGGAATTCGAGTGATGGAAGACGAGCGACGAGGACTCTGGCGAGCTGGGGACTCATCTGGGCCAGCAACACTTTCAGGCCTTTGAAATCTCCCCAACCGTTCCGCTTGTACCACTCTTTGAAGTACACTACCTCTTCCTGAAGAGCTTCGGCCGGGTCCTCGGCGCTCACTACTGTCTTCAACTTCCCATCTTCGTTCGACCAGGAAAAGTTCAATAGTCCGACCTCGGCGGCGATGTTCGGATCTACGACTCCAAAGATGGCAACATCACGACTGTGGTCGGCTTTGTCTCGGATGACGACGAAGGGATCGGGATCGTTATATTTGGTGCCAATCAAAGGAATCTCGTGCGGAAAATTAAAGAAGGGACGAAAGATGGAAAATGACAGACACCCTTTTTCGACCTCTTTGTCATTGGTGGATTGGTTCTGGTCTCGTTGACACAAGCCATAGTTCTTGCCGGGCTCGAATGTAGCGTAGTGAAGGTCTCTCCCGGGTGGCGTCGTGAGGGTGGCCGGCGGGCGTGGCAGTATAGGCATTGAGTAGTTGATCCGGGTGCTGTCCAGTTTGGAAACCTGTGGATAAAGTTGCCATCCCCGCTGGCAGCCGAGAGACACCTCATTAAAGTCATTTGCCGGACAGACCCAGACGGATTCAAGATTTGTCACCTCGTCTCGGAGTTTGGTCCACTTGTCCTTCGCCTCGTCCTTGGACTCGGCAGCTTTCTTCTTGAGAAATTCTTTGAGATCACTTGGTGTCGGGGATTCAAGCCAGGCCTTCCAATCATCTTGGAGGCTCTCAGCAATGGGAACCTGAATACGTACTGGAGACGAGAACCATGGATAAACCGACTTGCCTTCGCGAAGCTCCACCACTGTCGATTCATCAGACCACTTCGACCTGGGTTTTTGTGTCGTCTGCGGAGCCTCTATTGGTGACGTTTTGATCACGAGGTTGGCTCCCAGCATTTGTACGGGCTTGAAATCCGCTTGATGAAGCCCGGCCATGAATCGAGCCAATAGACGCACGCGTTCCGCACCGAAATAGAAGTCGTGCTTTCCAGGAACAACCGCCGTGTATTTTGCCGCCGAGAGAAAACAGGCGACATTGTCCGTTGGGATTATCGCTCGGCCCAGCGCCTTTTCCTTTTCCAACAACTGTTGGTTCGCCGGCGAAAGGTCTATAGGACGAACCCAGTTGCCATCCCACCAATCGTAGAGTTCTTTATTTCCCGGTTTGTATTCTTCGGGGTTGGGCTGCACGAAGTCGAACACCCGCGCCTCCAGTTGCGGCGCGAAGTTGTCACCGGTACTGACGCGAATGGAGTTGTCGAATTTCTCGCGCTCTTTGGGATCGATAGGCCCCGCCAGGAACTTAATAGCGGCTTGGCTGTCAGTACTCGACGCGTCAGGACAAGTGCCGATCAGAGTGGGGTTGAGGGGTTGCAGTGATGGTACCCGGAGGTATCCAAGAAATTTTCCCGTGTAAATAATCCGTAGCGGAGCCGGACTCGGACTAGGTGTCGGACTCGGTGTCGCACTCGGTGCGGGTTGAGAGAAGGACACTGTTGCAATCATAAGCAGGCACAATGAGGTCCAGCCTGCGCGAATAACTAGCGCTCTATACATAAATCACCTCCGAAGGTAGGTTTCGAGAGTTGTTCAGCGTAAGACTCTAAATCATTGGCACCAGCACTGCGTGGACATCAGATTGGGCGAAATCTTTACTGCACTCAGAAATCTGTTGGACACGCGAGAATACTTTCCGGAGCCCTAGCTGCGCTGCGTAGTTCCAGCGATCTTCCTGCTGAAGTGCGCGGAAGCAGTTTCCGGTATCCACTTATGGTGTCAATTCGAGAGGCTGGATCGAGTGAGTATGCAAGGAAGCAGAGGCTCCGTTAATTCAGCCAGAGTTCTGCGAGGTAACGCGAACCTTATAAGAACTATTGGCAGGAGTCAACAGAATTCTCTATAAAAGTTGGTCTTCGGTGTTGGATCAAAGAGTTGGCTTGGAATCAACCGAATCACGCGCTCAATCGGTTCGACCTGGTTCGTTGCTATTTCTTATTCGAAGAGCGCTTGGTCATGGGAGTTAGCTGTTCATTCTATTTGTGATGTCGATGGAAGTACGTGTTCAAACGTCATCTCTCATCAATCGGCACATACGGAACGTTGCGCGGCCCGATGTATTCCGCGCGCGGGCGGATGAGTTTGTTGTCGGCGTACTGTTCGAGGATGTGTGCAGTCCAGCCACTAATGCGGCTGATCGCAAATATTGGCGTGTAGAGATCCAGCGGAATTCCCATTACGTAATAGGTCGAGGCGGAATAAGCGTCGACGTTCGGCAGTAAACCCTTCGCGCTTTTCATCAACTCTTCAATCTTTGCGGTCATCTCATACCACTTAGTGTCGCCCTTGCGCTCGCCCATATCTTTCGAAAATCGGCGCAGGTGAGTGGCGCGTGGATCTTCAGTGCGGTAGACCGCATGGCCGAATCCCATGATCTTCTTCTTGTTTGCCAGAGCGTCTTTTATGAACGGTTCGACCTTGTCCAGGCTGCCGATTTCGATGAGCATTTTCATCACCGCAGTGTTGGCGCCGCCGTGCAACGGACCTGAAAGCGCTCCCAGGGCTGCGGTCACGGCACTGTACATGTCCGCCAGCGTGCCGGCGACCACGCGCGCGGTAAAGGTGGACGCGTTCAATTCATGATCGGCTTGCAGGATCAGCGCTACGTCCAGCACGTGCGCGTCGAACTCGTCGGGCAATTCGTCTTTGAGCATGTAAAGAAAGTTGGTCGCGATGTTCAGATCCGGCCGGGGCTTGACGGGAGCGAGGCCGTTGCGCGCACGATCAATTGCCGCCACAGTCGTCGGAAATCTCGCCGTCAGGCGCGTCGCAACCCGGATGCTGGCTGCGCGCGAAAGGTCACGAGACTCTTTGTCATAGAAAGATAGCGCTGAAATTGCAGTCCGCAACGCATCCATTGGTTCTGCGTCAGCGGGAAAAGTCTTAATCAGCGTAGCGACCGGTTCGGGAAGTTCATAAGACGCGGCGATGTTCTTTCTCAGCTCATCCAGTTCGGCCCGCTTCGGCAAACGCCCATTCCATAGCAGAAAGACAACTTCTTCAAATGTCGATTTCGTCGCCAGGTCATGAATGTTCAGACCCTGGTAAATGAGCTCGCCCTTTTCGCCGTTAACGTCGCCAATCGACGAGGAGGCGGCCACCACGCCTCTCAGTCCGGTGGACACCGCGCTGCCTGCGCCGCTCTCCTTCGCTTTGTTCATCATTCGCGTCCTTTTTGGTTTAGTGAGTCGAAGATATCAGAGCACTAAGAGAGAGACAAGCCAAACATTCTCGCGGGACTGGCGCAGTTTCATTTAGTCGATGCCATTACGGAATATGAGCAAGTCGTTACAGAACCGCGTCTATGAAGCAGGCGTTTGAGTCAAGCGAAAAAGAGTAAGCTGCGCCCTGGTCGCCGTGGCAGCATGCGGCAGGCGACAAGGT
>Ga0070698_100008223_pt1 | contig 11286 bp, 15 predicted proteins | sample KBSK1502metaG_FD_65477 | JGI IMG/M metagenome (GOLD analysis project Ga0070698, IMG submission 65477) | Corn, switchgrass and miscanthus rhizosphere microbial communities from Kellogg Biological Station, Michigan, USA - KBS K1-50-2 metaG | ecosystem: Host-associated > Plants > Roots >...
GCAAGCAAGGAGTCGCGCCGTGAGAAGGTGGCTGCGCGGTATCGAATTCTTTTGCTTGTAGGAGACAACCTCAACGACTTTTCAGACGACTTTGCCGGCAAGTCAATCGCTGAGCGCCTCGTTCAGGTTGACCGCGAACGCGCAGCCTTCGGAACGCGCTTTATCGTCGTACCCAATCCGATGTATGGAGACTGGGAAAATGCTGTTTACGAAAACAAGTCGGGCTTGACCGAAGCAGAAAAGAGAGCTCACCGGCGCATGGCACTCAAGGGATTGTGATTTTGTGCATTCAGGATTCGCCACTGCTCGCCCAGAGTAAAAAGCAACTCACCGTCTGTTTTCATCGTTCCGTTAAAAAACGATAGCCGTCACGTTCCCTCCTGACACTAAGATCTGAGGAGTCTCCCAGATTTGTTGGCTGACCTTTCGGACTTTGATCATGTCAAGGCGCACATATCATTCGATTGTTTCTCTCCTTCTCGTCTCCACTCTCTTCGCAGGCGGCAGCTTAACCACCGCGCTCGGACAGACGCCGGACAATGCATCGGCATCAGCTCAACAGCCAAAGAAAGTTGCAACAGCCGGCGAGGCTGCACCGAGTAAGCAGAACCTAAAACCGCTCGCTGTTGACGAAGATCCGGCAATGATTGGTAAGCGCAAGCTCAACAGCGGACTGATCTCGAGCATGAGTATGTCCGTGGAGAAGGAAGTCGCGCTAGGACGCCAACTCGCCGCGGAAGTTGATCGCCAGGCGAAGTTTGTAGACGACCCGGTCATCACAGAGTATGTAAATCGCGTGGCCCAGAATCTTGTGCTGCACTCAGACGCGAAAATTCCTTTTACCGTTAAGGTGATTGATTCGGATGAAGTTAATGCTTTCGCACTGCCTGGCGGGTTCTTCTACGTAAACAAGGGATTGATACTCGCGGCCGGAAATGAGGCGGAACTTGCAGGTGTAATGGCCCACGAGATCAGCCACGTTATTGCGCGACACGGAGTTGAGAACCAGACCAAAGCTAACCTAATGCAGTACGGCACACTCGCGGGCATCATCCTGCTTGGCGGCATCCCGGGAATGGTGCTGCAAAATACAGCGGGCTTTGGAATGATGGCAGGCTTCATGAAATTTAGTCGCAGCGCTGAATCGGAGGCTGACAAGTTAGGCACAGAGTATCTGTACGCGGCAGGTTACGATCCCACGGCTCTGGCAACGATGTTCGAGAAGCTTGAAGCCAAAAACAAGAAGAAGCCCGGAACGATCGCTAAGATCTTTGCAGACCATCCGGCACCTGCAGATCGACGAGCAGCGTCATTAGCACTAGCGGCACGCTTTCCAGAGCGCGACGAGTATGTCATCAACACCTCTGAATTCAACCGCGTCAAGGCGCGGCTGTTGGGTTTGTCAAACGCTAAGGCATCGACAGCCGGCGAGATTCAAGGCTCCGAGGACGGCGCGCCCGGTCGACCGACTTTGAAAAGGAGACAACCCACGCCAGATGAATCAACGCAGCCTGAAGGAACTGAGCAGAAGCCACCCGACTCTAAGCCGAGTGAGCCGCCAAAGTTGAAACGAAATCCATCTGATCCGTCGAGCCAAACTGATCAGCCCAGCAAACCCAAGCAAGGCGAAAAGCCCTAATGGTTCTGACTCGTGTTAGCAGGTGTTAGTCTATGGCCCACGTAATCTCAGATTTTCCTGCGCAATAAACTAAGGAGAAAAAACACTGTGGCAACCGAAATAATTGCCGGACCAAGTGAGAGATTGAGACTAACCGGACCGACCTTTAGTTGCGAGTAATAATGGCTAACGGCGAGACCAATCGCTACCGATAGAACGCTCACTGCCGAAGAGGCAATCAGGAACTTCGTAAGCGTGTGTGTCAACTGTCGACCTGTCGCTGCCGGTATGATGATGAGCGCGCCCACTAGAAGTGCGCCCAAAAACCTGAGTCCGAGAAGGACCGTTAAACTAAAAACCAGAAGATAGTAAAGATTGAAACGCGACACATTGATGCCGGTTGCGGCTGCGAGCTCGGGCGAAAACAGCGTCAGTATGAGCTTATGACGAAAGAAGTAGACGAACGCCACAATGCCCAGCACCGCCAACACTCCGAGCGAAAAAGATGAGAGTGTCAGGCTCTGAAACCCGCCGAATAGCGCTTCAATCAAGTCTTCACTGGGAGTTACCAACGTACCGATTGCCAGTGCTGCTGTAAAGATTACGCCGATAGCCACGTCGGTTGTAAGTGTGCCACGGTTTTGCAAGCCCCAGATGAGCAAGGTCCCAAGAAACAGCGTAGCGGCAGCGCCTAACAGAGGATTGAAACCCAGGAGCAATGCGAGGCCAAGACCCGGCAGCGCAATGTGAGAGATAACGTCGCCGGCCAAACTCATTCGCTTCATTAAAGCGAAACTGCCGACCAGGCCGGCGGCAAGTGCCGTGAGCAGCGCGAGAACGATCGAATATGACGCGGCAGATGTCATGTCTGTTGGACCCGGCTCATCTCGCCATGATCGTGCTGGTAGTAACCGTGCGATGGCCCATAGAGTTGTTCGAGAATCTCGGGAGTAAGCGCTTCGCGTGGCGCGCCCATACAAACGCTTTGCCTGTTCAAACACAAGACCTTTGTGGCATAACGATATACAAAGCTCAGATCATGGGAGACTGTGATCACTGCCAGTTTGTATTGATCCTGCAAACGATGGATAAGTTCGTAGATGTGCTCTTCACCAGATTCATCGATGCTGGCAGTTGGTTCATCGAGCAAGAGGACATTCGGGTTGCCAATGAGCGCAAATCCAATCAGACCCCGTTGAAACTGGCCTCCTGAAAGATGACCAACGGGCGTTGCCAACATCTTCCGCGTCAGTCCAACCCGCTGAGAGATTGCATCAATCTCAGCAGTGACTTTCAGGATGCGAGATTTGGAAATGAAGAGGTCTTTGTAGGTCAGCGGTAGATGGCGATCGGCGTCAATTTTTTGCGGCACGTAGCCGATCCGCACATTGGAAGACCAGCAGACCTCGCCGGAGTACGGAATGAGATTGAGTAGGGCCTTGAGGAGAACGGTCTTGCCGGCTCCGTTCGGGCCTAGAATGCTCAGCGTTTCACCGGGCTTCAATTCGAACTGAAGATTCTCGAGGATAACCTGATCCTCGATCTGTACACTCAAGTTTTTAACCGTCAATAAGTTCATAAGACGCAGTTCGACTTTAGATGAATGTCAGCCGTGTTGACCTGAATCGTATCACGGCGCATTGCCCGGATCTGGCTACCAGTCCATTCCGACCATTCATCGGCCCATTCGGTCAGTTCATTAAGTTTTGAGTGTTGTGGCCCATTCCGGGACCTAATATCCCACCGTTTCAGGGGTCATTACGATTCCTACAGCCAGACCATTTCAGAGAGGTAAGAGTCAAATGGCTCATTTGATTGAAGGACAGGCTTGCTTGTCTCCGTCACGATTGGTTCTTTTGTTAGCACTCTTCTCAATCTTTTCTGTTCCAGTATTGGCCCAATCCAATGCAACACTACGCGGCACAGTAACGCTGAGCGACAGTGGCAAGCCGATCCATAACGTGCTGGTTACGATCTTACAGTTGAAACGCACTGTTGATACCGATGAGAACGGTAAGTACCAATTCGAGAATGTGCCACCGGGCCGCTACGATGTTGTCGCCCACCTGGATCGAGTTCCCGATCTGGTGCGTAGTGTAGATCTGTCCGGAGGTGGCGAGACGACGCTCGACTTCCAAATCGAACTGTCAGGCGTGAGCGAGCAGGTGACTATTACTGCTACCGGAACAGAGCAAGCCGTGAGCAGTTCGATTCAGTCGGTTGAAGTCATAGGTTCAGTTGATTTGGCGAAAAAGAGCCCTGTCTCACTCGGCGAAGCACTCGACGGCGAACTCGGAGTAGCGAAGAGAAGCTTTGGCCCTGGAACCGCGCGACCTGTCATTCGAGGTTTTGACGGCGATCGCGTGCTCGTTTTACAGGATGGCAATCGCATTGGCGGACTTGGTTTTGAGTCGGGCGATCACGCCGAGCCGGTAGACGTCTTGACCATTGAAAAGGTTGAGATTGTCAAAGGTCCAGCGACGTTACTCTACGGCAGCAGCGCGATCGGCGGTGTCGTAAATACGATTTCCGGACATGACTCCGCTCATAAAGGTTTCAATGGCTATGTCACTGGCATCGGCAGCACTAATGGACCTCAGGGCGGTGGCAGTGGAGGCTTCGAATATGGGACCGACAAATGGTTGATTTGGGGCAGTGGCGGAGGCCAGGGTTCCGGCGACTACAACACACCGATAGGCCACGTACAGAATTCCTTCTCACGAGAGAACAGTGCGGCAGCCGGCTTCGGATATTACCCGACAAAGGGGTTCTTTAGTTTCAATTACCACTTTGACAAACGTCGCTATGGGATTCCCTTCGACCCCGCTGAGGAAGATCCCGAAGTAGTATTCTTGAATCCTAAGCGCAACAGTTTCGAATTCAAAGGAGGCTTTCGAGACACCCACTCGTTCATAGAAGCCGGAACCTTCACGGCGCAATACAATCACTATACTCACGGTGAAATCAACTCGTTCACCAACGAAGTCAATACAGCATTCACGAACAAGACCTTTCTCTACCAGGGTGTCTTTGATCAACAGAAGAAGGGTCGGCTATCCGGCCGCTTTGGTTTCTGGGGACTACATCGCGATTTCGCAGCGACAGGCGAGGAGGCACTTGCGCCACCTACCAAGGGGAACGCGATTGCTGTCTTCGGTCTTGAGACGTTGGACTTTGAGCATCTGGCGCTTCAGTTTGGCGGGCGCCTGGAGAACAACCGCTACAATCCCGAGGAAACGGAACAACGAGGTATTCTGCCAGACCGAAGCTTTACGGGATTTTCAGGTGCAGTCGGTATTCGAGTTCCGACCTGGGAGGGCGGCGCTCTTGTCGCCAACTACTCGCATTCCTATCGTGCTCCGGCGCTTGAAGAGCTCTACAACAATGGTCCACACCCGGGTAATCTGGCGTTTGAGATCGGTGATCCAAATCTTAACCGAGAACTCGGCGACGGATTTGATTTCGGCCTTCGTCATTCATCCAAGCGAGTGCGTTTTGAAGCCAACGGTTTTTATTACCACATCAAAGATTTCATCTTCCTGGCGCCAACAGGCGAAATCGAAGACGGGCTAACCGTTGCGGAATACGTTCAGGGAACCACTCGGTATGCCGGAACCGAGGCACGGTTTGATGCCGCGCTCCATCCCGCAATCTGGCTCAACCTCGGCCTCGACTATGTGAATGCGAAACTTACCGAGAGCGACACACCGCTACCACGTATTCCGCCACTGCGTGGGCGTGTCGGTCTCGAGTTGAGATTCAAGGGACTGCTGGTAAATCCCGAAGTTGTTATGGCTGATCACCAGGACCGGATTTTCCCAACTGAAACCGCAACGGCTGGCTACGCGGTCTTTAACGTTTCTGGATCATATTTGATCGCACGACAGCACGCTGCTCACATCTTCTCATTCAACTTTTTCAACGTCGGCGACACTCTGTATCGCAACCATCTCTCCTTTATTAAAGAGTTCGCTCCAGAGATGGGACGGGGATTGAGAGTCACCTATACGTTGCGGTTCTACTGAAGGTCCAGGCCCGAATCTACTGTTGGCGGGTCAATGTATTCATTCCTGACGAGCAGACGTACTTCGACTGAGCAGCGGGAAAGCCGGGGTGTAATCATGATGGCGATGCTACATGGCGATGCGCCGTTTGGCTGGCAGGGATTTGCCTTCGCCGCACTAGCGGTTGTTGCCCTCGTCGTAGTTTTCAACGAGCTAGCGAGAGGCGCTCTCACCAATCGTCCCAAAAAGCGAAAGAGAAATAAGTCAATCACCCGCCGCCGTCAGTCAACCCAGTGAAAAAGACGAACACTCGCCTTACGACTCAACGTAATTTAGCTTCATTGTAACCGCTGCGTAGCGTCACCAATACAACAATTCCTGAACTAAAAATGTTGGCTCTTCCATTCCAATCACCGCCAAAGGAGCGGGAGCGTTGCTCTTCTTTGCTTACTTCGATTATACCGACGTCTTTTTTTAAGATGGCACGCGTATTGACCAGCAACACGCAGCCGCTTGATAAGTAAGTGATTTCAGGCGGGCGAGATTCTTCACGTGGGCGTGTAAGAACCATCATCCGCTTCTTTGTTACTACAATTTATTGATGAAGGCGACAAGCTGCGGAATAACCTGTTGTGAGGCTTCCTCCATTAGCCAGTGACCGGAGCCTTTGATCACAACTCCCTCTACGTTTGAATCTACCAGACGTGCCTGCTCAATTAAGAAGTTTCCAGACGCCTTCTCGCCGGTCAGCACTAACATCGGTATGGTTAGTTTATTTTGCGCAAACTCCGCGAAGTCCTTGGCGTCCTGTTCGAACGCGCGAAACACTTCGAAGCCGGCGCGCATTGCCCCTGGTTGCGCGTAAGCTCTCGCGTAGAATCGGCGGTCAGCTTCGGGAATGGAGTGTGCTGGGTTAGCTGCGAAGTCATTCCAGAAATGCTCGAAATAGATTGTTTCACGACCAGATACCAACTTCAGCGGTGTGACACCGTAAAAATGGAAATGCCACAAGTCTCTCAACAGCCAGACAGTGGTCCAATCGCCGACACCTGGTAGAAACGCGTCCATCAAAATAATCCGATCAACCTCAGTCGGATATTGCGCCGCGTACGCATACGCAACCATCAATCCGATATCGTGACCGACGACACTTGCTTGTTTGAACCCGAGTGACGAAGCCAGACCGTGAATGTCTTGGGCCATGGACTTCTTGTCGTAGCCCCATTTGGTTTGGATGACTGCCCAAAACCGCGCAGATCAGGCGCGATGACCAACCGAGTCTTCGCTAACTCAACCATCAACGGCCGCCACATGTGACTGTTCTGCGCGTAACCGTGCAATAGAATCACCGGCTCGCCTTTTCCCGCAATCAAATAGTGAAGTTTGACGTCACCGGCAGACGCGAAGCGGTCCTGAATCGATGTCTGCGCCCGGCCGGTTGCAGCCGTCATCAAACAAATGAAGAGAATTACCGCGCCGCTGAATGGAGCACGTATGGAAGTTTTCATCAGTCTCCTAACCAAGTGCTGAGATCTACCTGAACAAAACAATCAGGCTGTTGCTGCCTGCTCGCCCTTAATAAACGCAAGCAGGTCGGCATTGATTTGATCTGCGTGCGTGGTCGGCATGCCATGTGGAAAACCGGGATAAAACTTTGTCATGGCATTTTTGAGCAGCTTGGCGGAAAGAGGCCCGGCATTCGCGAAGGGCACGATCTGATCGTCCTCGCCGTGCATCACCAGTGTCGGCACCTCGATCTGCTTGAGATCCTCAGTAAAGTCGGTTTCCGAGAATGCCTTGATGCAATCATACTGGGCTTTGATCCCGCCCATCATGCCCTGCCGCCACCAGTTATCTCTGACTCCTTGCTTGATGTCGGCGCCCGGCCGGTTGTAACCATAAAAGGCAAGCGTAAAATCCTGGTAATACTGAGGGCGGTTTTTGGCTGTGCTCTCGCGAATCTGATCGAAAATGTCGAGTGGAGTGCCGCCTGGATTCTTGTCGGACTTGACCATGATTGGTGGAACAGCACTGACTAGCACCGCTTTAGCGACTCGTCCTTTGCCATATCGAGCCACATAGCGCGCAACTTCTCCACCGCCAGTCGAATGACCAATGTGAATGGCGTCGTGCAGGTCGAGCTTTTCAACCAACTCGTTAACATCGGCCGCGTAGGTATCCATCTCGTTGCCGGTGTCGGTTTGAGTTGAGCGTCCATGTCCACGCCGATCATGAGCGATGACGCGAAATCCCTTGTCAAGAAAGAACATCATCTGGCCGTCCCAGTCGTCGGCGGACAAGGGCCAACCATGGTGAAAGAATAGAGGCTGTCCTTCGCCCCAGTCTTTGTAATAGATCTGCGTTCCGTCCTTCGTTGTGATTGTGCTCATAGTTCCCTCCTCTACCGTTCGTAAATAGCTTTTCGACTTAGCTCACCGTCAAACGTGGACGAAACGCATTATCTCTCTGTGCCGTTCTGAAGTCGATCCGGGTTGAGCGATCGCGACGCATTCGCTCTCGTTGCAGATCGGGTCCGGTCATGCCATGCATGGTTCATTGTGTCGCTGATTGCAGTTTTAATTCCGGCTGGGATTGTCGCGTTCAAGGCTACGTGTCAAACTGGGCCATGCTGGAAGTGCAGATGATGGCAAGTGACGATGGAGTCTCAGTATTTGAGAGTGTCAGGCCTCACTTGTTTGGCCTCGCATATCGCATGCTCGGAAGCGCAGCTGAGGCCGAGGACATCGTCCAGGATGCATGGTTGCGTTGTCTTGTGAGATAAGGACTGCGCGCCGGTCGATTTGTGACAGATGATTTTCAGATCCGAGATCAGTCCGAAATTTGATACGAAAAATCAGTTAACAAAAAATTAACGTCACAAACGAGAAGGCTGTTCAGTCTTAGCGAGTACCGAAACAATAACTGGCGGTTGCGACGGCCTCGGCCGCGAAAAGAAGGAGAAAATACATGAAGATCGTCGTTATCGGGGGCACCGGTCTTATCGGATCAAAGCTCATCACAAAACTCAAAGCCAGCGGACATGAGGCAGTGGCTGCGGCGCCTAATACGGGCGTCAACACACTTACCGGCGAAGGATTAGCCGAGGTACTTAAGGGTGCCCAGGTCGTTGTCGATGTTTCGAATTCACCATCCTTTGAGGATGTAGCGGTCATGAACTTCTTTCAGACGTCAACCCGCAATCTCCTCTCTTTCGAGGCTGCGGCAGGCGTGGGCCATCACGTCGCGCTCTCGATTGTTGGCAGTGATGGTTTACCTGAGAGTGGTTACCTGCGAGCAAAGGTCGCGCAGGAAAAATTAATTAAGGAAGGCTCGATCCCTTACTCGATCATTCATTCGACTCAGTTCTTCGAGTTCGTCAAACGCATCGCCGACGAGGCCACCACCGGAAATAGCGTTCACCTGCCGCCTGTGCTGTTCCAGCCAATTGCCTCGGACGATGTAGTGAGTGCGCTGTATGAAGTGACCACGGGTTCACCACTGAATGGCGCAATTGAAATCGCCGGGCCCGAGGTGTTTCGTTTTGACGAACTTATCGGGCAACAACTCAGGGCGCTCAACGATTCGCGCGAAGTCGTTGCCGATCCGCACGCACGCTACTTCGGCGCCGAGTTGAGCGAGCGCAGTATCGTGCCGGGAGACTCGGCCCAACTTGGCGAGTCACGATTCGAAGACTGGCTCAGCCGGTCCACAAGTCAGGTTCCGCCAACGCCGCAACGCGCAACTGCTTGAGTAGATGGGAGAGAAATACAATGTCGCCAATACCTAAGTCGGCCATCATTAGCGGAAAGGCGAAAGTCCTGGGTGGCATCACGGTGATCGATACGCCGCTTGTCTCCCGAGCAATGGACTTCGCGCGGACCCACTCAGAACCGTATCTCTTTAATCATGCTGTCCGATCCTGGCTCTTCGCGGTCCGGCTCGGACAGCTTGATGGCATAGCTTACGACGCAGAAGTCGTCGCGGTCGGCACGCTGCTTCACGACCTCGGGCTCACGAACAGCTTCACGGGTCAAAAGCGTTTCGAAATAGAAGGAGCCGACGCCGCGCGGACATTCGCTCGCGAGCAAGGTCTCGACGATCGCCGCTTACAGTTGATCTGGGACAGCGTCGCTCTGAATTCCACCCCTTCGATTGGACTATACAAAGAGGCGGAAGTCGCGCTCTGCACGGCTGGGATCGGCGTCGAATTTGGATTTCAGTACGACCGGATCCCGCCGAACGAAATGAAGAGTATCCTCGACGCATTTCCTCGCCTCGCCATGAAACAGCGTTTCAAAGATTCGGTTTGCCGTATTGTCAAAACCAAACCGGAAACGACCTACGACAATTTTGCGGGTGACTTTGGGGAACGTTTTGTCCCAGGCTACAAGCGGCCGTCTACGGTGGATTTTCTGATGGATGCTCCGTTCGAGGACTAGGTGGGGGGATGAATTTATATTTGGTTTGGAGGTTCACATGAGCGAACAAGAACTGGAGGTACTGATTACACTTGACGACCCCGGTGAAGATGAGCTGGAAGAGGATACCTTCCATCAGGCTGACAGCACCGGTGCGCATCAACCGGGAGGCGATCTGCCCGGCAAACAGAAGTAATTGCACGGCGACGAACATCCAAATCGCATGCGATCGGTATCAACGTGCGGTAGTTGTTTGATGTCGGCAAGAGACTCAAGTTTCCAACACTGCCTGGCAACTTGGGTGAGGCGACCAAAGGAGAGGTTAATTATGAAGAACAAGTCATTAATGCTCGTCCTGCTATTTCTGATCCCCGGAACGCTGATGGCCCAACAGCCCAGCGTTAATCAGGCACCACACGCGTCAGTAACACCGCTCACTTCGAAAGATCTGCCCGAGTTTCCCGGCAAAGAAGTCTTGATGATCACAGTGGAATATCCACCGGGAAGCGTGGATCCCATTCACCGGCACAATGCACATGCGTTCGTCTATGTGTTGGAGGGCTCGATAATCATGCAGGTGAAAGATGGCAAGGAGGTGACGCTGACACCGGGCCAGACTTTTTATGAAGGCCCGAACGATGTTCAGTCGTGGGGAGAAACGCGAGCACTACCAAGTCGGCAAAGTTCGTCGTGTTCTTCGTTAAAGACAAGGGCGCTCCGGTGTTAGTGCCCGAGCCGGAATGAAATCAAGCGAACCGCAAGCCAACTAAATCGCTTTAGGAAGGAGGAAGATCTGATGGCTCTTAGCATGAGTTTCGATACCGTGATTAGGCCTTACTTTACACCTTGTTACAGAGCGCACATGATTAAAGGTAATTTAGATCTTTGGAACTACGATACCGTGAAGCAAGAATGGCAAGCCATACACAATTCCGTAAAGACCAAGAAGATGCCGCGAGCAGGATGTGCTGAAGGTGTCTGGGATGATGTGACGAGGGACCAATTCATAGCGGACTTCGTAGCGTGGAAGGCGAGCGGTTTTCCGCAGTAAGTGTGTCGCAGATCACAGTTTGGAAAGGAGATTGAAGCAATGAAGGAATCAACTTTCGAAGGAGTCGGCGGACTGAAAATTTTTACCCGCTCGTGGCAGCCTGAAGGGAAAACACGCGGCGTGGTCGTTATCGTCCCCGGATTTAATTCGCATAGCGGGCAATATCTGTGGGTCGGCGAGCAATTCGCAGCGAAA
>Ga0070698_100008224_pt1 | contig 11285 bp, 11 predicted proteins | sample KBSK1502metaG_FD_65477 | JGI IMG/M metagenome (GOLD analysis project Ga0070698, IMG submission 65477) | Corn, switchgrass and miscanthus rhizosphere microbial communities from Kellogg Biological Station, Michigan, USA - KBS K1-50-2 metaG | ecosystem: Host-associated > Plants > Roots >...
GGCTCGACCTCGCCGTCGAAGAACCGTTGTCCGTCGTGCTCCCAGCGGGCGTTTTCCTCGACCAGCGCGATCGATCGGCGGGCGGACGCCGATGCCGGGTCGAGCCCGAGGAGCTGCAGGGTCTGCAGCGTGTGCATCGTGGCCGTCCAGGGCTGCCCCGGTTCACCGCCGGTGTAGGACGCCGGGAAGCAAGCGCCGCCGTCCCAGAGCCCGCCGGGATCCTCCAGCGCGAGGAGGCACGCGCCCCAGCCGTCGTACTCCACCCGGGCTCGCTCGGCCGCCACGTTGCTGGCCGACGCGTTCGTGAGATCCCGCAGCGCCTGCCAGCGGATGGCGGGATCGCCTTCGAGCAGCCAGTCGATCATGCTCACGACCGCAGGCTACCCGGTCGCCGACGGCCGATCCCGGCAGGGACTTGCAACCTAAATCTGGACCTCGCAAGATCACCTCAACCCTAACTCTGGACTTCGCAACCTTCAGCTGCACCGGACACGGGTTGTCCTGTGCTATCGGATCCGAGCCACCGGCAGGCTGCTGACCTGGGTGGCTCAGTATCAGTGGCGAGGCCTTGAGCGGTTGCGGGCGCCCGTCTGCCAGTGGATGTGAGCCATTTCGCCACGGGTCGGCTGCTGTGCCTGGAGTGATGCCACCTAGAGCTTTCGGTCCGGGAACGTTTGCTGGGTGGGGGCATTGGCTTCTGCCGGCTGGAGGGATGCGACGTCCGGCCCGGTGCCCGCGTCGACTCGGACCGGTTGCGAGTCATGTCGAAGATGGGCGCCTGGCTCCGTCCTAGCGGGTGACAGGGCTGTGCCGCGTCGCGAACGCGGAGCGGCGGACAACGACCGGTAGGAGGCCGGGATGCGGAAGGTGATCGCGAACGAGTGGATGAGCCTGGACGGGGTGGTGCAGGCTCCCAGCTATGCCGATGAGGACGTGACCGGTGGCTTCGGGCACGGTGGGTGGCATGCCCGCTACTTCGATGACCTGTCCATGAACTGGGTGATCGAGAACGTGCGCGGCGCGGGCGGCTACCTGCTGGGCCGCGGCACGTACGAGATCTTCGCGGCCCACTGGCCGAACGCCCCGCAGGAGCAGCAAATGCTCGCCGGGCCCCTGAACGCGTTGCCGAAGTATGTCGCCTCGACGACCCTCGAGGAGCCGCTCGGCTGGCCGAATTCGACGCTGCTGCGCGGCGACCTCGGTGCGGCCGTGCGCGCGCTGAAGGCGGAGGAGGGGAAGGACCTGCATGTCATCGGCAGCCCTGGGCTCGTCCAGAGCCTGCTGGCCGTGGGCCTGGTGGACGAACTCCGGCTGATGATCGACCCGCTGGTGGTGGGCGGCGGCAAGCGCCTCTTCCACGACGATGGCGCCCACCGTCCGCTGCGGTTGGCCGACAGCCAGGTGACCAGCACGGGCGCGATCATCGCGACGTACGCTGCCGCAGGTGGCTGACCCGGCGATGGCCAGCGGAGCATTCCAGGGCTTGTGAGCTCACCGACAACACGCGGACGAAGCGGCACACGATAGGCGGCCCGCGCCTCCCAATGGGGGTTCCGCCGTTGATTCCGCTATTCCTGTGCTCGGGCCATTCGTGGCGGGCTAGCGTGTCGGTCCGGGCAAAGACGGCGGATAGGCGCCGGGTCGGCGCATTGGCCCGGCCCGGGGACGTGCCGAGGAGAGCCGATGCGACGGCACTGGGCCGTGATGGTGCTGGCGGGTGCGGTGGTGGTGTGGGGTGCCGCGCCGCTGGCGGTCGCCCGGGCCGGTACCTGGGGCACGGCGATCGAGGTGCCCGGTCTGGGGTCGTTGAACCAGGGTGGGCTGGCCCAGCTGGCCTCGGTGTCGTGCGGCGCGGCGGGCAACTGCACCGCCGGCTTGACCTACACCGCCGACTTTGATCGCCAGCAGGCGTTCGTGGCCAGCGAGGCCTAAAGGCGGGCTCGTGCGTGCACGCGGCTCATTTGCTGCTCCTCAGATGAGACCGCCGCCGCGCCGCGCGGTCCCGAGGATCGCCGGGCGCTCGGCCGCCGGCGCGAGAGCAACGACGGTGGTCCTGCTGCAGCGTGACCACCCCGGCCCTCCTGGCCGTCGCCAGGCGCACTAGGGAAGCTGGCTTCTCAATCTCTCGAGGAGGAGCTGGTCAGGTTCGGGCTTCGCCAGCTCCTCCGCGATGGTCACCGCTGCAATCGCCTGGTCGCGGTCAAAGACCCAGTCACCACTTGGATAGGAACTGACCGCCCAGACCTCGCCGCGGCGTTCCGCGAACACGGTCGTCATGTCAGACGTGATTTCGGTCTCGGTGATGGTAAGCGCCATATATGCAGCATTGCATCAGGGGCGTAAGCGTGTACGACCGCTGGCGACGCGACAGCGCGAGGCGCGGCCGGCCGCGCCCGCGCGCAGCGTCAGGACGAACACAGGCGAGCGCCCGGCCTCTGCCGCGTGCCATCAGCCGGCCGCGACGATCCCAGTATCGCCCACCAACTCAGAGGCCGTTCGCGACGCGCGAGCGGCCTTCTTTGGCGCTCGGCACCATGGGCACGGTGTAAAGCGGCAAGCGGCGGCCGTGGTGTGGAACGGCGAAGAGCGCAACCATGTGGTATGCCCGCCCGGCGTGGATTATTTGGGTGGCCGTCCCGACGGCGGGCGGATGGGGGCGATAGCAGCAACGTGGTGCCTTCGCGGACCCGACCACATCGCCGGAACGGCATCGACGGCAGCAGCCACCGCATAGGCAGCCTGTTCGTAGTTGACGCGCCAGCCGACGAAGTCGGGCCAGGCGTCAGCGGGGTCGCGCTCGATCGGGAAGTCGACCTTCCGCATCCGGGTGACTGCGTCGAGGAACTCGTCGTAGCTGAGGTTGATCCCGGCGGCCGGGTCGGCAACCTCCGGGAGGTCGATGTCCATCGCCCGGGCGACTTGGGTGAGGCACTGGAAACCGCTGCGCAGGCAAAGCCGCGCGGGCACCACCGGCGCGGACTGCGGGGACAGCGCGAGGTAGAGCGCCGCGGAGTCCAGCACGGCCAGCAGCGCCGTCACCCACGACGACAGCGGCCTGGGGGAACGGAACCGCACCAGCGGCAAGTAGGTCGTGTGGCTCTCCGCGACGTCAGCAGCCCAGCGCTCCCACTGCGCGTAGAGATCGGGCAGGGTGTTGATGGTGGATGCTCCCGACCCTAGGGCGTAATGGGTGCGCGCGAGCAGTTCTGGCCCCCAGGAGGGAACCCCGGCCCGGGCATTCAGCAGCGACACCTCGTTCTCCCGCCGGTTGAACTCCGAGTACAGGGTCGGCAGGTAGGCGATCTGCAGCGTGACGGCTACCAGCGCGGTGAACGCCGCGAGGTCGGCGAACACCTTCTGTGCATTGCCCTCGGCCGCGTTGGGGCCGAACACTCCGGGGCTGGCCATGCTGAACGCCGACCCCAGCCCGCTGTCGACAAACGGCCACAGCAGCAGCGAATAGCCGACGTAGAAGATCCCCAGCCAGGCCACCAACTGGCCGATCAGGATAGCGGCCGCCTGCGTGGCAAGCACCCGGTCACGGCGCTTATGGTCGCCGATGCCGCTGGTAATGATGCGAAACGCCGCGTTGATGACCCGGTCAACCCAGCGCGTCAGCCAGCCACCGGCCGGACGCGGCACAATCAGCGTGCCGATGACGCTGCCCCACGCAGCAAGCACGAGCAAGGCGCCGACAATCGCGATCACCAAGCGGGCAGCAAGCGGCACAACCATGGCATTTCCTCTCGACAGTCAACAGCCATGACGAACCTACCGACGTCCGTCTGGCCTCACGCGGCAGAGGCGTTCGCCTCCGTGAAGGATCAAGCGGAGCGGATCCGTCAGGGATCAAGTGAGGCCAGGCATATGTCCCCGGTCCGGCGTCGACCGGAACCCGCCAAGGGCGCTCCGCGACCAGCGACGGCAACCGTGACGGCAACGACGGCAATCGCCAATGCCCGTACATAGCCGGTACGGCACGAAGATTCGGCGAGGGCCGGGGGACGGTTCTCGAGCTTGACCCCTTCGGTTGTACTGAGCCCCGCCGGGACGGCTCCAGGAAGGGCGGTGCCAGGGTGCTCGGCCAGCCAGTGGCTCACCCGGGCGACAGCCGGACACGCGGAGCCAAGCCGGGGAGTGTTACGTCCTGCGGGGCTGGCGCGTTTCTCCTAGAGGGATGCATCTGGGCGGAGTGCCGTGGGCCGAAGGGAGGCAAGGCCATGTCGGATGTGGCGAAGCTGCGCGAGGATCACCCGCGCTGGCACATCGACACCGTCTGGGCCTGCGCCGGGAGCGGGCCAGACCGGCGCGGACTGCGGGCATCACGGGCGGGTATCACGGTCCGCGCGTGGACCGCGCCAGCCCTGGCTCGCCGCATCGTAGAAGAAAACCGCCGGCTAGCCACCCGCAATTAGCCGGCCGGCCCCGCCCCTGCCAGCCGATGACACCGCCCAGGATCGGCTTGCCCGCGCCCGCTGGCGGATACCCCGCCGGTAGGTGCCCCGGTCCTCCCGGCCCGGCCGGGGGTACCGCCGGCCGGGCGAACGGGGTTCAGTACGAGATGGTGACATGGTTGCCGGGTGGCGCCTCAGGTCGCCGTGATCATTGCAAGCCCGCCGATCGCCCCCATCTGTTGCGTGGCGGTCAGCGGGACTGGCTGCGGTGGTTATCCAGGCCGGCCGTAACGATGTGGCCCGGCGGAACGTTGTAACCTTCAGGGAGAGGGGACACGGTCTGCCGCACTGTGCCAGCGGCGGGCCTTAGCCCAGCCCGGTGAGCCCGTGCACGGCCCCCCGGGGAAGCCCGGGCCGCCGCTTCGCAGCCGCCCTTACCCAGGGATGGCCTCGTGGCCGATCCGCCATACCCGTCACACCCGCCCCAGCAGGTGGTCATCGCGCTGCCGGCCGAGATCGACATGGCCAATGCCGGCCGGGCCGGCCAGCAGCTTGGTTCCGCCTTCGCCCCCAGCGTCGCCACGGTCATCGCCGACATGACGGCCACCACGTTTTGTGACTCCTCCGGCATCAGCATGCTGGTCCGGGCGCACAAACAAGCGGCCGCGAACAGCACCCAGCTGCGGCTGGCAGTGCCCTCCACCGCCGTCCGACGCACCTTGGCGCTGGTGCAGGTGGACCGTTTGCTGCCGATCTACCCGTCCCTGAACCAGGCCCTGGCCGCCGAACCGGTACCAGGAACTGCCCACGCCGCCAATGAGGTCGATCTGCACGCACCGACGTCGCCCGGTCATGCATGAGTGAGCGGATGCTGGGCTAGGCCGGGTCGCGGTACATCGGAGCCGGTTCCCCGTAACGCACTCGTCGGACAGAGCCCGGCAGGGCTCTGGCCAAAGCCTCGGACGCCTCCTCGGAGCAACCCACGGTGAACTCGATCTCCTCGTCGACCTCGCAGGCCAGGCACCAGGCTTGATCCTCTGGCCACACGAGGTGCGGTTCTTGTCCGACGCCCGCGGCCGACCCGTACCAAGCCAGCGCCGGTGCGTCTCTGAGTGCTTCGACCGGGCCGGTGAAAAGCAGCATCGCCCGATGAGGAATCTCCACTCGCGGCGCTTGAGGAGCCGGCGTCCTGCTCACCCAGCCCTCCCAGATTGCCGCATACCCCTTGGCAGGCGTGGTCGTGTATGAACCGAGAACCGCAAGTGCGGCGCGAACGGCATCGACCGGTGCCTCGCCTGACGGGTTGCCGGCCTCTGCCTCGGAATCTTGGGGAAATGCGATACGCACATACACGTCAAAGCCTGGTGGGCCGTACCGGACAAGATCCTGCCAATCAACATCAGATCGCAGCAACCATTGCCCTGCGTCCGCGTTTGCAGCGGGCCGTATCTCCGTCACTCTCATCAGTCTGGTGCAACGCACCCGCCGGTGACCAGTTGCACGCTCGTAGCGCCAGTAGTGCCCTGTGATTCGGGACCCCAGAGCCTCCGGAAACTCCGGGGCGGTTCAGAGCTGCCGGTTGGTTCCGGCGGGGTTGTAGCGTCCCAACTGGGCACCACGCGGTGCGTCTTCACCCCCCATGCCGCAGGATGTGACCTAAACGACGCTGGCGCCGGTGCGATCCCGTCTGCGTCGGTGGAGGGGTGAACGGTGGAATTGCTGGTGACAGGCGCCGACATCGTCACGATGGCGGCGAGCGCCGGGCCGGCCCGGTCGATGCTGGTCCGGGATGACCGGATCGCGGCGGTCGGGCCGGCCGAGCGCGTGCGCGCGGCGGCGGCACCGGATGCGCGGGTGGTGGGACTGGAGGGGGCGGCCGTCATTCCGGGGCTGGTCGACGCGCATTGCCACCTCTGCGATGTGGGCTACCTGGCGTCGGGCGCGGACTGCAGCCAGCCAGCGGCGCCGGATATCCCCGCGATCCTGACGCGGTTGCGGGACGCGGCCTCCCGGACACCGGACGGGTCGTGGGTGACCGGCAGCGGGTACGTGGAGTACAAGCTCCGGGAGGGCCGGCATCCGACCCGTGCTGACCTCGACGCCGCCGTGCCGGGCCGGCCGGCGATCTTGTTCCACACCTCGCTGCATGCCTGCGTGCTGAACACGCCCGCGCTGCAGGAGGCCGGGTTCGGCGATCGGCAGCCGGACCCGCCAGGCGGCCGTTTCGGGCGGGACCGCGAGGGGCGGCTGGACGGGGTGGTCTACGAGGGGCCGACGTTCACCCTGCTGTGGGGTGGCCTGCGGCGGGACATGGGGCGGATGAGTGCCGCTGCGCGGGCCGGCCTCGTGGCCCGGGCGGGCCAGCATTTCGCGGCGCTGGGCATCACCGCGGCCTGCGATGCGGACACTCGCCGCGACTCGCTGACCGCCTACGCGGAGGCCGATGAGCGGGGCATGCTTGGCGTGCGGGTCGGCGGGCTGGTGGTGCACGACGAGGCGGACTGGCTGCTGGGCTCCGGTCTGCGGGGGCGCCGCTCACCGCGGCTGGCCGCTGAATCGGTGAAGATCTGGGCCGACGGCGGGATGAGCAGCCGCACCGCGGCTATCTACGGCAGCTACCCGGTCCCGCCCTACGGCTCGGGCATCATGTACTTCCCGCCGAGCGAGCTGACGGCGATGGTGGCCGAGTTCGACGCCCGCGGGCTGCAGGTGTGCATCCACGCGCAGGGGAACCGGGCGATCGAGACCGTGCTGGACGCCTACGCCGCGGTCCTGGGCGGCAGCTCGCCGAACCCGCTGCGGCACCGGATCGAACATGGCGGATCGATGTTCGCGCCGCTGGCGGCCCGGGCCGCATCGCTGAGGATCGTGGTGGCGGCCCAGCCAGGAATGCTGTCCATCCTCGGTGACGGGTTCGCTGAAGCGCTGCCAGAGCGCAGCGATGAACTGTACGCCTACGCCTCATGGCGGCGAGCCGGGATCCGCGTCGCCGGGTCCTCCGATGCGCCGGTGATCACCGCTGATCCGCTGGTGGGGATCCGGGACGCGGTGCTGCGCCGGACAAGCAGCGGCCGCGTGCTAGGCCCGGGCGAACGGCTGGCCGTGCGGGACGCGCTCGCCTTGTACACCACAGAAGCCGCGTTCGCCATGCACCGCGAACACGACATCGGATCGCTGGAACCGGGCAAGCTCGCGGACTTCGTGATCCTGGACCGCAACCCACTGAAGACCGAGCCCGAGCAGATCACAGACATCCGGGTCCTGGCGACGGTCGTCGGCGGGCAACCCGCCTTCCAGGCCAGCGATTCACCCCTCCGGCTATGACCGGAGAATCCGGCCACCGAAGGGCCGGGCTTCGAAGTCGCGCACAGACGGCTGACAGTCCGTCTGGGCCGCACCCGAATGGTTATTCTGGTGCCTGCCCGCCGGGCATTTGAGGCTGCTGCTTGTCCGGGGGCGTGCGAGCGTCGAGCTGCTTGATGATGTGAGCCCCGAGTACGCGCTGGCGGCAACCCGGTATTTCGGGCCAGAACAGGGCCCAGCCTGGGTCGGCACGTTGCGGGGGAAGTCTATGGCCCGTATCGCGATTACACCCCGCTGGGTCGGAATTCTAGACTTCCAGACGCGGTTCCCAAGCGCCCTGACGCTTTAGGACCGGCCGCCAGATGCCGCACACCGGTTGCCGCGCCGGACCTGGTGACCCGGTGTGGCCGCACCATCAACAAGCCTGCACGCATCGCCGCCGATAGGGTGCATGTCCGGGGCGGTATGGCTGGCCCGTTGAGCACGCCAGAACGGTCATTCGGTGGCGCTTGTATTAGACGCGGGGCCGAGCCCGGCCCGGCGGCCCCCGCTGGCGGCGGGGCATTGACCTGGATACGCCTGTTTCGGTGTACGCCTATGGCGAAGCTGTGCAGTGCTTGGCTTTCGCCTGGGCCGCAACCAGGTGACTCCTGCCCGCAAAGCAGGGACCGGGAAGCAGTGAGTCTCCACATCATCTGCACCCGTTGTGCAGCCGTATGACACGGGACCGGCCTGTGCTGGTGGCTTGTTTCGCCCAGGCGATCCCGGGCGACAGGGTGCGGTCGGGTACGGCGGGGGCCGGCTCCGATCGATTCACGGGGGAGGAACATCGATGGACAGCCAGATCAGTTCTGCCGACGGCGCCGTGTCGGCTTGCCGTGCGCCTCGCCGTGCGCCTCGCCGGCTTCTTTTTCGCCGCCGGACATGGGGCGTGCTGACTGCCGCCGCCGTGCTCGCCGTGGGCATCGCCGCTCCCGCGACGAGCTTTGCCAGCAGCACGCCGGTGACAGCGCCGGCGGGGGACCCAGCGGTCATTTCCGAGTGGAACGAGATCGCGGTGGCCACCTTGGCGGGCGACGCGACCACGCAGCCGGTCGAGGACATCTTGTATACGGGGCTGGTCCAGGCGGCGGTGTATAACGCCGTGGTCGGCGTGGAGGGGCGTTATGCGCCGTATCGGTTCTCTGCTCACGCGCCGCGCGGGGCTTCGGCCGAGGCGGCCGCGGTGGCCGCCGCGCACCAGGTGCTGGTGACCTATATTCCGTCCGCGCAGGCGGCCCTGGATGCCCGCTACGCAGCCTCGCTGGCGCAGATCCCCGGCGGCACCGCGCAGACCCAGGGCATCGCGTTCGGCACTCGCGCCGCCGACAGCGTGATCCGGCTGCGCGCCCACGACGGCCGCAACGCCGACATCCAGTTCACCCAGCCGCCGGCGCCGGGTGTCTGGCGGCCCACCCCGCTAGCGCTCTTGCCCATGTCAGCCCCGTGGCTGGGCTTCGTGACGCCGCTGCTGGTGCACAGCGCCACCCAGTTCGCCCCGCCGGCCCCGCCCGCGCTCACCTCGGCCCGCTACACCCGCGACTTCGCCGAGGTCAAGGCGCTGGGCTCGGTTAACTCGACGGCTCGCACGCCGGACCAGACGAGCATTGCGCAGTTTTTCTCCGGCAACGCGCTGGTGCAATACAACGCCGCGCTGCGCGACCAGGTCAGCGTGCGGCACCTGGACATCGTCGACGCCGCCCGGATGTTCGCCGCGATCGACATGAGCGTCGCAGACGCGGAAATCTCGGTCTGGCATGCGAAGTACATTTACGGCCTCTGGCGGCCGGTCACCGCGATCGGCCTGGCCGACACTGACGGCAACCCGGCGACCAGCCCCGACCCCAGTTGGGCGCCGATGATCACGACGCCGCCCTACCCGGAGTACCCCAGCGGGTACAACGCGTTCAACTCGACCGTGACCCACGGCCTGGAGAATCTGTTCCACACCCGGCATCTGCAGCTGACGCTCATCTCCACGGCAGTGCCACCCGGCGTCCAGCGCCACTACGACTGCGGCGACGCACTGCTTCAGGACGTGGTCGACGCCAGGGTGTGGCAGGGGATCCACTTCCGCACCGCCGACACCGCCGCCAGGGACATGGGGGAGCAACTCGCTGCCTGGACGCTCGACCACTACTTCCAGCCCGTCCACGAGGACAGATAGCCAATCCGGCAATTGACCGGAGGCGGTGCCACCAGCACCATCTGGCCCAGCACGGGGACAAGGCCGAAAGCCATCACCAAATCCGTTGAAAAGATATGGCGATGAGCATTAGGTCTTGTTTGGTCACACGCCTGAAGACGAAGGCATGATCGTCAGCGTTCCTCGTTTCGCACGAGGTCGAGGATCTGGGTCTGTGGAGCTCCGGCCAGTCCCGGGGCCGAGGTTGGCGCAGGTTCTCGCGGCTCTTCGCGAAGTGATCGACTTCGACGCCTACGTCTGGCTGCTCACCGACCCGGTCACCGCCGTCGGCGCCGCGCCCCTCGCCGAGGTGCCTTGCATCACCGAGTTGCCGGCCCTCATCAAGGCCAAGTACGCCACACTAGTCAATCGCTGGACCGCCTTGCAGCTGCAGGTCTGCCCCGCCGGGCTGCTGAATGATGCGGTCGGCGGCGACCTGTCACGAAGCCATGTCTGGCGCGAGGTGATGAGCCGATACGGAATCGGCGATGTGGCCTCGGCCGTCTTCGCGGACCAGTACGGCTGCTGGGGTTTTCTCGACCTGTGGCGCGGCGACACCCGCGGACCGTTCGACGGCACCGACGCCGAGTTCATCGCCACTCTCGCCGCGCCGCTGACCAGCGCGCTGCGACATTGCCGGGCACGAACGTTCGTTGAGCCAGCGGCTGCGCACCGGCGCGACGTCGGGCCGGTCGTGCTGACACTCGACGAGGACCTTCGGATCACCAGCCGCACGGCGGCTTCGCGAGCCTGGCTGAACGTGCTGCTTCCACCCGAGCCCGACGAGCGGGCCATCCCGGCCAGCGTCTACAACGTGGCCGCCCAGCTCCTGGCCGCCGAGGAGGGAATCGACGCCCACCCGGCGTACGCACGCACGCATCTCGCTGGCGGTTTCTGGCTTACCCTGCGGGCCGCCAGGCTCTCTTCCGGCGACAAGCAAGGCGAGCCTGCCGACCGCGGCGCCACCATCGTCGTCACGATCGAGGAGGCATCCGCCGCCGAGCGCCTTGACCTGTTCAGCCGTTCCTTCGGCCTCACCGCCCGCGAGCACGAACTGCTCGGGCTGCTTGCCACCGGCAGCGACACCCGCGCCATGGCCCGCCAGATGTCACTGTCCGAGCACACGATCCAGGACCACCTCAAGTCGATCTTCACCAAGACCGGCGCCCGCGACCGCCTCACCGTCCTATCGCGCGCCCTCGGCACCAGACGTGAGCCGAACAGATGAGCCGAGAACAGCGCTTGCTGATGACAAATAAACGCAGGCCACAAGGCCAGGCGCGCCGCGCCGCCGCTCGGGAGGTAGGCTGCGTGCCGATGACGCGGACTCAGCAGGAGAAGGGGGCGGCCTTCGCCGCCTTGCA
>Ga0070698_100008225_pt1 | contig 11284 bp, 8 predicted proteins | sample KBSK1502metaG_FD_65477 | JGI IMG/M metagenome (GOLD analysis project Ga0070698, IMG submission 65477) | Corn, switchgrass and miscanthus rhizosphere microbial communities from Kellogg Biological Station, Michigan, USA - KBS K1-50-2 metaG | ecosystem: Host-associated > Plants > Roots >...
CTTCTTCATAGGTGAGTCGCGCAGCCGATCGCATCAAAGCGCGCTCGAACCTGTGACGTTGTTTGCGGCCCTCGGCGTCGATCCACAGATGGACGGCGAGACAGGCACGATCGACATTTGGCTTCAACGAGCAGAGATCGTTGGACAGCGCCGTGGGCAACATCGGAACAACACGGTCTGGAAAATAGACCGAGTTGCCGCGCCGCTCGGCCTCCCGGTCGAGTGCGCTGCCCGGACGCACATACCAGGCGACATCGGCGATTGCGACGATCAGGTGCCAGCCGCCGCGGTTTTCGTAGTTCGAGTCCGGCTCGGCCCAAACCGCGTCGTCGAAATCCCGAGCATCGCTCCCGTCGATCGTGACCAGCGGTATGTCGCGCAGATCCGTCCTCCCGGCCGCTGACACCGGGAGCGCCCCTTCAGCCTCGGCGATCGCTGCCGCCGGAAATTCGGTCGGAATGTCATAGGCCGCAATCGCCAGCAGGCTGATCGCCCCCGGGTCCGACGCCGGGCCGAGCCGATCGACAACACGGGCTCGCGGTGCCCCGAGCTTTCCCCCTGAGATTTGCTCGGCAACGACCAATTCTCCGCTTCCAGCCCCGCTCGTGTCGCGCGCTGCGACGTGATACTCGTTGCGGTCACGCCGGTCTGCGGGGACCAGCCTGCCTCCCTCGCGGGTGTTTTCGAACGTTCCAATAATCCGCCGGCCGGCCGGTTCGAGTCTGCGGACGATCCGGGCCTCGATATCACCGGTTTCGAGCGGGATCAACCGCGCCGCTGCCCGCTCGCCGATGGTCAGCGAGCTGTTGGCCCCCGACTCGATGACCCGCAAAGTTGGTGGCGGACCCGGTCCCGACCAGGCAATCGGACGAGCCAGCGCCACGCCATCCTCGTCGCTACCGAACCGCTCGATAACCGTTACCTCCGGCAGCGGCGCAGGGGCGACAAAGCGCCGATTGGCAGCGCGGGTGACCCCTCCCGAGCGTTCGATCTTGCGCAGCATGTCCCGAAGCTCCGGGCGGTTGCCCGGCGCCACACCGAAGGCGCGGGCGATCTCGCGCTCCCCAACCGCGGAAGAACTCTCACGGATAAAGGTCAGCAACTCGGCCATCGCAGGCAGCTCGCCGCGGCGCTCCCCCTCCCCAGGAGCCTTCGAACGCGATATCACTATTTCGCCGGCTGCGCGCTGGATCGAGGTCGAGATTTTTTCGCGGATCGAGCCACGCTGGCCTTTTTTGTGGTTCCTGGGCGTTTCGATTTCTGGGAAGCGGCTCGCGCCTTCGTGCCTGCCGCGCCCACCGTCTTGGCCTGCGCGGCTTGCTTCGGGGCGGATCGGACCCCTTTACGGCGCTGCCCGTTGCCCTTCTCGCGTTGCGCCGTAAGCAACGGCAGCGCTTCTGCCAGCGAGAACGTGTCCGGGTCGGAGTTCCGTGGCAGCGAGGCGATCACATCATCATGACTGACATAGGGGCCATAGCGTCCCCGATACAATCCGACCGAGCCCCCTCCCGGGTGAGCGCCCAGTTCACGCAGCAGCCGCGGCCCGCCGCGTCGCTCGGAGGCCGGTTCGGCGAGAAGCACGACTGCACGGTTCAAACCGATCGTCAGCACGTCGTCATCGGCGCCGAGCGACTTGAATGTTGCTCCGTGCTTGATATACGCCCCAAAACGGCCAATGCCCGCGATGATGGTGTCGCCCGTCTCGGGATGCCGCCCGAGCTCGCGCGGCAACGCAAGCAGCCGCAACGCCGTCTCGAGATTGATATCGGCCGGCTTGATGGATCGCGGCAGGGCTACTCGCTTGGGCTTAAAATCCCCATCCCCTTCGCCAAGCTGGACATAGTGCCCGTAGGGGCCCTTCTTGAGGGTTATCACCAACCCGCTCGCCGGTTCGGTTCCGAGAGCAGTCTCCGGCGCCGCCGCATCCGTATCGGTATCGATTGCGAGTGCCCGGGTGTAGCGGCAGTTCGGATAGTTGGAACAACCTATGAAGGCGCCGAATTTGCCGAGCTTGAGGCTCAGCCGGCCGGCGCCGCAGACGGGGCAGAGGCGTGTGTCAGTCCCGGAGCCGTTGTTGGGGAAAAAATGCCGCCCGAGCTCTTCATCCAGGGCGCTCAGTACCTGGGTGATCGTCAGGTCCTTAGTACCGTCAACGGCGGTCGAGAAATCTCGCCAGAAATTCCGCAGCACCTCTTTCCAATCGACCCGTCCGCCGGACACGTCGTCGAGTTGGTTCTCAAGGTCGGCGGTAAAATTGTATTGGACGTACCGCTCGAAAAAGCTCGTCAGGAAGGTGGTGACCAGTCGACCACGGTCCTCCGGCAGAAACCGCCGCTTTTCGAGCCGCACGTAGGCGCGGTCCTGCAGAACTTGCAGAATCGAGGCGTAGGTCGAAGGGCGGCCGATCCCGAGCTCTTCCAGCTTCTTAACGAGGCTCGCCTCGCTATAGCGCGGTGGCGGTTGGGTAAAATGCTGGTTCGGGGAGACTTCACCGCGAGCGAGCCGTTCGGCCTTCCGCATCGCCGGCAGCCGGGAGCCCTCGCCTTCTTCGTCGGTGGTGTCGTCGCGGTCCTCCTGATAGAGCGCGAGGAATCCGTCGAACATGACGACCGAGCCGTTCGCGCGCAGCCGGAGCCGCCCGCTGCCGTCGGCGATGTCGACCGCAACTTGCTCGAGGAGCGCCGACGCCATCTGGCTGGCGAGCGTCCGCTTCCAGATCAGCTCGTAGAGCCGGCGCTGATCGTTGTCCAGGCGGCCGGCGACATCGGCCGGCTTGCGAGCGAGATCGGTCGGCCGGATCGCCTCGTGCGCCTCCTGGGCATTCTTGGCGGGGCTTCGGTAAAGGCGAGGCTGATCGGGAACATATCTCGGTCCGAAGTCGCTGCCGATCAATTCGCGGGCCGCGGCGATCGCTTCGGCGGCAATCGCCACGCCATCCGTTCGCATATAGGTAATCAGCCCTACCATCTCGCCGCCGAGATCGATGCCCTCGTAAAGCCGCTGGGCAATCTGCATCGTGCGAGTGGCGCCCAAGCCGAGCTTGCGCGAGGCTTCCTGCTGCAGGGTTGAGGTTGTGAAAGGCGGGAACGGGTTGCGGCGAACCTGCCGGCTGTCGATTTCGGCGACAGCAAAGCCGGAGGCGCACAGGATTGTGTCGGCCGCCGCTCGGGCCTTGGCCTCGGTATCGATATCAAAGCGCTCAAGACGCTTGCCGTCAAGATGGGTCAGCCGCGCGGTAAAGGTCTGACCGGCCTCGGTCTTGAACTCGACCTCGATGGTCCAGTATTCGCGCGACTTGAACGCCTCGATCTCGGCTTCGCGCTCGCAGATGAGACGCAGCGCGACCGACTGGACCCGGCCGGCCGAGCGGCTGCCCGGAAGCTTGCGCCACAGCACCGGCGATAAGGTGAACCCGACGAGATAATCGAGCGCGCGTCGGGCGAGATAGGCATCAACGAGCTCGCGATCGATCTCGCGCGGCCGGGTGAACGCCTCGAGTACCGCGTTCTTGGTGACCTCGTTGAAGACGACGCGCTTGACTTCGAGATGCTTGAGGCCGCGGCGCGAATTCAGCAGCTCGCGGACATGCCAGGAGATCGCCTCTCCTTCGCGGTCGGGGTCGGTCGCGAGGAACAACCGGTCGGCGCCTCGTGCGGCCTCAAGGATCGTCTTTATGTGTTTTTCGGATTTGCCGTCGACCTCCCACGACATGGCAAAATCCTCGTCGGGAAGAACCGAGCCATCCTTCGCAGGCAAATCGCGGACGTGGCCGTAACTCGCCACGACTTTGTAATCGCTGCCCAAATACCTGTTGATGGTTTTCGCTTTTGCCGGCGATTCGACGACGACGACTTTCATGAATCCGTTCTACAATGCGGGCCCACCGCGCAGGACAACTCAGGTGGACGCCTGATCAATGGCACGTAAACATTAACGTAGGGAAACGAGGTTGCCGGGATGACGTTCGACCCTGCCGGCGAGTTCCAGCTCGAGGAGGAGGGTGGCAACTGCGGCGGCTGACAAATGGCATTGGCGTACGAGCTCGTCAACCGCAACCGGCGCCGATCCCAGCCTTTCGAGGACCAATTCGAGCCCTCCGTCATCTCCAACCAATTGGTTTGCCGGCACCGGCGGCCAACTCCGCACGGTTGGGGGTTGGACTGGAGCGGCTGCGTACGGCGGCGCCGAACGTTCGAGCAACGCGCCGAGCTGCGACAGCACATCTTCGGCACCCTCGGTCAGCGTCGCACCATGCCGTAACAGGTCGTTCGAGCCTCGACACCGCGGATCGAGCGGCGAACCCGGCACGGCGAAAACATCGCGGCCTTGCTCCAACGCCAATCGGGCCGTGATCAGCGAGCCCGAGCGGGCCGCCGCCTCAACCACCACGACGCCTAGCGCCATCCCGGAAATTATCCGGTTGCGGCGCGGAAAATGGCGCGCTTGGGGCTCCGTCCCGAGCGGCAACTCGGCGACGATAGCACCTTGACTTGCCAGCGCGTCGTGCAGCCCGTGGTTTTCTCGCGGATAGACGACATCGACGCCGCCGGCGACTACGGCGATGCTTCCCGTATCGAGAGCGCCCAGATGAGCAGCCGCATCGATCCCGCGCGCGAGGCCGGAGACGACGACGATTCCGGCATGGCCGAGCGAAGCGGCGAGGTCGCGGCTGAAGCGCCTGCCGTTTGCCGAGGCGTTGCGCGCGCCGACGACCGCCACCATCGGCCTCCCCAAAAGCTCGGTCCGGCCGAGCACCGTCAGGATCGGCGGTGCGTCGTCGATCGCAGCAAGCGCACTCGGATAAAGCGGCTCACCCCAGCAGATGATTCGGGCGCCGGCTTTGTACAGGGCGGTGAGTTCGGCCTCGGCTTCGGCCCGCGGCACCGCCGTGACGATCTTCGAGCGCTCGGTGCGGCGGGCGAGTTGCGGCAACATGTCGAGCGCCGCCCGAGCCGAGCCGAAGCGGCGCAGCATCGCAAAAAAGCTGATTGGGCCAATCGTCTCGGTGCGACACAACCGCAGCCAATCGAGACGCTCCTGCGGATCGAGTTCGCGTGCGATCAGGACGACCTCAGACCTTTTTCAGAGAAATCCGGCTCTCCGTGCCCGCGATGAGGCGGCGGATATTGGAATGGTGCCTAAAGATGATTAACAGAGCGATACAAGCGATGACAACCGCAGTCGCCTTATCGACGATCAATGGGGCGAGCCCGGCGCTAGCGACCGCGGCGACCAGCGCGGCGAGCGAGGAATACTGAGAGAGAAGAGCCGTTGCGATCCATAAAAACGCGGCGATTACCGCTACCGGCCAGGCGAGCGGGATCAATACGCCGAGCGCGGTGGCGACACCCTTTCCGCCGCGAAAGCCGAGCCAGACTGGAAACATATGGCCGAGGATCACGCAACCGGCGGCGACCAGCGCCGCTTGCGGACCCCAGCTGTTCGCGACGATCACAGCGGCCGATCCCTTTCCCAAGTCGAGCAATAAGGTGATCGCCGCGAGGCCTTTGCTTCCGGTCCGAAGGACATTGGTGGCGCCGATGTTACCCGAGCCCACCTGGCGAATATCCCCATACCCGCCTAATCGAATCAGTAGCAGCCCGAATGGAATCGACCCCAGCAGGTAGCCGAGTATTCCGGCGGCGATCAACCCTCACCCGCCTTGCTACGCCTGGAAGATCGTTCGGCCGTCGACGAGCGTGCGCCGCACCCGGCCTTTGACCGGACGCCCGTCAAAGGGGGCATTTTTAGATTTTGAGCGAAAATCGTCGGTGGAAATCCGCCAGGACACATTCGGGTCGAAGAGCACCAGATCGGCAGGGGCTCCCGGCGCCAGCCGGCCGACGGGCAAGCCCAGAATTCGGGCCGGATTGCAGGTCAAGCGGCGGATCAATTCGGTAAGACTGAGATGGCCGTTGTGGTAGAGCTCGAGCGACAGTGGTAGGAGCGTCTCGAGCCCGACGATGCCGTATGCCGCCGAGCTGAAGGGCAGCCGCTTCGAATCTTGGTCCCAGGGTGCATGATCGCTGGCGATCGCGTCGACTGTGCCGTCGTGCAGACCTTCGACCACCGCACGCCGGTCCCACTCACTGCGCAGCGGTGGCGAGAGCTTGGCGAAGGTTCGATAGTCGCCGATCGCCGTCTCGTTCAGCGCAAAATAGGGCGGCGCAGTATCACAGGTCACCGGGAGCCCTTGCGCCTTGGCGCGCCGAATCGCATCGATACCGTGGGCGGTCGACACATGGGCGGCGTGATAACGGGCGCCGGTGATCTCGACCAGCCGAAGATCGCGCTCGATCATGATGATTTCGGCCATCGGTGTGATCGCAGGCAGACCAAGCCGTGTCGCCGTCTCCCCTTCGCTGACCTCTCCGGCCCGGGCAAGGCTCGGCTCTTCCGGATGCTGTATGACGAGGAGATCGAACGTCCGAGCATAAGCGAGCACGCGCCGCATGACGAGCGCGTCGGCGACCGCCTGGACACCGTCCGTGAAGCCAAGAGCGCCATTCGCGGCAAGCAAGCCCATTTCGGTCAGGTCGCGCCCGCGCAGCCCTTTGGTCGCGGCAGCATAGGTGTGGATCTTAGCGAGCTTCACCTCGCGCGCCCGGCGGGCGAGGAATTCGACGACCGAGACGTCGTCGACCGGCGGGTCGGTATTCGGCAGAGCGACCATCGTCGTGACGCCGCCGGCCGCGGCGGCCTGCCCGGCGGTCTCGATCGACTCCATATGTTCGGCGCCGGGTTCGCGCAGCTGCACACGCATGTCGACGAGCCCCGGGGCGAGGCACAGCTCATCGGCGCTCACCACTTCGGCGTCCCGCGCGGCCGCCGAGAGATCGCCTCCGATCGCAGCGATCCGCTCACCCTCGACGAGGAGATCGCCGGGGGTGTCCAGCCCGCTTTCAGGATCTAAGAGCCGGGCTCCTCGGAACAGCAGGCTATTCACTGCAGCGGCGGACCGTTGCCGAGATCCCGGGTCAGGATCTCGAGGCAGGCCATACGAACCGCGACCCCCATCTCGACCTGGTGCCGAATGAGGCTGCGGTCGATGTCATCGGCGACCTCGCTGCCGATCTCGACACCGCGGTTCATCGGACCCGGATGCATGATCAGCGCGTCCGGTTTGGCCGCGCGCAGCTTCGTGTAATCCAGCCCGAAAAAGTGGAAATATTCGCGCGTCGAAGGCACAAAGGCGCCGTGCATCCGCTCGCTCTGAAGCCGCAGCATCATCACGATGTCCACATCGGCGAGCCCGTCGGCCATGTTGTGGAACACCTCGACGCCGAGCCGCTCGATCTCAGCGGGAAGCAAGGTGCGCGGCGCTACAACCCGCACCCGCGCCCCCATGGTGTTCAACAGCGCGATGTTCGAACGTGCCACGCGGCTGTGCAGGACGTCGCCACAGATTGCGACGGTCAGGCCGCGGAGCCTGCCTTTGCGGCGGCGAATCGTCAACGCGTCAAGCAGCGCCTGGGTCGGATGCTCGTGGCTGCCGTCGCCGGCATTGATCACAGCGCAATCCAGCTTTTCGGAGAGCAGCTGAACTGCACCCGATTCGGGATGCCGGACGATCAGCACGTCCGGATGCATCGCGTTCAGAGTCATCGCCGTGTCGATCAGGGTCTCGCCCTTGTGCATCGAGCTCGCCACGACCGACATGTTGATCACGTCGCCGCCGAGCCGCTTGCCGGCGACCTCGAACGAGGTACGGGTCCGCGTCGAGTTTTCGAAAAAGCAGTTGATGATTGTCCGGCCGCGCAGCGAGGTCCGCTTCTTCTCGATCTGGCGATTGAGCTCGACATAGCCGTCCGCCAGATCGAGGAAATGGTTTATTTCCTCTGGCGACAGACCCTCAATGCCGAGCAGATGACGATGCCGGAAAACGGTGTCGCGGGCAACACTCTGCATGAGACCCAAACTATACGGAGAGCGCTTCCGTGCAGCAAGACCGCGGGGGCGAGGGCAGGTACAACCCTGTCGCACCTGCCCTAGTTATTGGGGCCCCATCAGCCGCGCTGAGAGCGCGGTCATCACCAAAGACAATCCGAGGAACAGCATGTTGATGCCGACGAGGAGGCCGATCGCCCAGTCGGCAGAGCTGGGCCAGCCGTCCCAGATCAGGAAGGCGAGCACTAGGTCGATGATGCCGCTGAACAGCACCCAACCCCAGCTGCGCAGATGATCGCGATGTTGGAACGCACCGACAATCGAGGCGACCCCCTCGATGATGAAGAACGCGATCAGCACCATCGTCAAGGTCAGTACGCCTGCGAGAGGCTGAAGAATCAAAATCAGACCAAGCACGATCGACAGCGCCGCTGTCAGCAGCGACCAGACAAAGCCTGGGGCTTGCCGCGCGTGCCAGACCGACATTGCCCGGAAGATGCCGCCGATAAAGAACAACCAGCCGACAAAGATCCCCACCGCCAGGGTGGCGACGTTTGGCTCGGCAACAGCAAAAACGCCGAGCACCATCATCAGGATGCCTTGCGCGAGAAACAGCTTCCAGTGTGCCTGGATTGCGGACGCCAACTGGCGCCGGATGCCCTCGAGGTCTGTCATGTCGCTCATGAGCGGTAATCCTCTCGAGGGCTCACTATACGGCGCGACCGGTGACAATCGGAAGCAACCAGTTCGGGCGCGGCGCGATCGCTTCTGGCTTGGCGTCGGCAGAGTAGTCGAGTATCAAGTAACGGGCCTGGTAAGTTTCTTCTGGAGGAAGACACTAGTGGCGACGGCCTGCGGTGCCATTGTGGCGTAGACGCCGAATGCTGAGCAGATTTGAAACCCAGCCTGCTGATAGAACCGGAGCGCCGCTATCTGGCGCGCTCCTGTCTCTAGCTGGAGTAGAAAAAATCCAGCGTCGAGCGCCTCCCTCTCAATTCGCGTCAGTAACGCCTGAGCCCGCGGGCGACACGACCAACGTACATGCGCTTTACTTCGGCGAAGTCCGCGAACAACGCCACTCCGCCACATCCCATCGCTACACCATTCAAGCACGCCAAGAAGAAACGGATATTCGGCCTGAAGATCGCGTCCAACGCCAGACCATGCCGCTGCTCCGGCGCATACTCCACCGAAAGTATTTGATCGAGTTCGCCGATCAGAGCGTGCACATCGGCTGTCCACTCGGCACTAATTCGACGGTGATTTTATCAGTGTTGCTCACCAGCTCCCCCAGCCGTCCAATCGGGCGCAGCTCACTGCAGGTAGCCCGATTTTGCAACTGATTCGCCCCATATGCAGCGAGCAGCGGCTGCTGATAATTGAAATCCGCCTAGGCGGGACGTCCCCAGGCAGGGGTCAGGCTGTGCGGGCGAGATAATCGAGGCAGCCCTGCAGGATGTAGGCGGCGGCGACGCGGTCGACGATTTCTCCGCGGCGCTTGCGGGTGAGGTCGGCAGCAATCATCTCACGGGTGACGGCGGCGGTGGAGAGGCGCTCGTCCCAGAAAGCGGCAGGCAAATCGCGCAGCACGACCAGGTTTCTTGCGAATTGGCGAACTGATTGCGTCCGCGGTCCATCGGCTCCGGCAAGGGTCAGCGGCAGGCCGATGACGAGTCCGCCGACATCCCGGGTGTCGATCAGCGCGAAGAGCCGTGCCATATCCTCGCGGAAGCGGCGGCGCCGAATTGTCTCGAGGGGAGTGGCGATGACCCGGCGGGTGTCCGATAGGGCAAGACCGATCGTCTTCGTCCCGACATCGAGACCCATCAGCCGCTTGCCGTCCGGCGCCGCCTCGCGCAGCTCAGCAGGATTGTTTAGAATCATGACCGATGATAGCCCGTTTTGAGCCCGCCCTTCGGAGACAGTGAAATCATGGCGTTGGACAAGGCCGCCGTGGCGCATATCGCCGCGCTGGCGCGGATCAGGCTTACCGAAGCCGAGCTCGAACCGTTGGCGGACGAGCTCTCGCACATCCTGACCTGGGTCGAGCAGCTGAACGAGGTCGACACGTCGGGGGTGGCGCCGATGGCGAGCGCCGCGGTGACCTCCCTGCCGATGCGCAATGACGAGGTCACCGATGGCGGCTGCCGTGAGGACATCCTTGGCAACGCTCCGCGCACGGCCCGAGGTTTCTTTGTCGTGCCCAAGGTGGTCGAGTGAGCGACAGCTCGCTGCTCGCGGTGACCCTAGCAGAAGCGCGCGCCGGGCTCGCGGGCAAGTTCTTTTCGGCGCGCGAGTTGACGCTCGCCTATAATGAGGCGGTCGCGGAAATCGAGCCGCTCAACGCCTATATTACTCCGACGCCCGAGCGGGCGCTCCGAATGGCGGATGCAGCGGATCAGCGGCTCGCGCGCGGCGAGGTTTTACCACTCGACGGCATCCCGATCGCCGTCAAAGATCTCTACTGCACCAAGGGGGTGCTGACCACAGCGGCCTCGCACATCCTCGACGGCTTTCACCCGCCTTACGAATCTACGGTTACGGACAAGCTGTGGCGGTCGGGCGCGGTGATGCTCGGCAAGACCAATCTCGACGAGTTCGCGATGGGTTCGTCGAGCACGACGAGCTATTACGGCCCGGTCGAGAACCCGTGGCGACGCCCTGGCGACAACCAGCCGCTGGTCCCGGGCGGCTCGTCGGGCGGCTCGGCGGCCGCCGTTGCCGCGCGGGCGGCGCTCGCTGCGACCGGCACCGATACCGGCGGCTCGATCCGCCAGCCAGCGAGCTTTTGCGGCATCGTCGGCCTCAAGCCGACCTATGGCCGCTGTTCGCGCTGGGGTGTCGTCGCCTATGCCTCATCGCTCGACCACCCCGGGCCAATGACCCGGACGGTGCGCGACGCGGCAATCCTGCTGCGCGCAATGGCGGGACACGATCCACGAGATTCGACCTCGGCGCCGGTGTCGGTGCCGAATTTCGAGGCCGCGCTGACCGGCGACATCCGCGGCCTGCGCATCGGCATTCCCAAAGAGTATCGGGTCGACGGAATGCCCGGCGAAATCGAGGGGCTGTGGCAGCAGGGTGCGGAGTGGTTGCGTTCGGCCGGGGCCCAGCCGGTCGAGATCAGCCTGCCGATGACGAAATACGCGCTGCAGGCTTACTACATCATAGCACCGGCCGAGGCTTCCTCGAACCTGGCGCGCTATGATGGGGTGCGCTTTGGCTTGAGGGTCGAGGGCAATAGCCTCGACGAAATGTACGAGTTGACCCGCGCGGCCGGCTTTGGCGCGGAGGTTCGCCGCCGGGTGATGATCGGCACCTATGTTCTCTCAGCCGGCTATTACGACGCGTATTACCTAAAGGCGCAGCGGGTGCGTGCTCTGATCGCGCGTGACTT
>Ga0070698_100008226_pt1 | contig 11283 bp, 15 predicted proteins | sample KBSK1502metaG_FD_65477 | JGI IMG/M metagenome (GOLD analysis project Ga0070698, IMG submission 65477) | Corn, switchgrass and miscanthus rhizosphere microbial communities from Kellogg Biological Station, Michigan, USA - KBS K1-50-2 metaG | ecosystem: Host-associated > Plants > Roots >...
CCGCCTCTTTTCGTCCGGGTCCGTGATGCGCCGGAAGAGCTCGCTCCTCTCGGGACTGCCGGGGACGATCGCGACCTGGCGCGAGGGGAGTGGCGCCTTCGCGACCTCCTCGCGGTCGAGCCGCAGGCCCCTCTGCCGGCGGTTCCGGTCGGGCCCGTGGCAGGCGTAGCAGTTGTCAGCCAGGATCGGGCGCACATCCTTGTTGAAAGAGACGAGCGGGCCGTCGGCCCGGGCGCCGGCCATGCGGGCGGCCCGCGGCCGCGGCGTGGCGATGGATGCGCGGGCGGCCGGCGCCATCCGGACCACTGCTCCGTCCGGCCAGGGGGCGCCGTCGTCGATCCACCGCACCAGCGCGTCGACCTGGGCGGGCGCGAGCGGCTCGGCCCGCTGCGGCATCCGCTCCTCCGGATCGTTCGCCATCAGCCGCTCGTAGAGCAGGCTGCCCTTCCCATCGCCGCGCACGACAGCCCCGCCCGAGTCGCCGCCCTCGAGCAGGCCTTCCCGGGTGTCGAGCCGGAGACCGCCCTCCGCCCGTGCCGCGCGGTGGCAGCGGACGCAGGAGACGGCGAGTATGGGCTGGACGTCGCGGGCGAAGTCGGGCGGGGCGGCGGGAGGCGACGCGGTCGGAGCCCACGCCGATGCCAGGGCCCCCGCCATGCCCACCACGACGATGGCGGTGCCGGCGGATCTCAGGACCCGGCGGCTCCCCATTCTCGTTCCCAGACGGTGGCCTCCTGAACCTTAAATAGGGCTTCGGTGTGGCCGTGTCAACCTCATGGGGCTCTTCTTGCGGTCGCTCACGACCCGGCCCACCAGCCTGGCCTAGAGCCACCCCGCGACCTGATGCTACCGCGCAATCCTCAGGTTGGAGAAATACGCTTCCGTGCCCGGACCGATCGCCGCCATCTCGACCTCCTCATGAGAGACGAGGATACTCGAAGCGATGCCCTGGGTTACCTCGTCCGGCTCGTTGAACGGCTCGCGGGACCGGGTACAATCGCGGCCGATCATCGGGACGAAGGAGCCAGGGATGGACTCGGGGGTCGTCGTCGGGCTCGACAACGGCGGGAACAAGAACAACGGGACCGTCCTCGACGCCTCGCGGCGGTTCCTCCTCGATCGCCTCGTCGAGACGCCCAGCCGCGTGAAGGAAGGCCCCGAGGTCGCGGTCGCCGCGCTGGCGCAGGCCTTCGATGGCATCCTGCAGGTCACCGGCGTCGCGCGAGAGCGGGTGCGGTCGGTCGGGCTCGCCACCCCGGGTCCCGCGAGCGCGGAAGGCGTCATCTCGTCGCGCGGCTCGACCAACTTCGCCCACTCCGGCTGGAGCGGGTTCGACTTTCGGAGCGCCCTCGCGAAACGGCTCCAACTGCCCGTCGTCTACAACAACGACGGCAATGCCGCCGCGCTCTACGCCCACCACGTGTGCTTCGGCGCCGACGCCGCGCACCACTCGTCGATCTCCGCCATCGTCGGCACGGGGCTGGGCGGCGGCGTCATCGAGTCGGGGCGCATCGTCAAGGGCGCGGCCGGGATGGCGGGGGAGCTGGGGCACGTCCACATCCCGATGGAAGGGCTCCTGGCCGAGGGACAACCAATGCCGCATTGCAACTGCGGCTTCGACGGCGACGCCGAGAGCGTCGCCTCCCTCACGGGAATCGAGAAGAACCTGCTGCCCTACTGGCTGACCCGGTTCCCGGGGCACGAGCTGGCCGAGGCGCCCTCTCCGGCAAAGGCGGCGATGGCTGTCCGCGGGCTCGGCGAGAAGGGCGATCCCCTCGGCCGCAAGATCTTCGAGCAGCAGGCGATGGCGCTCGGCCGCCTCTTCACGATCGCCGCGAACTTCACGGACCCGAGCGCCTACTTCCTCGGCGGCGGCGTCGTCGAGACGAGCCCGGAGTTCCGCGAGTGGTTCCTGGCCAAGGTCCGCGAGAACACGGTGCTGCGCGAGGAACAGTCGCGGGTCGCCCGGTTCGCCCTCGTCTCGGACCTGGACATGGCCGGAGCGCGCGGCGCCGCGCTCGGAGCCCTCGAGTCCGTCTCCGAGCGCTGACCACCGCGACCGCGGAATCCGTCGCTAGGCGGTCGGTGCGCTCTCCGCGCGCCCGGGACGGCCACACCCGCGCATGCCTTCGCGGAACTTCTCGCGCTCCTCGGGCGTCATCTGCTCCCAGCGCTCCCTCATCCGGGCGCGCCAGAGCATGTGCCGGCCCGGGCCGCCGCGGAACCCGCCGAAGAGGAGGCGCGTGAGGATCAGCAGCCCGAGGGCCTGCCCGAAGCCGATCGACCGCCATCCGAACAGGTCCGGCATCAGCCGGTTCCACAGCGCCATCACCCCGAAGCCGAGCACCGCCACCGCCACCGCGGCGAGCAGCAGGAACCGCAGCCCTCTTCGCATCCAATGCCTTCTCATCTGTCGGTCCTCATGAATTCATGAACTCGTCGTGGATCGCCTGGAGCCGCCGCCGCAGGTGGAGCACCGCGTAGTGCTTGCGCGAGAGGAGGGTGTTCACGCTCACGCCGGTTTCCGCGGCCATCTCCTTGAAGCGGCGACCCTCCAGCTCGTGGGCGACGAACGCCGCTCGCTGTTCTTCGGGAAGCTCGTCGAGGGCCGCCTCCAGCTCCTCCAGGAGCACCGTTCTCGCGTAGATCGCATCCGGCCCGCCGTCGGGTGAAGGGAGAAGGTCATCCAGGGAGAGCTCCTCCCCGTCCTCCGCGATTCCCGTCGGGCCACTCGGCAGGGGCTCCGTCTTCTTCCTGCGGAAGCGGTCCGTGATCCGGTTCCGGGCGACGCGCAGCAGCCACGCGCCGAGGTGCTCCACCGGCTTCATCAGGCGGTAGGCCAGCACCAGCTCGTAGAACACGTCCTGGAGGATGTCCTCCGCCTCTTCCGCGTCGCCGACGCGCCTGCGGATGAAGCCTCGCAGCCGGCCTCCCTGGTCCGCGACGGCATCGGTGATCCGGCGCTCCTCCTCCGCGGCCATCCAGGCGATGCTCGGGACCTCCCGTGCCGGCCTCATCCTATTGAGTAGACGTACGAGCCGGGCGGATATTGTCTCCCGAAGCCCACATGGCCCGTTGTCAGATAGACTGTCGCGATTGGAGGGACCAGAGATGAACCGCAAGGCATCGGCACAGTGGCAGGGTGATCTGAAGACCGGCAAGGGCACCGTCTCGACCGAGAGCGGCGTCCTCCAGAACACGGCCTACTCATTCTCGACGCGATTCGAGAACGGCAAGGGAACCAACCCGGAGGAGCTCGTCGCGGCCGCGCACGCCGGCTGCTTCACGATGGCGCTGTCGGCGGAGCTGGGCAAGGCGAACCTGGTGCCCGCCTCGCTGCGCACCACGTGCACGGTCACCCTCGACAAGGTCGACGGCGGCTGGGGCATTACCCAGTCGCACCTCGAGGTCGTCGCGAAGATCCCCGGCGCTTCTCCAGAGGCGTTCCGAAAGGCGGCCGAGACCGCCGAGACCGGCTGCCCCATCTCGAAGCTCTTCAAGACGAAGATCACGATGGACGCGAAGCTCGAGCCCTAGCTTGAGCACGACGACCCCCGGCGCCGACTCCGCGCTCGTCCGCGCGATCGGCGTCTGGGGCCTGGCGGCCGGCATCGTCAACGTGACCGTCGGCGGCGGGATCTTCCGCCTGCCCGCCGACGTCGCGGCCGCGCTGGGGCCGGCCGCCCCGGTTGCCTACCTCGTCTGCGCCGTCGCGATGGGCCTCATCGTCCTCGGCTTCGCCGAGGCGGGCAGCCGCGTCGCGCTCACCGGCGGACCCTACGCCTACGTGGAGATCGCCTTCGGCCCCTTCGCCGGCTTTCTCACCGGCGTCCTCCTCTGGATGATCGGCAGCATGGCGGTGGCCGCGGTGGCGGTCGTCTTCGCCACCAACGTGGCCCAGCTCGTGCCCGCGCTCCAGCATCCGGTGGGTTCGGCGGCGTTCCTGGCTCTGGTCTTCGCGCTGCTCGGGGGGGTGAACATCGCGGGCGTGCGGCAGGCCGTCGCCCTCAACGCCGTCGCCACCGTCGCCAAGCTCCTGCCGTTGCTGTTCCTCCTCGTCGGCGGCGCCTTCGCCGTGCGCCCCGCGAACCTCGCCGGGGACCATGCGCCGGCCATGGCCGACATCGCTCGCAGCTCGACGCTGCTCATCTTCGCTTTTGCGGGGGTCGAGAGCGCGCTCGCGCCGAGCGGGGAGGTCAAGGACATCGCGCGCACGGTCCCGCGCGCCATCTTCATCGCGCTGTCCGGCATCACCCTGCTGTACGTGGGGCTGCAGGTGGTGGCGCAGGGCGTCCTCGGCCCCGAGCTCGGCACCGCGCGCACGCCGCTGGCGGACGCCGCGGGCCGCGTCTTCGGCCCCTGGGGACGGACGCTCCTGCTCGTCGGCGCCGCCGTCTCGATGTTCGGGTATCTCTGCGGGATGATCCTGGCCATTCCCCGGGCGCTGTTCGCTCTCGCGCGGGACGGCTTCCTGCCGCGCGTCGTCGCCTCCGTTCACCCGCGCTTCCACACGCCCTTCGTCGCGATCGCGGTGCAGGTGACGATCGCATGCGGATTCGCCATCACGAGCACGTTCGAGCGCCTGGCCATCCTCGCGAACCTGACCCTGCTCCTTCTTTATGGTGCCTGCTGCCTGGCCGCGTGGCAGCTCCGGCGCCGGGGCGTGCAAGCGGGCGGCGTGCCGTTCGCCGTGCCGGGAGGGGGAGCGGCGCCGCTGGCGGCCTGCGCGGTCATCGCGTGGATGCTGACGGGGATCCGCGCCGCGGAGTGGGCGGCCATGGGGCTCGCCCTGCTGGTCGCGAGCGTCGTCTACGTCGTCGCGTGGGCCCGCTCGCTCATCAGGCGGCGGACGTAGCCGAGGTTCGTCCTCATGTCGTTCTCCACGGACCCGGTGGGACACTCCGTCTCGAGCTCCGCCCACTGCTGGAAGCCGATGTCCGCGAGCGCGGCCACCACCGCCGGGAAATCGATCGTCCCCTGGCCGAGGAAGTGCGGGTTGTCCTTGAGGTGGACCTCGCAGATCCGGTCCGCACCCAGCCAGCGGATCTCCTCGACGATGTCGAATCCGTTCTTCGTGGAGTTCCCCACGTCGTAATAAGTGAGGACGGCGGGGGACTTCGACCTCCCCATGATGCGCGCGTTGTCGCGGGCGGAGATGGTGTCCTCCAGGCCCAGGATCACGCCCGCCTTCTCCGCCGCCGGCGCAACCTCGCGCAGGACCTCGCCCACGTGATCCATCTCCTCCGTGGTCTGCAGCGCGCCCTTGCCGAAGAACGGCAGGAGGACCACCTTCACGCCCAGGTTGTGCGCGATGGGGATGGAGTCGGCCACCCAGCGCTGGCCGAGCGCGTCGGACTTGAGGAAGTTCCGGTGCAGGATGTTCAGGCAGACCGAGGCCAGGGGCAGGCCCTCGCGCTTGGATGCATCCAGGAACTGCTGCTGCAAGGCCGGGTCGCTCAGCGGCAGCCGGTCGGCGCCGACGCCGATGCTGATCTGGACGCCGTCGAAGCCCAGTCGCTTGGCGAGCGCCACCGACTCCGGCTTCCCCTCCAGCTTCAGGTTCCAGTCGGTCACGCCCACCTTGAAGCGAGGGGGCTTCGCGGCGGCGAGCGCCGTCGGCTCCTCCCGCCTCAGCACCGCGGCCGAGGCCAAACCACTAACACACAGACGAAGCGTCTCCCGCCGCGTGAGGCTCATGGCTCTCCTCTCAGTGTCCGGCGCGCGAGTCCCGCGTCCGGCATGAGTGTTCGGCGCGCGAAGCGGAGCGTCTCCTTATCGTCTCGCGTCGGATTCACTCCGATGCGAGGCGCTTAAGGATGCCAAACGCGAAGCGTAGCGCGCCCGCATTCGAAATGACGAAGCGCGCCGCATCCGTGTCACGAAGCGTCTCCCGCCGCGTGAGGCTCATCTGTCCCTCCCCTGGATCGAGAGCGAGCCCATTCTAGGCGACTACGTCAGGAAGCCGAAGGTGTCGTCGCGCCGAGGATTCGCCTCAGCTCGTCGGAGACCTGCGAGGGGTAGCAGGGCTTGGGGAGGAAGCCGGTGCAGCCGGCTTCGGTGGCCTTCTTGCGCGCGCCCTCCATGACGTGGGCGGAGAGCGCGACGACGGGGATCGAGCGCGTCCGCTCGTCCGCCTTGAGGCGGCGGGTGGCCTCCCACCCGTCCATCTCCGGCATCTCGAGGTCCATGACGATGGCGGACGGGCGCAGGGTGGCCGCCTTGTCGAGGGCTTCGGCGCCGCTGGCGGCCTGCTCGGCCTGGAAGCCCGACAGGCGCAGGAACTCGACGAAAAGCTCGCGGCTGTCCCGCGTGTCGTCCACGACGAGGATCAAAGGCCCCACGACACCAAACTAGCACGCCGGGCTCAGGGCTTCAGGACCTCCTCGAAGAAGGCGAGGGCGCGGGGGTCGTTCGACTGGCCCAGCCAGAACATGGCCTGCTTGCGCACGGCCGGGTTGCGGTTCTTCCGGGCGGTGTCGATCAGCAGCGGGACGCCCTCGTCGTGAGGGAGCTGGCTCAGGGCGAAGACGGCCCGCTTCTTGACGTCGGTCTCGGGATCGTCCTCGATCGCGCGGGTGATCACGCCCGCCACCTTCGAGCCGGCGCGCTGGGCCAGCCAGAAGAGCGCCTGACCCCGCACGTGGCCGCTCGCGTCCTGCCGGGCGAGCCCGATCAGGGCCTCCAGCGCGGAAGGGTCGGCGTGGAACGCCAGGGCCGCCAGTGCCGGCTCCTCGACCCGTCGGCCCCCCTTTTCCCCCGAGGCTCCGGAGGCCACGAGCGAGCGCAGCAGCTTGACGCTCTCCACGGGTCGCACGTCCGTGAGCCACACGACGGGCAGTCCGCCCGCGTCCAGCGCGCAGCCGGCGGAATACGAGCGGATCCGCTCGAGGCGGCCCTGCTCGGCCCGGAACAGGACGAGGATCGTCTCGTCGCCTTCGAGAGACAGGGTGCGATCGGACCGGTGATCGCGATCGCCGCTCACCGTGAAGCCACCGCGGCCTTCCAGCCGGCAGCCCGGGCACCCGAGGCCGACCGAGTCCGTCGAGTCCCAGCAGCACATCTGGTGGCGGCCTTCGGTGGGCACCTCGTAGCCGATCCACGCGGGGGCGCGCGCGGCCGCGACGGCGGAGCGGAACGCCGGCTCCAGGCCGCCCGCCGCCGACCGCGTCTCGACGCGGGCGTTGGCGAGGTGGGGGGGTGCGTCGGCCGTGGCGGCGATGGCGAGGGCCACGCCCGCGGCCGCCGCGGTTCCGGCGAGCGTCGTCCGCATCGCCGTCCTCACTTGTTCAGCAGCTCGATCAGGAAGTCGGTGGCTTCCTTCGAGCCCATGTGGGAGAGCTGGCCGACCGCCTGCTTGCGCAGCTCGGGGTCCTTCTCGTTCCGGGCGATCTGGATGAGGGCCTTGACGTTGCCCTGGACGAAGAGCGCGTGGAGGATCTGACGGCGGACCTCGCGGTCACGATCGCTCTCGTAGATGGAGAGCAGCACCGGGCCCGTCTTGTCGCCCATCACGCCCAGGCTGTGGATGGCGGCCTTGCGCAGCTCGGGGTCCTTCTCGTTCCGCGCCACTTCGGTGAGCCTCGCCGAGCCCCCGCCGACGAACATCGCGTGGAGGATCGACTTCTTGACCTCCACCGACGACTCGGCCTGGTACATCTCCCACAGCTCTGTCTGCGCGCCCATCACCCCGAGCAGGTGGATCGCGCTCTTGCGCAGCTCTTCCGACTTCTCGCCCCGGGCGGCGGCGAGGACGCGCGCCGTCTGGCCCGAGACCATGAAGCTCTGCAGCACGGCCTTCTTCACCGACATGTCGGAGGAAGAGGCGTAGAGGTCCGCCAGCGCCTGCTTGCTCGCGTCGCCCCCGAAGAGGCCGAGATAGCGGATGGCCGTCTCCTGCATGTCGGGGCTCTGCTGGCCGCGGGCGATGCGCACGACGATCTCTCGCGCGCGGGGGGAATCGCTCTGGCTGAGGACGAACAGCGCTCGCTCCCGCAGCTTCGAGGAGTTGCCGCTGCCGGTCAGGAACTTCTCGAGAAGGGGCAGGGCGCGCTCGGAGTCGGTGTTGAGCAGCCCGTTCAGGGCCATGAGCTTGAGATCCTCGTCGCCCTCCGTTTCCGGGGACGTGCGCTGGCCGGAGCGCTGGCGGATCTCCATCTCGAGGGCGCGCGCGTCGTTCAGCCATTTGCTTTGCGGCGCCGACTTGCGGAGCTGGGCGATGGTCGCGAGCGCGTCGGCCGCGCGGCCCGCCTTGTTGAGCGCGTAGGCCCTCCAGTACAAGCCGGCGTCCGCCTTGCGCCCCGCCATGCGCACGACGGAGTCGAAGGCCTCGATGGCGCGGTCCCAGTGCTCCCCGTCCAGCGCCTGGGTGCCGCGGTCGTAGGTCTCCTCTTCTTTCGAAGCGGCCTGCTCTTCCGCCCCGGCGTCGACCCACCCGCTCGCGAGCGGCCCATCGGCCATGGACCGGGCCCACGCCGGGGCCCCGCCGGTCGCCAGAAGCACCCAACCCATCACGACTCCCACCGTTCTCTTGCTCATCAGCCTCTCTCGTTAAGACGTGGTCCCCGGGACCGCCGCCATCTGCTTTTCCTTGCTCCGCACCGTGGACTCGAGCACCCGCACCTTGAACAGGATGTCGCCCGCTTCGAGCCGCCGCCGGAGCTGCGCGCGCGCCTCGGGCCCCTGCGTCGACGGACCGTGGGCCACCTCGAGGAGGACGCGCTCCAGCTCGTCGAGGACGCTCGCCACGCCCGGCTCCCCGGCTCGCCGCGCGCTCAACCGGAAGAGCCGGTTCGCGGCGACCAGGTTCTCGGCAGACTCCTGCGCCGAGCGTACGTCCACCGGCTCGCTACCCTCGGCGTTGGCGACTTCCAGCAGCACCATCTCCGACCGCTCCAGGTGGTCGCCGACCATCACGAGGAAGATGCGGTCCCTCGCATGCTCGGGGATGGGAGCGGAGGAGGGGCCGCCGGCGGGGAAGTGCCGGCCGACCAGGAACGCGGCCACGAGCGATGCCGCAAGCGCGGCGGGCGCCCACCAGCGCACGGCCGGCCCGCGGCGGACGGAGCGCAACCGCAGCCGGGGCTGCAAGTCGCGCCATACCTTCTCGCCGTGCTCCTCGCCGCGGGCGGGAATCGGCTCCTCGGTCACGGAGGAGAGGTCGGCCCGCAGGTCGGCGAAGGCCTGGGAACAGGCGGCGCAGGAGGCGAGGTGGGCCTCGACGGCGGGCGAGGCGCCCCCCTCCCCGTAATAATGAAGGATGAGCTCGTCCTCGCTCGGGTGGCTCATGTCGTGGGCCTCAGGCCCGGGTCGCGGCCGAGCGCCTCGCGCACCTTGCGTACCGCCCGGAAGACGCTCTGCTTGGCCGCGCTGGCGTCGAGGTCCAGCACGCGGCCGATCTCCTCGATCGACATGCCTTCGAAATGCCGCAGGGTGAAGGCCGACCTCTCGAGCGCGCTCATCCGAAGCATGGCCAGCGATACCCGCCGCCGCACCTCGCCGCCGAAGGCGAGGCGGTCGGGCGCGGGTTCGCCCGAAGGCAGCTCAAGGGCCGGGCCATTGTTCGTGTCGTCGATGGCCACGGGGTCGGCGTTCTCCTGTCGCCGCTCGCGCGCCCGCAGGCTGTCATAGGCGCAGTTGGCGGCGATGCGGTAGATCCAGCTCCCGAAGTGGGCCCGCTCCTCGAACCGGTCCAGGCTGCGGTAGGCTTTCAAGAAGGCCTCCTGGACCACGTCTTCGGCGTCGTGCTCGTTTCTCGTCATACGATAGGCCAGGTGAAAGACGTTGCGGCTGTGGCGCTCCACGAGACGGCGGAACGCGTCGGCGTCCCCGGCCCGGGCCTGTGCCACGGTCTCGGTGTCGTCGTCGCTTCCGGCCATCCGCTTCATTAGACGGAGACCATGGGGGCTGGTTAGCTCTTTTACCCGATCTGCCCCCTTCTCGGCACGGGGATTGCACCTGCCGTCCGAGCGGGATGAAGGAGGACTCATGGTTGGCAAGGTGAACCTGCCCCCGGATGCGGACAAGCGCAAGGACCTGAAGGGCTCCGCCTCGGGCGGGCCGGGGCTGAACGCGATCGACGAGGAACGCGCGGCGTCGATGGCCGACGAGGGCGGCGCTTCCGGCTCGGCCGTGGAGAGCCAGGAGAAGGAGCCGGAGACCCAGCCGGACGACCTGAAAGAAGACCCGAAGAAGAGGCCGGTGCGGCGGCGGGGCCGCTAGGCGTGCCCGCGCGCGCGATGGGGTCGGCCGCGATCTCCTTCGGCCTGGTGACGGTGCCGGTGCGGATCTACCCGGCCGTCAAGCCGTCGGCCGGAATCTCCTTCCACATGCTCCACAAGAAGGATGGGGTCCGGCTGAAGCAGCAGTTCTTCTGCCCGAAGGACGAGGAGGTCGTGCCGCGCGGCGAGACGGTCCGCGGCTTCGAGATCGCGAAGGACAAGTACGTGATCGTCACCGACCAGGAGCTGAAGGCCCTCGACGAGAAGGCGACCAACGGGATCGAGATCAAGGAGTTCGTGCCCGAGGGCTCGGTGGACCCGGTGTACTTCGAGCGCACGTACTACCTCGGGGCGGACAAGGGCGGGGACAAGGCCTACTCGCTCCTCGCCGACGCGATGAAGGACTCCGGCCAGGCGGCGCTCGGGCAGTACGCGGCGCGCGGCAAGGATTACCTCGTGCTGCTGCGCTCCATTGGCGACCGGCTGATGATGCAGCAGCTCTATCACGCCGACGAGGTCCGCCCCATCGAAGAGGTCCCGGTGCCCGCGCGCAAGAGCAGCCCGGCGGAGTTGAAGCTCGCCCAGCAGCTCATCGATCAGGTCAGCTCCCAGAAGTTCGAGCCGGAGAAGTACGCCGACGAGGTCCGCAAGCGCATCGAGCAGCTGATCGCGGCCAAGGCCAAGGGCCAGAAGATCGAGGCACCCCCGGCGCGGCCGAAGGCGGAAGTGGTCGACCTGATGGAGGCCCTCAAGAAGAGCCTCGGTCAGGGCGGCCGGCGCGCGCCGGTTCGGGCGGCGCGCCGCGAGGAGCCGGCGAGGAAGACGGCCCGGCGGTAGTCATCGATTGAGGTCGGGGGTGGAGCAGTCCGTTCTCGACATGCGCGTTGCGCAGTTGACCTCGCGTTTGCCGACGCGTGCCGGCCGCGTCGGCTGATCCTCGTCATTTCCGCGAATGCGGCGCGCTTCGCTCCGCGCTCGCCTTCCCCAAACGTCTCGCGTCGGAATCAATCCGCCGCGAGACGGCAGCGGACACGCTCCGCTGCGCGCGCCGAACACTCGCGCATGC
>Ga0070698_100008227_pt1 | contig 11283 bp, 10 predicted proteins | sample KBSK1502metaG_FD_65477 | JGI IMG/M metagenome (GOLD analysis project Ga0070698, IMG submission 65477) | Corn, switchgrass and miscanthus rhizosphere microbial communities from Kellogg Biological Station, Michigan, USA - KBS K1-50-2 metaG | ecosystem: Host-associated > Plants > Roots >...
GGCACCCCGAACGTCTCGAGCGTGCCTTCGATGACCTTGACGTTGCGCTTGATCTCGTCGGCCATGCGCTCGCGGCGTGCAGTGACAGTGTCGAGGAGCGCGATCGACGGCAGCTTCCAATCGATCTCGGGCAGATCGTCTTCGGCCTCCGCCACCACACGCAGCACTGGTTTCTCGGCCACGGCCTCCGGCTCGTCTTCGGTTGCGTGCGGCTCGGGCGCGCGTGCCGGCTCGTGCTGCGTCTCCACCTCCCAGGACCTCAGCGCCGCGGCCACCGGGGGATAGGCGGGGCCTACGTCCTCGGTATCCGCGGCTGACGTCGCCTTCGCCGCGGTCTTGGCCGGTTCGGATGGGGCGGCGACGAGGCGTTCGAGCCGGCGCCTCTCGGCGTAGGTCGCCTGGCCGGCCTTCAGCACCGCCGCGATCAGCGATCCCGGGCTGAAGTGGATGGTCACGATGAGCCCGATCACGAGGGCTGCCACGAGCAGCGCCCAGGCCCCCACCTCTCCGGCCAAACCGACCACGAGCTGGTCTATCGACCGACCGGCGGCGCCGCCCGCCTGAGCGGCCAGCCCGAAAAGGCCAACCAGTGCGATCACCGCGACCGTGCCGGCCAGCGCGTCGAGCAGCCGCGGCCGGGGAGCCTTCGGCCAGAGCATGTAGGCGCCCAGTGCGACCACGCCGGAGACGGGTACGAACCAGGCGCTGCCGAAGCTCGCCCGCAGCCACTCCTGGAGACCGGCCAGGATGGAGCCGGCGTGGCTGGCCACCGCGAGCGCGCCCAGCAGGCCGGCGAGGATGAGGAGGACACCGGTGATCTCGCGTATCTGCCGCTGGGTGAGGTGCGGCCTGGTCGACCGCTTCGAGCGGGCGGAACGGGAGCGCGACGACGAAGCGCGACGGGCGCCGTGTGAGCGTGAGCCTTTGGAGTTGGTGCGACGCATGCTGGGATCCGGACAAACCGGACTCAGGGGATTCTACACCGGCCCGATTCAGCCTCCCGTCCTGCGGCGGCCTCTAGAGCCAAACTATGCGCATGGCAGTCGATCCGTTTGCGGAAGCGGAGACTCGCTATCGCACGCTGGTCGAAGAGAGACGCAACGGCGGGCTTCCGGCCCGCGCATTTCGGCTGGCGGTGCGAGACCTCGCTGTGCTCGATGGCGAAGGCCGGCGTTGGATGCTCGGTCCTGAGGACGGCATCTGGTACCGCCGAGAGCGAGAGCGCTGGCTGCAGGCCGACCCTCCACGCCGCCTGGTCTGCTCATCGTGCGGACACCACAACCTCGGCCGGCACAGCTATTGCGTCGAGTGCGGCCAGCGACTGAATCGCTAACGACTACCTGACCGCGTGCGTTTGCGCCCACCAGATGCCGCCCGTGAGGGCCGCGATGAGTGGCACCAATGCGGCCAGGAGCCAAAGCCGCCACCAGATCGGCCGCTGCATGCCGCGGACGAGCTCGTGGCCGCAGAACCCGCAGTAGCGGTCGAAAGGCCCCGCGATGCCGCGGCAGTTGCCGCATTGGTGCAGCTGCAGGCCGCAGTGCGCACAGCGAGATTCCTCGCTGTGGTCGAGCACCATCGCGGGCTGATCACATCGAGGACAGAGGCTGGGCGCGACCAGCGCCAGTGGCGGAAGTTTCATATCTCTGTGACGACGGGGATCACCATCGGGCGGCGGCGCGTCTGCTTGTAGACCATCCTCGAGACGGCGTCGTGGATCGCCTCCTTGAGCTGGTTGGCATCAGCGTGAGTGTCGGCGAATCGACCGATGCTCTCCAGGACGGCTTTTCTCGCGTCCGCCATCAGCTTGGAGGAGAGCTCGGGCTCGATCACGCCGCGGGAGACCACGTCGGGGCCGGCGCGCACAGTTCCGGTGTCGCGATCCAGGACCAGGGTGACGACCAGGATCCCATCCTCGGCGAGGTGCCGGCGGTCGCGGAGGACGACCTGTTCGACGTCACCGACGCCCAGCCCGTCGACGAACACGAGCCCTGTATTGATCTTTTCTCCGCGGCGCATCGTCTCGCGATCCAGCTCGACGGTGTCGCCGTCCTCGACAACCAGGATCCGGTCGGAATCGATGCCCGCCTCGCGCGCAAGCTCGGCGTGCTGATACAGCTGCCGGTACTCGCCATGCACCGGGATGAAGTGGCGAGGGCGAACCGCGTCGATCATCTCCCGCAGCTCGTCCTTCTGCGCATGACCGGTGACGTGGACGTGGCCGACCTCGGAGTAGAACACGTGCGCGCCGTGCCGGTAGAGGTTGTTGACGGTCTGGTGGACCATGCGCTCGTTGCCGGGGATGGGGCGCGCGGAGATGACGACCCAATCGCCCTTCAACACGTTGACCAGCGGGTGTCGCTGTGCTGCGAACCGCGCCAGCGCGGACATCGGCTCGCCCTGGCTGCCCGCCGTCAGCAGCAGCAGCTTCGAAGGCGGGACTTTGTCCGCGCTTTCGAGCTGGACGGTCAGTCCTTCCGGCACCTTGAGAAAGCCGAGCTCGCGGGCGGTCTTGAAGTTGGTCTGCAGGCTGCGGCCGACCACGGCGATCTTGCGGTCGAACTGCACGGCCATCCTCACCAGGTGCTGGATGCGATGGATGTTGGATGCGAAGTTCGCCACCACGATCCGCCCGGGCGCGGCGCCGAAGATGCGCTCGAAGGGGGCGTGCAAGTCGCGTTCGGAGCCGGAACGGCCAGATCGTTCCGCGTTCGTGGAGTCGCTGAGCAAGAGGTCAACGCCCTCGTCGCCGAGGCGGCGGAAGCGCCCCATGTCAGTCGGATGGCCGTCGGGCGGCGCGGGGTCCAGCTTGAAGTCGCTCGTGTAGACGACACGTCCGGCCGGCGTCTGGATCGCGAGCGCGACTGCATCGGGGATCGAGTGGCAGACGGCCACGGTCTCGATGCGAAACGGCCCGAGCTGGACGCTGTCGCCCACGCGGACCTCGCGGAGGTCGGCCTCGCGGAGGATCCGGTGCTCCTTGAGCTTGGGCTTGACGAGACCCAACGTGAGCCGCGTTCCGTAGACAGGCACGTTGAGCTTCTTGAGCACGAACGGGAGCCCGCCGATGTGGTCCTCGTGGCCGTGGCTGAGGAAGATGCCCAGCACCTTGCGACGCGACTCGAGCAGGTACGAGATGTCGGGAAGCACGAGATCGATGCCGAGCATGTCCTCCTGCGGAAACATCAGGCCGGCGTCGACGACGAGGATCTGGTCCTCCCATTCGAGCGCGAACATGTTGATGCCAACCTCGCCGAGGCCACCGAGCGGCACGTACCGAAGCCGCGAGTCGCCAATCGGGGCCCCCGCGAACTCACGCTGAAGGCTTTGAGTTCGTGGGGCTTTCACAGGAGTCGCAGCTGCTCGGCTTCCTGTTTTTGGATTGGGGCCGGCTCCGGCGGTGGCGGCGGCGCCAGCAGCCTGTCCAGGTAAGCCTTGACGCTGTCGAAGTCACGCTCGAGGTCCGCCACCAGGGCGCCGTTGTGAAGCGCCGCGGCGGGGTGAAACAGCGGCACATAGGCCACATCGCCCCGACGCACCAGGCTGCCGTGGATGCGCGATATCGATCCCTGCCCAGGGAGAAGCCGTTCGAGCGCGTGGCGACCCAGGACGAGCACCACCTTCGGCTTGATCAACGCCAGCTGCCTCGCGAGGTATGGCGAGCAGGACTCGACCTCGTTCGGCATCGGGTCGCGGTTTTGCGGTGGGCGGCACTTGAGGACGTTGGTGATGTAGACGTCCTGCCGGCTGAGGCCGATGCGCGCGAGCAGCGTGTCGAGCAGCTTGCCGGCCGCGCCCACGAACGGCTCGCCCTGCCTGTCCTCGTTGAAGCCGGGCGCCTCGCCGACGATCATGATGTCGGCCGGGCACGGTCCCACGCCGGGGACGGCCTGGGTGCGAGTGGCGTGGAGGCTGCACTTGACGCACGCTCGAACCTCGGCGTGGAGCTGTTGCAGCTCCGGGGATGCGCTAGGCGACTTTGACTCCCGTCTTGAAAGTGATGACATCGCCGGCATCGCCGATGATCTGCATCACGGCTTTCAGCTGCTCGTCGGTGAGCGGGACCAACGGCAGCCGGAACGGGCCGGCCGGAAATCCCATCGCGTTCAGGGCCGACTTGATAGGGACGGGGTTGGCCGCGGTGGTCATCAGCGTCTTGATGACGGGCAGCAATCTCTGGTGGAGGTCCATCGCGGTCTTGTTGTCCGCCTTGCTGTGAGCCTCGATCAGCCTCTTCATCGAGCGCCCAGCGATATGCGACACGACGCAGATGACGCCGTAGCCGCCCACCGCGAGCATGGGCAGCGTCCAGCTGTCGTCGCCGCTCCACACGTTGAAGTGCGCCGGCTTGCCCGCACAGACGAGGCCGATCTGGTCGAGGTCGCCGCTCGCCTCTTTGACGCCGATGATGCCGGGCAGCTGCGCACATCGGAGCGTCGTCGCGGCAGTCATGTTGACGGCGGTGCGGCCCTGGATGTTGTACATGATCGTCGGGCCTGCCTCGGAGATCGCCTTGAAGTGCTGGTACATGCCCTCTTGGGGCGGCTTGTTGTAGTAGGGCACGACCGCGAGCAATGCGTCCGCCCCCGCCTTCATGGCACGCTCCGAGAGCTTGACCGAGTGATGCGTGTCGTTGCTCCCGGTGCCCGCCACGACAGAGCTCTTCGGGATGGCTTTCTTGACGGTCTTCAGCAGCTCGATCTTCTCGTCGTCGCTCAACGCCGGCGACTCGCCGGTGGTGCCTGAAACTACGACTCCATCGGAGCCGTCGGCGACGAGCATCGCCGCCAGCTTCTCTGCGGCCTCGTAGTCGACAGAACCGTCGGCCTTGAACGGCGTGAGCATTGCAGTGAGTAGACGGCCGATGTCAGCAGCCACTAGATAACTCTCCTCTTCCTTTTCCGCCCGAAAATCGCGGTGCTGGGGTGCGGATTTTTGGGCGAAGGCCGCTGCCACCCCGATGGCCTGGGAACCCAGGCCATCGCACCGATGAGATACGTGAGGGCCTCGGTCTTGCTTGGCACCGCTAAAGTGGAAAAGCTGGGTGGCACGGGCCGCTAGATAACTCCCATCGCGAGCGCGTGCTCTGCGATCTGAACCGCGTTGAGCGCGGCGCCCTTACGCAAGTTGTCCGAAACCAGCCAGAGCATCAACCCGCGGTTGGATGAGATGTCGTCGCGAATGCGGCCAACATACACCTCGTCCTTGCCGGCGACATGGTGCGGGGTCGGATAGATCTTCGCATGCGGATCGTCTTCGACCAGCACACCAGGCGCTTCGCCGAGAACCACGCGCGCTTCGCCGGGGCCGATCTTCATTTCGGTCTCGATCAACACCGATTCGCTGTGCCCTATCGGCACAGGGACGCGAACGCAGGTCGCTGCAATCGCCAGCTCCGGATCGTGGAGGATCTTGCGGGTCTCGTGGACGAGCTTCATCTCCTCCTCGTTGTAGCCGTCGAAGTCCGGTTTCCAGCCGCCGGGGATGACGTTGTACGCGAGCTGGTGTGAGGTGGCGGCGACCGTCGGCGTCTTGTGAGCCGCGATCGCTTCCGTCTGGTCCTCGAGCTCATCCATCAGCGCGCGACCGGCACCAGATGCGGCCTGGTAGCTGGAAACCACCACACGCCGGACGCCGAAGCGTTTGCGCAGCGGCTCGATGACCATCGTCAACGGGATCGTCACGCAGTTTGGGCTGGCGATGATGCCCTCGTTCTCGCGGATGTCTCCCGGGTTGACCTCGGGCACCACGAGCGGCACGTTGGCCTTCATGCGCCAGGCCGAGCTCTTGTCGATGACGAGGGCGCCTGCCTCGGCGGCATTCGGAGCGTACCGAAGGGAGATGTCCGCGCCGGCGGCGAACATCGCCACGTCGATCCCTTGAAAGGAATGCTCATCAAGTCGTTTGAGCGTCAGCTGTTCGCCATTGAAAGGAACCTTCGCCCCGACCGACCTCTCAGACGCAAAAGCCGTGACGGCGGCGACCGGGAACTTGCGCTGGATCAGGATCTTCAGCATCTGCTGACCCACGAGCCCCGTCGCGCCGACGACGGCAACGTTTAGTCGCTTGGAGGTGGGCACGGGTTCAGTTTAGTTCGATTGAGGCAGGGATGGCGAGCCTGGAGCGGGCGCGTATTGCGCCGCACGCTCCGCATTCCGCTGGTGCACCGCGGCCACGAATGCGGGGTGCACGTTCCGCAGCTCGACCACCTTGTCGTACTGGTATGGCTGCTGCTCCGACACTCTCGCTCGAGGGCTGACGAGCGGCATGATCACCAGGCGGCCGACGAGTCCGGCCCCCAGCGCGAACAATCCCGAGAAGAAGAGGACACCGACAATGGTCTGTGCGGTCGGATCATTTGTCGACACCCCGATCGCGATTGCGGCAGCCCACAGTACGACTGCGCCGATGAGGAGTCCCGCCGGCACCCACTTGGCCAGCGCGACCGTGCGACTGCTGCTCCGGGTCAGGGGCAGATGGCCGCCGGCTCGTTGGGCGACGACGCTGACCAGGATGGCGAAAAGGATGAACCCCAGGCCACCAAGCACTACCAGGATGAGCAGTGCGTACGCCCAGCCGGGCGGGGTTGAGAACTTGAACCTGCGCCAGGTCTCCGCGGGGCGGCCTGTCATCGCGCAGACGGGCGGGAAATCGTTGGTCGCCAGCTGGGTGGACCAGATCTGGACTCGGTCTGGCCGTCTAGCTATCAACGCTCAAACCGAGCAGCTCGTCCAGGCCGCGGTAGAAACGCGGCGCGGCGGTCACCGTGCGGATCGCCAGCAGCGCGCCCGGCACGTAAGCCTCCCGGCTGGTCGTGCGGTGCGCGACGGTGAGGGTCTGGCCGGGCAGCCCGAAGATGACCTCCTGGTCGGCGACAAATCCGGGCAGGCGGATGCTGTGCACGGCTACGCTCCCCTCCTCCCCACCACGCGTGCCCTCGAGCGTCACCTTCTCGGGCTTCAGGTGGCTGAAGGGCTTGCCGCCGCGCCGAGCGGCGAGTCGCCTTGCGGTCGACAGCGCCGTACCTGACGGCGCGTCGATCTTGGTGGCGTGGTGCATCTCGATCACCTCGGCCGCCTCGAAGTGAGGAGCGGCGATCTCGGCCAGGTGCATCATCAGGACCGCGCCGATCGCGAAGTTCGGCGCCACGATCCCGCCCAGGCCCTTGGCCTTGCACGCGGTCTCGAGCTTGTCGACATCGGCGGCCGTCAGGCCGCTGGTTCCCACGACAGGCGATGCTCCGATGGCGACGGCGGCCAGGGCGTTGTGCAGCGCCTCGGCTGGTCGGGTGAAGTCGACGAGGGCCCGCGGCCTCTTCTCATGCAAGAACGCGGCCAGGTCCTCGCCGCGAGAGATGCCGCCGACGTAGTCGATGTCAGGCTCCGCGGCCAGAGCCGCGGCGAGGATCGAGCCGACCTTACCGCGGTGACCGGCAACCGCGACCTTGATCGGCCCGCTCATCTACCTAATCTCTGCGAGGGCCACGTCCGCGACCGCCGTTGCGACCTCCGCGGTCGCCTCCGCGGAAGCCACCCTCACGCGGTGGAGGAGGCGGCGACGCCAGCGCCACGGCCATGGCCTCCTTGTCGATCTTCTCCTCGATGGGTTCGCCCTTCGACGTGAGCTCGTCGATCGCCGCCTGCCGGCTCAGGTTGAGGCGGCCCTGGCTGTCGATCTCGGTGGCCTTGACGACGATCTCGTCGCCGACGTTGGCCACCTCCTCCACACGATCGACCCGGTGGTCGGTGAGCTTGGAGATGTGGACCAGCCCGTCCTGGTTGGGGAGCACCTCGACGAATGCTCCGAACGGCATGATCCGGACGACCTTGCCCTTGTAGATCTTGCCGACCTCGACCTCGTCGGTCAGGCCCTTGATCCAGTCGATCGCCTTCTTGCCGCCCTCCTGGTCGACAGCGGCTATGAACACGCGGCCATCGTCCTCGACGTCGATCTGGGCGCCGGTCTCCTCGGTGATCTTGCGGATCATCTTGCCTCCTGGGCCGATGATGTCGCGGATCTTGTCCGGGTTGATCAGGATCGTGGTGATCCGCGGCGCGTAGGAGCTCATCTCGCTGCGCGGGCGCGGCAGCACGGCCAGCATCTTGTCGAGCACGAAGAGCCTCGCTTCGCGCGCCTGCTCCAGCGCCTGGGCCAGGATCTCATGGGTCAAGCCCTTGATCTTGATGTCCATCTGCAAGGCGGTGATGCCGTCCTTGGTGCCCGCGACCTTGAAGTCCATGTCACCCAGGTTGTCCTCGACGCCCTGGATGTCGGTGAGCACCGCGGACTTGCCTTCGCGCATGACGAGGCCCATCGCGATGCCCGCGACCGGCGCTTTGATGGGGACTCCCGCATCCATCAGGGCCAGCGTCGACCCGCAGACGGATGCCATCGAGGTCGACCCGTTGGAGCTCAGGATCTCCGACACCAGCCGCATCGTGTAGGGCCAGTCTTCGACTGGCGGGATCACGGCGAGCAAGGCTCGCTCGGCGAGTGCTCCGTGGCCGATCTCACGCCGTCCCGGGCCCCTCAGCGGCCGTGCCTCTCCGACCGAGAACGGCGGGAAGTTGTAGTGGTGCATGTAACGCTTGAACTCGTCCGGCGAGAGGCCGTCGAGCTTCTGCTGGTCGGACATGGAGCCCAACGTCGCGATGGTCAGCGCCTGGGTCTGGCCGCGGGTGAAGAGGCCCGATCCATGCGTGCGCGGGAGCACCCCGACCTCGACCGTGATGTTGCGGACGTCCTTGAGGCCACGGCCATCGGGGCGGACGCCCTCCTCGACGATGCGCTGGCGGACGCGGTCCTTGAGCTTCTTGTCGAACAGCTTGCCGAGGATGTCGGCATGCTCCGCGAACCGCTCTCCGAGCTCCGCGATGGTTCGCCTGCGCAGCTCGTCGACGGCCGCCTCTCTCGCGGCCTTGTCGGGGTTGAACGCCGCCTGGTCGAGGCGCAGCGCGAGGTACTCGCTCACGACCTCCACGATCTGCTGCGGGTACGCCGGCGGCGTGTACTCGTACTTTGGCCTACCGACCTCGCCCTGCAGCTCGAGCTGTCCGGCGCAAACTTGCTTGATCGCATCGTGCGCCATCTCGAGCGCGTCCACGACGACCTGCTCGCTGACGCCCTTGGCTCCCGCCTCCACCATCAGGATGGCGTCTGCGGTGCCGGCGACGACCAGGTCCAGCTCGGACTCGGCCATGCGCGACATCGGCGGGTTGACGACCAGGCGACCGTCGAGGTGGCCCATCCGCACGGCGCCCACCGGGCCCGCGAAGGGTATGTTCGAGATCACCAACGCCGCCGATGCGCCGTTGATGCTCAGGATCGTCGGGTCGTTCTCCTGGTCGACGGACAGCACTGTCGAGACGACCTGCACGTCGAGCCGGAACCCATCCGGAAACAGCGGCCGCAGTGGGCGGTCCGTGAGCCGGGACGCCAGGATGGCGGCCTCGCTCGGCCTGCCCTCGCGGCGCATGAACGCGCCCGGGATCTTGCCCGCGGCGTAAAGCTTCTCCTCGTAGTCGCACGTGAGCGGGAACCAATCGATTCCCTCTCGCGGCTCCTTGGCCATGACGGCGGTGCTGAGGACGACCGAGTCGCCCTGCCGCAGCACCACGGCACCGTTCGCTTGCTCGGCCACCCGGCCGGTCTCGATCGAGAGCCGCTTGCCCGCGACCTCGATGTTCTTCGTGACTATTGCCACGTGACTACCTCCATTTGGGAGGGCGCTTTGACTAGTCGCGTCCTTGGGCCAGGTTCCTAGCAGCTGCCGCCAAAACCACAGTCTTGATGAGAGCTTCTAAGAGCTGACCCCGCGCGACCGAGGCCCCCCCGATTGACTTACTTGCCGGCTATCTCCTGATCCCGAGCTTGCCGACGAGCGCGCGGTAGCGCTCGACGTCGGTGTCCCTCAGGTAGTTCAGCAGACGCCGTTGCTTGCCAACAAGGAGAAGTAGGCCGCGGCGAGAGTGATGGTCCTTGGCGTGCGTCTTGAGGTGCTCGGTGAGCTCTCGTATGCGCGCCGTCGAGAGCGCGATCTGGACCTCGGGAGAGCCCGTGTCCTTCTCAGCTCGCCTGTACTCGGCGATCAGCTTGCTCTTGACTGCTGTCTCTTCTGCCAAACCGAAGACGAATTATACCGGCTCTTTGACGATCGCCTGTTTCACACGATCTCCACTGAGCCGTCAGACCGCGGGTCAGCGCCCGCGCGCCAGGCGCCCGGACCGTCGATCACGATCGCGTGGGCGTGGCCCAGGCTATGGTGAAGCGGGGGCATCAGCTCGATGGTCAGGCCCGAGCGATTGAGCTCACGGACGTCGGGATCGTCGGCCTCCACCGAGATCACGCCTCCGCCCGCATGCACCCGGATCCGGGGCCTCGCGACCGCGTCGGCCGGTTCCATGCCGCGATCGACGATATTGATCAACACCTGGGTCTGAAGCTGGGGCTGGCCCTCGCCCCCCATCGACCCGAAAACAATGGCCGGGCCGCCGTCGCGGGCGGCCATGGCGGGGATCAGCGTGTGCATGGTCCGCTTCTTCGGCTCCAGTCGATTGACGTGCTCGGGATCGAGCTTGAAGTAGGCGCCGCGATTCTGCAGCAGCATGCCGGTGCCCTCGGCGACGATCCCAGAACCGAATGCATAGGCGACGCTCTGGATGAGCGAGACCAGGTTGCCGTGCTCGTCCGCAGCGCACAGATAGATGGTGTCGCCGCCGTCTACGGCATCGGCCGAGCCCACCGCAGCGTGGCTCGGGTCGAGAAACGGCTCCAGCGGCGTGATGGCAAAGTCGGGGTCGGTGATGTGGCGATCGCGCAGGGGATAGCACTCGTCACGGATCCTCTTGAAGGCTTTGACAAAGCTGACCGGGGTCCCGAGCTCGCTCGACGGGATGCGATCGAGCCGGGCGAGCATGGCGAGGGCGGTCAGCCCCTGGGTCGGAGGCGGCAGCTCGTAGACGGTCAGGTCCCGGTAGCGGACGGTGAGAGGTTCGACCCACTGGGAACGGTGCGACCCGAGATCCCTGGCGGTGACGAAGCCGTCGCGCTTCTTGATCGCCTCGGCGACGGCGGTCGCGATCTCGCCGCGGTAGAACCCGCCGATCCCGCTGCGCCCGACGTCACGTAACACCGACGCCAGGTCGGGGTTGCGGAGCAGCATGCCGCCTTCCATCGGCGGATAGAGCTCGTGCGCGGCGGGTTCTTTCGCAAGAAGCTCCGCGCCCTGCTTGAGAAACTCCGCCAGCCGATCGGTGATGACGTAGCCGTTGCTCGCGAGTGCGA
>Ga0070698_100008228_pt1 | contig 11283 bp, 9 predicted proteins | sample KBSK1502metaG_FD_65477 | JGI IMG/M metagenome (GOLD analysis project Ga0070698, IMG submission 65477) | Corn, switchgrass and miscanthus rhizosphere microbial communities from Kellogg Biological Station, Michigan, USA - KBS K1-50-2 metaG | ecosystem: Host-associated > Plants > Roots >...
GCGCAACGAGCCGAGGCAGGTAATACGAGTCGCGCAGCTGCTCGCGGAGGTCCGTACCGTCTCGATCGAGCGCATGGCCGAGATAACGACCGAGAACGCAGCGAGACTATTTCGTTTGCCAGTGGCTCCCATGCCAGAGGAGTAGCGCCGCATGCGCTTGTTCAATACGCTCACGCAGCAAATCGAGGAGTTGCGCCCACGTGGCGACTCGGTGACCCTCTATGTCTGCGGCATCACGCCCTACGACACGACGCACCTGGGGCACGCTTTCATCAACGTCGTCTACGACACGCTCAGGCGCTATCTGGAATGGCGTGGCCAGCCAGTCACATACGTGCAGAACGTGACGGACATTGACGACGATATCCTGCGCAAGGCGAGGGAGCGCGGTCTTGCCTGGAACGAACTGGGTCGGCGGGAGACTAAGCGTTATTTGAGGGATCTGCGCGACCTTAACGTGGCGCCGCCGGATTACTACGTGCGGGCGAGCGAAGAGACCACGACGATGATCGCGTTGATCGAGGCGCTGCTGGCCAGGAATCTCGCCTATGTTCACGACGGCTGGGTCTATTACCGCATCAAGGCCGATCCTGACTTCGGGCGACTCGCCGAGGCGGCGGGCTATATCGGCTACGACGCCTGGCTCCTGACGGCGAACGAGCGCGGCAACAATCCCGACGATCCGCGCAAAGAGGACCCGCTTGATTTCGTACTCTGGCAGGCGCAGCAGCCAGGCGAGCCTGCATGGCCCAGCCCGTGGGGGTCTGGGCGTCCTGGCTGGCATATCGAGTGCAGCAGCATGGCCATCAAATATCTGGGTCCGCGCATCGACATCCACGGCGGCGGATCGGATCTCGTCTTTCCGCACCACACCTGTGAGATCGCGCAGAGCGAGAACGCGACCGGCGAGCGCCCGTTCGTCTCGATCTGGATGCACTGCGCGATGGTGGGTCTTGACGGCGAGAAGATGAGCAAGTCGCTGGGCAATCTCGTGCTGGCGCGCGATCTGCTGGAACGGTACAGTGCGGACGCGGTGCGTGTCATGCTGCTCTCACACCACTATCGCATTCCATGGGAGTACAGCGAGCGCGAGATGCGCGCGCAGGCCGCTTTCACGGAGCGCCTGGGGTTGCGTGACCTCGTAGGTGAAGTGTACCCAGAGGGCGTGAGCGCGGACGATAGTGCGTCGCACGCCACTGCCATGTTTGTCGAGGCGCTGGAGGATGACTTCCATACCCCACGCGCGCTCGAGGCGCTGGCGCGCCTCGCCGAGCGCGCGCGCGACCCGCATGCGCGCTCCGCTCGGGCGACGCTGGCGCGCCTCGCGGGGATTCTGGGACTGACTGGCGGCGTCTGATGGCTAGAATTCCTGTGAGGAGGCGTCGCTCGCCCCGGTGAGTACATCGACCGTGAAGTTCGCCAGCACCGCGCCGCAGATTACGCCGATGGAGCAGGCGAAAAAACCGCCTATGAAGTAGGTGAGCGCGTCAATGCTGATCCCGGTGGCCTCGACGGCGTAGTAGATGGCGAAGGCGACGACCGCAGCGCCGAGAATTCCGCCAAGGATCGCCAGAAAACGGCTGCGTGGGAGACTGATCTGATACGTGACGAGCAGGCCACCCGGCAGCGCGAGAACCGCTGCGAGGATTATCAGGGTGAGATGGTCGGTCAGGAAGTTCATGATGGCGCTCCAGCAAGGTGAGCGGACGACGACCCATGCGCCGCGCCCGACCCTACTGCATTGGCCTGAGCGCGTAGCGGCTGCGAGTATTGTACGCCCGCTCAGGAGAATTGACAATGATCCAGCCACGCGGCGGGTGGTTGGACCAGCCGTTCGCAGGCGTCCTGGCGGCGATGTGGCCGGGAGCGCGCGCCGTCCGTTCTGACGGTGAATTCATGCGCGAATTTTCCAGCATTTTGTCGGGGCGCCGGGTGCGTGAGGCGGGTTCCTGTCACGGGAGGATCGGGTGAGCGAGTCAGATGCGTCTTTTGAAACGCCTATTCGCCGACTGCTGCGCTTTGGTCAGCGGATAACCCGCGACGATCTGCCACTCGCGCTGCAAGCTGCGGGAAGTGGCGTGGACAGCGCCCTGGGAACGCTTGTCGGAGCGCAGTTGACGTTGGACGCCAGCGATATCTGGTTGCGCCTGGGCGCTGGGGGACTCCTTCGCTCTGAAAAATACCGGACTATCCACGTTTATGGCGTTGGCCCGGAGGAACCGATACCCGATGCGATCTCGTTGCACGGTGATCTGCGGGTGCGCTGCCACGAGGGCTATGTTGGCAAGCTTGAAGGTCTGGCTATTGATCTGCGTACGGGAGAGGCGCTGGGCCTGCTGCTCCACGTGCGCTCTGATGTGTTGGCGGAGATCACTGGCGCGTTCAGCCCATTCCAGGCGCTGCTGCCACTTGCGAATCAGCGCATCCTGCTCCCACCAGCATGGATCCGCTCGCTGAGCCGCTCCAAGGCCAAGCTGCCCTTCCGGCCGGATGTAGAGACACTTCACATCGACGCTTCTGTCGAGCAAGTGGCTTCGGCGACTGTCGTGCGGGATGACGCCGAACTGGAAGTGGAGATCGTGCGAATCCTCGAGGAAAATCCGGCGCTGGCGCCGTTACTTGCACGCATCACTATTCACGTGCGCAATGGCATCGTCCTGCTACGCGGCGAGGCGCCGACACCCCGCCACAAGGCGTCAATTGAGCAGGATATCTGGCATGTTCCTGGGGTGAACGAGGTGCGCAACGAGTTGATGACGCTCAGTCAGTAGTCAGGCCTCGCCATAGACGGGGATCGCCGCGCCGGAGATGAGCACGTCGTCGTCGGACGCCAGGAAGAGGATCACGCGCGCCACCTGCTCTGGTGTGGGCCAGCGGCGTGTGTCGGCTGAAGGCGAACCAGCGCGATTGGCAGGCGTGTCGATGATACTGGGCGCAATCGCGTTTACTGTCACGCCCAACCCCAGCGTTTCTTCCGCCTGGGCCTCCGTGAGCGTGATGACGGCGCGCTTGGCGACCGCGTAGGCGGCGGCATTCTTCTTGCCTCTATAGGCGCTTCGCGCGGCCACGTTGATGATCCGACCCATGTGACGGTCCGCCATCACGCGACCGGCGTGCTTCGAGACGAGAAAGGCGCTACGCAGGTTGAGGCTCAGCATGCGCTCCCAGGTCTCGAGCGATAGGTCGGTGACAGGTTTGCCGGCGGAGAATCCACTAACCGTGTTGACCACGATGTCGAGCGATCCAAACTTGCTTACCACGCTCGCGATGAGGGGCTCAACCGCCGCCTCGTCAGTGACATCGGCCATTTCATAGGCTATATGAGTCGTGTCGTCGGCTATCGGTGGCGCGGAGTGGGTCACTCCGATCACCTTGGCGCCGGAGGCTGCGAAGGCCTTCACGACCGCAGCGCCAAGCGCGCCGGTCGCTCCGGTGACGAGCGCCACACGGTCCTGAAACGTGTACACAACCTGCATAGCTCGCCTCCGCGCTGGCAATGCTACGCCGCGTCAGTCGGCGAGAGAGTCCGCCGCTGCGGTTGCGCTGGGATCTGCGCCCGCAATCGCCGGAAACACCGACGTGTCGTCAATCCCATGCGCGCCCACGTCAACTGAGCGCGCCCGCGCGAAGACGACGACAGCCGTGCTATTGTCGTGCCCACCCGCCTCATTCGCCATCTCAACCAGCCGGCGCGCGCACACCTCTGGGTCGTCGGCGGTGGCGAGTGTGCTCTTGATCGCCTCATCGTCCAGCTCATCCCAGAGGCCATCAGAGCAGATGACGAAGCGATCTTCAGGCGCCAGAGTGAATGGCCGCAGATCAGGCGGCGCCTGTTCCTGGCCCAGCGAGCGATAAAGGAAGTTGCGCGGAACGTAGAACGTGGGATCTTCCAGGATGGGATGATCCATCGCCTCCAGGCGCGCCAGCAAGGTATGGTCTTCTGTCAGTCGGATGAGCACGCCGTCGCGCAGCAGATAGAGCCGGCTGTCACCGAGATGGGCGAGCGCCGCCTGCGGGCCAGCGCAGACGACGACGGTCAGTGTGCTGCCGGTGTCCTGGCCGAAAGCATGCGCCATCTCTCGGACATGCTGGTTGGCCGATGTGACCGCGCGATCCAGCATGTCGGCGACGCTGGCGATGGAGAGCATGTTCTCGCCGGTGATGGGCTGGTCGAAGGCCAGCGCTGGCTTCGCGAAGAGTGGGAGGATGAGTTGACTCAACAGTTGTGATGGCAGGATGCGCGCCGCGATCCGGCTGGCCAGCTCGCCGTGCGCCTCGCCACCCATACCGTCGGCGACGAGGAAGACGCCGATTGGCGCGTCGCCACGTGCGGCGTCGTCGTGCGCATCCAGTACGAGCGAGACCACCGCGTCCTGGTTCTCCGAGCGCACCAGCCCCACACTGGTGGCTGTTCCGGCCTCCAGATGCAGCGGCACGCCGACGGTCTCCGCAGGTGGCGTGGGTAGTGAGTGTGGAGGGGCTTGCAAGGCCGAACCGCAGGCGGCAGCGACTTCCTCCGGCGAGGAATATCCTTCCTCGGCGCCGTGCGCCGCTACCTCGCGCAGGGTGCGTATCGCTAATGACTCGTTCGGCGCTGGCGTCTGTGAAACGCGGGCAAGCTGCGCAAGGGTCGTCGCGAGCATGTTCGCGTCGCGCGCGACAAAGCGCGGCGCCTCGCTCACGTTGTCCTCCAGCAGCGTGGCGTTGTCCAGGCGCTCAAGATAGGCGCGCCCGCTCGCAAACAAGATCGTCTCCGGCGCGACGCGCTGATGAGCGACGCCGTTGCGGTGCAGATAGCTCAGCGTGTCCGCCAGCCCCGCGCCCGCGCGAAGCGCTTCCTCTGGCAGGAGCGGCAGGGCGCCAGCGGCTGGGTCACACAGCGCGACCGAGCCGATCGTTGAGCCTTCAGACACGACGAAGCGCGTGTCTCCCTGTGAGATCAGCTCTCGCGGCGCTATGAGGCGAGGATGGCGTAGCTGGAGGTCAATGAGCCTAGATATCGTCGTTGCGCGGTCGGAGGGAACTTCCGCGACGAAATAGAGCGCGTCGCTCTCGATAGGCGTCGTGGCGAGCGCGAGTCGGCGTCCGGGCGTGTCGCGAAGGATGCTGATAACGCGGCATGAGCCGACCAGCGCGCCGGGAGCGAAAGTAAAGGGTGTCTCCTGTGGACTGGGCGCGGGTTCCTCGGCGGGCGGTTCAATCGGCGCATCGTGTTCAACGGCGCTCTCCATGTCAGCGCCGCCGAACTCAGGCGTGACCGTCGCTAACTTAACGGTAGCTTTCCCTGCGCCAGCGCCGGCTTGCGCCGCGTCGTCGCTCACCTCGACGGTCTCGCGCTTGTCTTCATCCTGGGTTTCCACACGCGCCCCCTCTATTCACTAAGGCAGTAGCTGGCGTAGGCGATGATTCGCGCACCAGTGATCCAGCCAGCGTCCTCTACCGAGCGCCTGGCTTGGATATATATGGTTGTCGCGCACACGCCGCTGCGCGCCCCGTTAAGAGCCTCGGCTGATGATAGCATATCCGCGGCGACCGCGAGACACTTCTATGACCCTGCGGACTCTGGCGCGACAGGTGAGCGGTAGGCGTGCGTGATGGCTCTGCCCTCCGGCGAGGCGGCCAGCGAGACGATGCGCCACGGGCGCGCGCGGAGCCAGATGAGTGTCGCGCCGATGACCGCGAGACCTGCGATGGCGGCGCCTGCTACCGCGAGGCCAGCGACCCAGCGGCCGGGAACGTTGTCCTTCTTTGTCAGCTCGACGAGGTGATCGTCTTCGTAGACAATCACGAAGCCACGGTCGATCCACGTCTGAGCGGCCTGGCGCAGAACCTTGCCTGAGGTCGCGCGTGGAAAGCGCGTGATCTGGCCGAGCGCTTCACCCTGCGGTTCGGGGGGATGATCCGATTCCATCTGTTTGTTCCTATATTCTCACTGGTATTCTCACTGGCGCTCCACGTCGTCCAGTTCAGCGCGAGCGATGTGACGCGCTGTACGATAACATATCTTAGACGTACAGACGACAGACGCGGGGGCAAGTCTTTGCGAGATGAGCATGAGGCGACGAGGAGCGAGGAGACGGATGACGATCTCATCGCGGCGTACGATTATCACCTTCCGAGCGAATTGATCGCGCAGACGCCGGTCGAGCCGCGTGATTCCTCACGCCTGCTCGTGCTCCACCGCCAGACGGGCGCCATCGAGCATCGCACGTTTCGGGACATTGGCTCCTATCTCGATCCCGGCGATCTCCTGGTGGCGAACCAGAGCAAGGTGCTTCCGGCGCGCCTCCAAGGCGTGAAAGAGCCAACAGGCGGGCACATCGAGATACTCCTGCTCGCGGCGCGCCCGGATCGCGGCGTGGATTGCTGGGAGGCGCTGGCGCGCCCTGGGCGGCGTCTGCACAAGGGACAGCGCCTCAACTTTGGCGATGGGGCGCTCACGGCGGAGGTTCTCAGCCGGACAACGTCGGGGGAGCGACTGCTGCGGCTCACGCCGCGGGAAGGAACGATTGAAGCCGCGCTGCTGCGGATCGGCGAGACGCCATTGCCGCCCTACATCCGAGCGCCACTCGCCGACGCCTCGCGCTATCAAACGGTCTACGCGCACACTCCTGGCTCGGCTGCCGCGCCGACAGCGGGATTGCATTTCACGCCTACGCTCCTCGAGGCGCTGCAGACGCGCGGCGTGAACCTGGCGTTCGTCACGCTGCACATCGGCCTCGACACCTTTCGCCCGGTCGGTGAGGCGCGCCTGACCGAACACAAGATGCACAGCGAGGTCATCGCACTCAGCGCCGAGACAGCCGAGCTTATCAACGTCACGCGCGCGCAGGGCCGACGCGTGATCGCTGTGGGCACGACATCAGTGCGCACGCTGGAGGCGGCGGCGCAACGAGCAGACAGTCTGCGCGCGGAGGGCGCGCTCGCTCCCAACGCCAGCGTCGCGCCGATGGAGGGGCGGACCGCTATCTTCATCCAGCCTGGGTATCGGTTCCGTGCGGTTGACGCGCTCATTACGAACTTTCACCTGCCGCGCTCGACGCTGATTGTGCTGGTCAGCGCTTTTGCGGGCCGTGACCTGATCCTGCGCGCGTATGAAGAAGCGGTGCGTGAGGGCTACCGCTTCTACAGCTTCGGCGACGCGATGCTCATTCTCTGACCACGCGCCTACAGGTGAATGCCTGTCTCGTTGTTCACGATGACGACGAAGTCGAAGGATCCACCAGTGTCGCCCAACGGCTCACGTAGCCAGAGCCAGCGCCAGAGCCGGTTCGTTGCGCGACCGAGGTCGAACCTGGCATTGGGCGGTGGGTTCGAGCCGTAGCTGAGGTAATTGGGCACGCCGACGCCAGCTCCCCATTGCGACGAGGCGGAACAGGAGTCCTGCGCCGTCGGGACGCAGGGCGGCGGCTTATACGCCTCGTCCCACCACGAGCGCAATTTGTACTGCTTCATCGTGTAGCCTGTCGGATGGCTGGCCATAAAGGCCTGTCCGTCCGCAGGCAGCAGGATCATGACATCCATCGGCTGCGCGTTGGGGTCCGCGGCGCGATACTGGAAGAAGGCGTATGTCTCTGGATGCGGGTCGAGGTAGTAATCGCGCAGATACCAGTACATTGGCCACTCTTCCTCGGGTCCGACGCCGATGCGCAGTTGATGCTGGCCACCGTGCAGACGCTGATCCGCCGAGGCGATCTTGCGCATCACAGCATTCACGTCGTCGGTCGTCTGGACGTAGACCATCATCTCCAGCGGGCCGTTGGCGGCGTCCTGATGCGAGAGGATCCACATGCTGTGGACCATCGGGATGAGCAGGACAAGTCCGCCTACAGCGGCGAAGAGCGAGGCGGCTACCCGTGGCGACCAGAACGCTCTGGGCTGCTCGAAGAGCAGCCGGCGCCGTGCGAACGCTTGCGCCAGACCCTCATAGACGCGATTGAAGAGCACCCCTGCCAGTAGCACGAGCGGCAACAAGATCTGGATCGTGAGCCACGGCATCTTCTCGCCAGCCCACGAGTAGAGCGCGAGCGAGCCGAGGAACCACCAGACGAGGAAGAGGCGGAAGCGGTTCGGGCGGATGAGCGAGTAGACAAGCCCCGCCAGTCCAAAGACTACTGCTAGCTGTTCGTAGAGCGGGATGAGCAGCAGATAGTAGTACCACGGCTGGCCGCCGCGCGCCACCTCTTGCTGCTGCATCCAGTAGTAGAGGCCCTGCCAGATGCCCTTTCCAACGCCGATTCGGAAGCCCTGGCCCCAATCGGCCGCCTGGCCTCCGGGTATGACCCAGAAGAGCGCGGCGAAGAGCATCCAGCCGACGACGAGCGCGACAAACCACTGCACCCAGTTGGCGCGCAGGAGCAGGCGCAAGAAGCGCTGCCGCTCAGGGTCCAGCTCAGCGCGGGCGTTGGCGGCCCAACGTCCCGGCGCGGCGGCCGCGCGCGCCACGAGATCGACGAAGCGCGGCCGTGCCGCCACCTCGTCCCCGCTGATCTGTGGATTGGGCGGCTCGTAGAACATCTGCCAGAGCAGCGCGCCGATGACGATGATCGCGATGGCGATGCTAATCCACAGCACCACATTGACGGTGTTGTTCTCGAGCTGGAGAACTTTGGCGTCGCTCTCCTGCGGGTGCGCGGTGACGTACGCGCTGAGTGAATGCAGTATGTTCAAGCCCACGTACGCCAGGATCGAGCCGATCGCCGCCGCGAGCAGGAAGAGGCCTGCGCGCGCGAAGAAGATGCGCTCGCGCCATGTCAGGGTGATTGGCAGGCGCTCCGCCAGGAGATCGGCGAGCTCCCAGAGCAGCAGGCCAATCAGGAACGCGACGAAGATGAGCATCGTCAGGAAGATGCCCTCGAACGTCGCGTAGGCCAGCACAAATGAGGCGACCAGCCCGATCAGCCAGCCGGTCGAGCGCTCGCGCGCGAAACGCACCGCGCAGACGACCATCGCGAACATAAAGAAGCTGAAGTAGATGTCTTCGCGCAAAAAGCGCGAGAAATAGACGAACGCGGGCGAGACGGCGAGCAGTAATCCTGCGCTCAGCGCGCCTGCGCGGCCCAGCTCGCGACGCAGGCCAATGGGCAGCGCGACGATGCCGATGCCCAGGACGACCGGTAGGATGCGCGCGGTCGCGTCGTTGATCCATGGACTGCCGGCCGAACCACCAACATGGAACAGCCACTGCGCCGCAAGAAGCAGATCGTCAATAAATCCAGCGGCGTGAAACTGGAACGGGCCATGGAGCAGTGGGTCGTAAACATACCCTGCGGGACTGCGCGCGAAGCTGAGCGAGAAGAAAGCGTGCATGCTCTCGTCATGATGCAGCGGCTTGTCGCCCATGCCCCAGACGCGCAGCACAGCGCCCAGCGTGATCACCGCGACCCAGAGCCAGCCTTCGACGGTCACGCCGCGAATGAAGCTCAAGAACCGGGAAGGGTAACTCGCCCATCCGGTCGGTGTGGGACTGCCATCCGCCTCCCAGTCGTTTTCGGTGGTGGCGTCGGACTCTCCCTCGTCCACGAGTTGCTCTGTGTCGTCGATGTCGACCTCTGTGTCGGCGACATCGGTCTCAGCGGTGTCGAGATCGAGCGAATCTGCTTCGGTGGATTCGGTGGAGGCGTATCTTGGAACTGATGGGACGTCTGATCCAGTGCGCCCAAAGGTGTTTTTCAGCCAGTCCACGCCGGCGAGCCACCCTCGCTGTCCCTGTGCTGCCATCAGCTATTCCCCCTCCGGCGCCGCGTAGATCGTCACTCCCGCGTGTTGATAGATGACGGTGAGAAACCGCGCGTAGCGGTCGAGATCAACCCCACTGTAGGTCTGTCGCTCAGCGGCTCCCACATACAATAGACGTACGTGATAACGCTCTAGAAGTCCCAGGACCGTGCGCTGGTCAGGATTGGTGTAGACTTGGTTCACCGCGTCCAGTCGCGCGTTCAACGTCGCCTCGTGGCCCGGCTGCGCCAGCCAGTTCACACGCCACTGCGCCTCATGTCCGCTCCATCCTATGACGGTCGGCAGCCCGGTGAACGCCGAGATACGACTACAACGGCTATACTCCGCTCCTGGCGCCTCGACGATGACTGGCGAGCCGTCCACATGGCTGTTCAGCCAGCGGATCGCGGCGTCATCTCCACTGTTGGAGCCACCGCCGACCTTCGTGCAGTCTGCGAACGCAATTGGCGCGTCGTTCGCCATGTAGGCGATTCCATCGAGCGAGCGCGGTAGCGTCAGGTTCGCCGTCCGCGCGGACGTCGCCAGAACAGGATAGACGACCGACGCGGCGATAAGCGTCGCGAGCGCCGCCGACCAGAGCGCGACGCCGCTCGCGACACTCCAGCTAGCGGCGCGCCGCTGAGCGTTCGGCGTTCCCTCTTCAGACGCGCCAGCGCCAGTGGCGGTTCCCAGCGCGTGCTTGACTGCACGAATCGCGAGAACGATCAGCAAATAGAGCGCCGGTCCCGCCGCGACACCGGCGAGCAGCCACGCCTGATAATACAATTTGAAGACGGTGTTCATGCGGAACAGCGCGCCGCCGCCAAAGACATCGCGCAGGTAGACGATTTCGCAGACAGCGATCAATACGGCTGTGAGCGCTCCCAACCCCAACAGGAACGCCGTCGCGCGTCTGGCGGTGGAGACAGGCGGATCGTCCTGTGTCCAGCTTCCCCACATGCCAAGCTGATGCGCCGCCAGGACGGCGAATCCCGCCGCGAGTAGCAGCGTCCAGATGAGCGTCCAGCCGCCGAAGCCGAGGGTGAGCGCCGTCAGCAGCGCCAGCAGCAACAGCGCCGCGATGATGAGCGCGCCCGCCAACAGTCGCCCAAGCGCGCGATCGGCCGTCTCTCGATCATCTGGTTCCGCGACACGCTGCGCCAACGCATCCGCCAGCGCCCGCGCTCCCACCAGCGCCCCATATGAGATCAGGATGAAGGCAGGCAGTCCGTAGATGGAGAAGACATCTCCGATGGGCGAGCGGACATCGCCTGGCGCCACGCCGATACCCTGCGATGGCGACGAGAAGCCGCGATAGAACGGCAGGTAGAGCGCGACGGCAAGCCCACCCAGGAAAACCGAGACACTAAACATATCCAGCGCCAGCAGACGGGAAAATCGGCGGCCATGCGCGATCCACTGCTGGACGATGAGCGCGACCAGCGCCAGCCCGAGATAGGTAGGGAAGTCCCAGCCGTTGATCGCATAGAGCGCGCCGAGACAGAGCGCAAAGACGCCGAGCGTCAGGAAGCGCCAGCGCGGCGCGCCAAAGGCGGCCAGCCCCTC
>Ga0070698_100008229_pt1 | contig 11282 bp, 10 predicted proteins | sample KBSK1502metaG_FD_65477 | JGI IMG/M metagenome (GOLD analysis project Ga0070698, IMG submission 65477) | Corn, switchgrass and miscanthus rhizosphere microbial communities from Kellogg Biological Station, Michigan, USA - KBS K1-50-2 metaG | ecosystem: Host-associated > Plants > Roots >...
GACTACTTGCAGAAACTTCTTTCGCCCTTATTTCCGATGGTGATGCCCTCGGTGCGAGATCTCTGGACTTACGGCGAGACAGGATTTCATTCACTGTGCGCCGCAGTTGTGCGCGAGCGTTATGGACGCGAGGCGCTCGTTTCCGGTTTTCGAATCCTTGGGGAAGGGCAGTTGTCGTTGACGAAGTTTCTGCTGCTCACCGACACGCCCCACGATCTGAAAGACTTTCCCCGACTACTTGAACATGTTCTTGAGCGATTTAACCCGGAAACTGACCTGTTTGTTTTTTCCAACGTCTCGATGGACACGCTGGATTACACGAGCGGCAAGGTGAACGAAGGCAGCAAAGCGATCATGCTGGGTTTGGGTGATCCCATTCGCAAGTTGCCACGTGAATTCAAAGGCCAACTGCCGAGCTCGATTTCCCGTGCTGAGGTTTTTTGTGGAGGTTGCCTGGTTCTACAAGGCGGCACTTTTAGCGAGGATGAATCTTTACCAACGCGCGTCGCAAACGATCCCGTATTTGCTGATTGGCCCTTGATCGTCTTGCACGACGACGTACGCGTCGCGCGCTCATCACCGGACTTCCTGTGGTCCACCTGGACTCGCTTCGAGCCGGCAGCCGACATCTACGCCGCCAAGACCACAATCCAACGCCACCACCTCGTCTATACCGCGCCCATCGTCATCGACGCACGCACGAAGCCTGGTTTCCCTGACGAACTGATCGTACGAGACGACATCGCGAAGTCAGTGGACAAACGCTGGCCCGAATACCGTATCAATCCGTAACCAATCCGCGTTTATCCGTGGCCAAATTAATCGTAAAAACCGCACCACCTTGAGACGAATTAGCCGCCGTCAACGTCCCGCCATGCTGCGAAATGATCCGATGACTTAACGCCAACCCAATCCCGTGCCCCTTCGCCTTCGTCGTAAAGAACGGTATAAAAATCTTCTGCATTTCATTAACCGGAATCCCCGCTCCAGTATCTCTCACTTCAATACTTTCAAGCGCAGTCCTGACATAAACCCTTCCACCGGGATTTGCTTCAGCCGCGTTACGCATTAAGTTGAGCAATGCGAGTCGTAGCATGCGTTCGTCAGCTTGCACCGCCTGCGCTTTCTCTGCATCGACAATCAACTGAACATTCAACTCCTGAAACACCGGCGCCAGCTCGGCCGCACAGTCGTCAATCAATTCCGCAAGCGACACCTGCTCTAACTGCAACGGTTGCGGGCGCGCAAAGTTCAAAAACGCAGTCACCATTCCCGAAAGGTTTCGCACCTCGTTGAGCAACGAACCCGCCGCTACCTGCGCTTTGTCATTCAGCTCCAAACTCTGCAGAAGCTGTGCGTAACCCTGCAGCGTCGCAATCGCATTCTTAAATTCATGCGCCAGCCCGGCCGACATCTCGCCGAGACTTTCGAGGTTGTTCTTCAACGCAACCTGTTCGCGCAACTCGGTAACCTCAGTGATGTCAGTCAACAGGCACAAAGCGCCTCTTGGACCACGCTCGGGAGGTAAGTCAATCGGCGCGATCGTCGCTCCCAGCCGTCGCAAAGTCCCATTCGGACTAACAGTATGGATCTCGGTACGCCGGTACACATTTCCCGTTTGCAAACAGTCGCCAACCATCTTCACGAGTTCTTCATGCGAACCGAAGAGTTGTTTGTACGACTCGCCGAGCGCAGTGCCGTTGACTTCAAGCAGGGCACGTCCGGGAGTGTTGATAGCCATCGACAGCCCGGCGCCGTCGAAAGCAATCAAGCCGGAAGGCAGACTGGCGACGATGCGTTCGCTGAATTTCTCGGCGGAATTGGCGCGCTCGCGGGCTTCGGAGCTAAGGTGTTCGAGCTCCTTCCGTTGCTCCTGAAGTTGAGCCACAACTGATTGAAACGTCTGGAGCACAAACTCGGCCTCGTCCTGCGTTTTTGTTTGATCGGAAACGGATGCACGTTGTGCTTCGCCGACAAGCTGTCGATAGGGACGCAGTAGCCAGCGCAATAGAAACAGAATACAGAGCAGGCTGCCGAGCAGAATTGCGATGAACGAAGCCAGCAGGATTGGACCACGAGCGGCCGGCGATTCAGGTGTGAGCGCATACAGCAGAATTGCAAACACGACCGCCAGCAGGAAGAGCCCTGTCAGCATCGTCAGTCCGGATTTAAAGCGAGTGCGATAGGTCACCGAAATTGACCTGCGTACCAATTCACGAGTGGTACGCCGAAGAGTAATGCTGCAACTGCACCGAGACCGAGAAAGACACCAAACGGCAGCAGCATCTGCATGTTTCGCTGGCCCTTGCGGGCCATCAGGAGGATACCGATCACGGAACCACTTAGAACCCCGACAAAGATTGTCAGTATCGTGAGTCGCCAACCGAGGTAAGCGCCGACCATAAACATCATCTTCACGTCGCCCAGGCCCATCGCTTCGATGCCGCGAAGTTTTTCCCACGTCCAACCCATGAGCCAGAGCGAGCCGCCGCCAATCAACGCGCCGATCAATGCGCCCGCAAGCGAGACTACCCAGGTTGGCATGTTAGTCATGGCGCCTTGTTGAAGTGACGGCAAATCGTCGAAGTGTGGCGTGCCGGTCAGATAAGGAATGGCGACGCGCGCGACGAGAGCAAACACAATCCCCGGGTACGTGATCGCGTTGGGAAGAATCATTTGTTCGGCGTCGATGAACACGAGCACCAGCAACGCAGATGAAAACACGAGATCGAAGGGAAGCGCCCCACTGAGTCCGTCGTGCCGTGCCACCAGTACAAACAGCGCCGCTGTAAGCAGTTCAACCGCCGGATAGCGGATCGAGATACGTTCTTTGCAGCGACGGCATTTTGCTCCCAACATCATCCAACTGAGAACGGGAATGTTGTCGTAAAAAGCGATCACCGCGCCACACGAAGGACAGCGCGAGTTCGGAAAGACAATCGACTCCTCGTTCGGCACGCGATGAATTACGACGTTGAGAAAACTGCCGATAATCGCTCCAAACACTCCTGCGATAACGTAACCAGCTACTGGGGGGACTATGTTCAAATCAGGCATTGTTATCTGTGTAATCTGTGGATTGCTGTCGTTCCCAAAGCATCAGGTGCTTCAGGAATGCATGATGCGCGGCGAAGCTCGCAATGGTAAAGCCTGCGAAGCCGTCTCGTAACCCGCCTTTCAAAATCAAACTACGAATGAATGCTGCAGGTCCAGCCGAAGCCACGCCGAGGACTGAAGTGCGGCGGCCTTCTTCAAACATCTGTCGCGCCGCCAGTGGAGCGTAGCGCTCTCCGATCATGCGGTGATGATGCGCGGCATCCTGTGAAGTGTAATGCAAAAGATCGCCGTCGAGTCTTTCAACGCGCGCGCCGGATTCCATTGTTACCGACTCGTGAATGTGTCGTTGTTTCCAGTGACCCTTGCTCCTTCGGAAGAGTCGTAACTGCCGATCGGGGTACCAGCCACCGCCACGAATCCAACGTCCTTGATAAAAAGTGCGCCGGGCGATTTGATAACCATCGGCGAGTTCAGCTTCGGGTTTGGATTGCAGTGACTCGATCGATTTCTTAAGTTCGTCTGAGACGCGCTCGTCTGCGTCGAGACTGAAGATCCAATCGTGCTTTGCGTGGTCAACTGCAAACTGTTTTTGGGCTCCAAACCCGGGCCAGGCATTCGTCATGACGTGCGCGCCGCAAGCCTCAGCCAGCTCGCGCGTGGCGTCGTCCGAGTTGGAGTCTACCACCAACACCTCGTCGGCCCATGCAACTGTTTCGCATGCGGCTTTGATATTTGATTGCTCGTTGAATGTGATGATGGTGGCGCTGACCTTCACGTGAGGTAGCTTACCAAAGGCAAAGTGAAAAGGCCGCAGATTTTCGCGGATGAACGCTGATCTGCGTTTATCCGCGAAAATCCGCGGCCCAGCTTACGGTTAAAATCGGACGCTTAAGGAGCCGTGAGCGAATCGACTACCACATTATTGGCCCGCAGTGTCGTCGAAGTCGCACGCTGCAAGTCGGCCAGTGCTTTGTTGTAGTCGGTCTCGGCGCGCAACTCGGAAGCACGTGCGTTTGCCAGCGCATTTTCACGTTGGAATAAGAGGAACGTTGTCGACCGTCCCACCTGATACAAACGCTGCTCGCCTTCGAGCTGCATTTCAGCGTTGACTCGCGCTTCACGGGCCGAAAGAACCCGCTGCCGCGCCGACTCAACCGCTTGTGCAGAGTTACGAACGTCGACTTCGATTATCTGCTCCTGCGATCTGACCGAGGCTTGCAACTGCTCCTTCTGAATCCTCGCGCCGGCCAGGTTTGCCTCAGCAGTCGTGTTCTTGAACGGGAATGAGATTGCGACGCCCACTGTGATGTTACGCGTGTCGCCGCCAAGCAAGTTCCGCAGGTCACGTCCGTAGCCGCCGACTAGAGTGGAATTTAGAATGGAGCCCTGTGCCGGCACCAACGGAACCACAGCCTGGGGAAGTCCTTGTGCGATCTGAATCTTACGAATCTGATCGAGCAGGAATGCGCTTGGGTCGAACAGCGGATCGCCATCGATGATCGGTATCAGAGTTCCCGGTGGCACCGTCACTGCGGTTGAGACTCTCTGGCCGGCCAGACCGGTCAGCGCCAGGGTACCAGTTAAATCGATCTGCGGTTTGGTTTGGTTCTTGAAGAAGGAGATATCGAGATCATTGATCTCGTTCTGCAAGCGCAGACGTCGTAGCTCCGGACGATTGTCCCGAGCTGCCTTCAACGCATCAGGTAGATTTACCGGGTTCGAGTCAAACGTCGGCGTGTCCGTTGGAGTCAATTGATTCGACCACTCAGGGTTCCTGGCATCTTTAAAGATTAGGATTTTCAGATTGTTCTCAGCAATCGCAACTGTCTGGATCGCCGAATAAAGCGCGGTCTCACGATTCGCTAACTCGGTTTGCACTTCGGCCCTCTCGAGTGGGGCTTTCGCACCGGCAGCAATTTGTGCTTCGACGTTTCGCAGACTCTCGCGAGAAAGATTCAGGTTCGCAAGTTGGTTTTGCTGATCGCGCAGTGAGAACACCAGTTCCCAGTAGGCCTGCTGCACTCGATTGATTACATCGATTGTGCGCTGGCGGAAGTCTGCGTCTGACTGGTCCAAACGCTTCCGCTGAATGCGAATCTGCCGTCGATTGTTATCGATCGAGCGATCGCGCAGCAGTGGTTGCGTAAACTGGAGAGACAGGTTCGACGAGTAAAACGGGTTCAGCAAGCTGAAACTATTACTCGTGTTTGTGTGCGAGTTTTGAAACTGGAGGAAATAGCTTCCGCCACCTTTGCCAAATTGTTTCTGTACCGATGGACTCCATGAATAAGTCGTCGTACTGGTCACGGAACCACCGCCCAGCGAGCTCTGTTGGGGCGAGATGCGCTTGTCGTATGTCGGTGTGATCGCGAAGACCGGATCAAAGATGCCTTCGAGTGCGCGCAACTGCGTCTCCGCAAAACGAACGTCGTCACGTGCGACTTCAATGTCGTTGTTGTTTTCGAGCGCACGCTTTATCGCGTCGTTCATAGACAGCGACAACGCCTGATCGTTAACACCCAAACGTTGCAGACTCGGCACGGGCGGTAACGGCTTGGCCTGAAACTGCGGAATCACCGGCTCGCGCAACGGCTCGGTAGATCCACCGGGCACGGTACCAGCCGGTTGTGTCGGCGGTGGCGTAGCTTGCGGTGTGACAGTGCTTCCCGGCGGCGCGGTCGGACTTGTTTGTTGTGTGCCTGGAGGCGCGCTTGGATTCTGCGCCGGTGTCGTAGTGCCTGGGATTGGATCGGTTCCGGGCGGTCTTGTTGGATCGCCGGGCGCCGGTGTCGGTCGTGGAGTTGAACGCGGTACTTGGGCGACTGCAGCATTCGCTCCAGCGAACACGATGCATGCCAGGACCGCCGAGCCAACTAAGCCGCGGGCTAAGTTGCGAGATATCAAATTAAACATCAGACGAAGAGCTCCTTAAACTTGGTTCCTATAGATTCGACCGCTTTACGAAGGAAGAGTCGACGCCATTCTGGCAAACGAAGGTCCGCCGCATCAAGCCTGTACTACGTCTCATGCGGAAAAGCAGTTTCAAAAAGTTAAATAAGTTGTGAAAAAGCCTCGCTTGACAGTCCGAAACCCTCCGCATAATCTTGCCTTTCATTTTTACAAGCAGTTTGCAACGATAAATAGGGAAAATCTGTCCCACAATTGCGACAGCGCTTGTCCCACAATTGAGACAAATTCTTTTGACGTTGGAGGGCTTCGGCAATGGCGGTTAAGGTTGGTATTAACGGGTTCGGTCGTATCGGGCGAAATATTTTTCGCACGTCTCTTGGTGATCCAGACATCGATTTCGTCGCCGTCAACGACTTGACCGACACCAAAACGCTTGCGCACTTGCTGAAGTACGACTCCGTGCTCGGTAATCTGGATCATCACATCACCTCGACGGAAACCGGTATCAAGGTCGACGACGAGGAGTTTCGTGTGTTCTCACAGCGCGATCCGGCCGCGATCGACTGGGAGTCCGTTGGCGCTGAGATCGTCGTCGAGTCGACCGGTATCTTCACCAAGGCTGAAGACGCGAAGAAGCATCTGCATGGCAGTGTGAAAAAGGTGATTATTTCCGCGCCGGCAAAGAACGAAGACATCACGATCGTTTTGGGTGTGAATGAAGAGAACTACGATCCAGCCGCGCATCACATCATCTCGAACGCGTCATGCACGACCAACTGTCTCGCGCCGGTGGCCAAAGTTGTTCATGAGAAATTTGGAATCAAGTCAGCCCAGATGACGACGATCCATTCTTACACGAACGATCAGCAGCTTCTCGATCTGCCGCACAAGGACATGCGACGTGCGCGAGCTGCGGGGCTATCGATGATTCCGACGTCGACTGGAGCAGCGAAGGCTGTTGCGCTCGTGCTGCCGGAGTTGAAAGGAAAGTTTGACGGAATTTCAGTGCGCGTACCCACGCCGAATGTTTCGCTCGTCGACGTGGTGATGGACCTTGAGAAAGAAACGACGGCAGAAGAAGTAAATCGCGCGTTCAAGGATGCAGCGAACGAAGAGCTCCGCGGCATACTCGCTTTCTCTGAAGAGCCGCTCGTCTCGGTTGATTTCAAACGCAACCCGAATTCGTCGATCGTCGATGCTGAGTACACAAAAGTGATCGGCGGCACGATGCTGAAGGTGCTTTCGTGGTACGACAACGAATGGGGCTATTCGTGCCGCGTTCGCGACTTAATTAAATACATCGCCAGCAAGGGCCTTTAATTAAGTTCCTTTTTGTGCTTTTTTGTGGCTAAACTTTCTATCAAAGATCTTCAGCTTCGTGGCCAGCGACTTTTCGTCCGGGTCGACTTCAACGTGCCGATCAAAGACGGCAAAGTTAACGACGATTCGCGTATCACTGCCGCGCTACCCACGATTCAATACGCAATCGACCAGGGTGCGCGCGTAATTCTTGCGTCGCATCTTGGACGACCGAAAGGCGAGCGCGTTGATAAATACAGTCTGCGTCCCGTCGCAGATCATTTATCTGAGTTGTTGAAGCCCGTCGCATTTGCAGACGACTGTATTGGTGCAGCGGCCGAGTCGAAAGTTAATGCACTGAACGATGGCGACGTGTTGTTGCTCGAGAATCTTCGCTTTCATCCGGAAGAAGAAAAGAACGACGACGCGTTTTCCAAACAACTAGCCGGCCTGTGTGATCTTTACGTTAACGACGCCTTCGGAACTGCGCATCGTGCACACGCATCAACTGTCGGCATAACTCATCACGTCTCGAAAGCCGCGGCCGGCTTGTTGATGGAAAAAGAGCTCGACTACCTCGGCCGTGCGATCAATCATCCCGAGCATCCATTCGTCGCGATCCTCGGCGGCGCAAAAGTTTCAGACAAGATTCCGGTCATCAACGCCCTTGTCGATCGCGGTGTCGACAAAATCCTAATCGGCGGCGCGATGGCTTACACGTTCCTGAAAGCTGAAGGCTTCACGGTCGGCAAGTCCCTTGTCGAAGACAAGATGTTGCAGACCGCGCTCGACATCAAGAAGCGTGCTGAAGAGAAAGATGTCGTGTTTCTGCTACCGACGGACCATCAAGTGGTCGACAGCTACGAGCCAATCAAAGGCGAGAGGATCGTCACCAAGACGATTCCCATCGAGTTCACAAACATTGGTCATGCCGGCATGGACATCGGTGTCGAGACTGTGGGCCACTTCGCGGCTGCGCTCCAGGACGCACGCATGATCATTTGGAATGGTCCGATGGGTGTGTTTGAAGAACCACCATTCGATCAGGGAACGATCGGCGTCGCCAAAGCCGTCGCCGAAGCCGCCGAACGTGGCGCGATCGCAATCGTCGGTGGCGGTGATTCAGTTTCGGCCGTCACACGCGCGGGCGTCGCCGACAAAATCACACACATCTCAACCGGAGGCGGCGCCACGCTCGAGTTCCTCGCCGGCGACGAATTGCCCGGCGTTGCGGCGCTCACCGATAAGCCTTAGCGACTCTTACCGGTCGCTTAACCAATCGCAAACTTTGCATCTCGCAATTCGAAGGAGGCTTTATGCAAGAGTGGGAATACCTGACGATTGATACTCAGAACTCTTTTCAGACGAGCTTTACAGTCGTTGGCGAGAGTCAATCGGACCCGTTCGAGGGAAGGGAAATCAGCGAGTGTCTTCCGGAGTTAGGGAAGCATGGTTGGGAGCTCATCTGTTCTCACAAGCTGGAAGCTGCACTGTTTGGCGTCGGTCAACGGTTCTATTTCAAGCGTCCGCTTGAATGAAAACCGGACGCCACTTTGGAGTGCGGCGGCCTGGCGCCGCTATGTACCCAGCCAATGATCGTTCCGGCAACAGTCAGTTTCCATTGAGTAGCCCTCCAAAACATTTTGCTGGGAACTAAAAGGCCGGACGCTCAGATCCGGCCTTTGGTTTGCCAAATGGCCGGTTAGACCTCCTAGACCACGGAGGGAGATTGGGAGAACTCTACCTCCTTGCGGAGCCAACCAAAATCGTCCCATCGTTCTGCTCCAACGCTATCCATAAACCCTTCGAGTGATTTATGGCATTTAACAATGCTAGTACCCCAGTTGGTGACGAACGGTGGAGCTGGTGCAAGTTTGTTTCGAATTAGGATTCCAGCAACATCATAGGTGGAACATACCAAAAATGCTGCGGCCCTTTGTTCAGGATTACACTCAGATTCTTTTTTCCCAGTTAGTCCCTCTAAGACAACGCGCCTCGCTTCCCTCGTCTTAGAGTCTTGTACAAATTCTATAAGACTCATGAGATTTTGGGCGCTTGAGGCTCCACGAAGGGCGCTTACTTGTTCTTCCATCAAAAGGCTCATCTGTTTTAGAGTTAGCTGAAGTTGCCGGACCAGTTTCCAAAAGACTAGCAGTGAACCTCCCATAATGAGTATCCAAAACAGCACATATAGTAGAGTGGGGGAACGCATCTTTTCTCCTTGGGTGAATGATAGGAGTTACGCGAGGAAACGACGCGCTTATATCACATCGTTCGATGGATTGATATGGCTAGCAGAACAAGGACCGTGCCATACTACGCATTCTGGATTTCAGATTAAGACACTACCAGTCTCTAACCCAATAACAATCGCCATACTCAGTCTCTTAACTGCCATAATCGCGCTTCGAAAAAAAATAATTGTCTGAATCTCACCTTTAGGAGGCTATATGCAGAAGTGGGAATACCTTTATGCTCAAGGCTACGATGAGCGCGGGGCTGACCGAGTTAAAACGGTAAGACGATTCGTCATGGCCATGATAATAAGGGCCAGCCTCTTTTGGCCTTCTTAACCGAGACGGGCGCTGAAGGATGGGAGCTTGTCGCTGCGTTCCCGGGGGATTACGGTAGCCATACGTTTTACTTCAAGCGACCGCTAAAATGAATTCTGAATCTCAGAACCTTAAAGACTGCTTGGCTATGAGGATCTCCCAAAGCTCTGCTAATATCGCCCGTTCGTTTGGTCACCCGTTTCGTCAACCAGCAACCTATGCGCAAACCTGTCATCGCCGGAAACTGGAAAATGTATAAAACGCTCAGCCAGGCAGTTGATACTGCCCTCGCGCTGAAGCCGCTGGTCGCTAACGCTAACCACTGCGAGGTCGTGATCGCGCCGGTGTTTACAGCAATTAAGACCGTGGCCGATCGGCTCGAAGGTTCGAATATCCGCGTGTCTGGTCAGGATTGTTCGACTGAAACAGAAGAGGGTGCGCACACGGGCGAAGTGCTGGCGTCGATGCTAAGAGACGTCGGCGCACGGTATGTGATCGTCGGCCATTCTGAGCGCCGCCAGTACTACGCAGAGACCGACGTGCAGGTCAATCGCAAGACGCACGCGGGTGTTGCGGCTGGTTTGACGGTGATCATGTGTGTGGGCGAAACACTCGACCAGCGAGAGCAGGGAAACGCCGAAACCGTTGTTTCACAGCAGTTGACCGCGGGTTCCAGCGGGTTGACAGCCTCAGACCTCGACCGTATCATCGTCGCTTACGAGCCGGTCTGGGCCATTGGCACTGGACGCACAGCGACGCCGGAGCAAGCGCAGGAAATGCATGCGTTTATCCGGCGCGTTTTCGCGGAAAGGCACTCGCAGACGGCCGGTGCGGCGTTACGAATTCTCTACGGCGGTTCGGTCAAACCCGACAACATCGCCGGGCTAATGAGTCAACCTGATATTGATGGCGCGCTCGTGGGTGGTGCGAGTTTGAAGGCAGAGAGCTTTGCAGAGATTGTGAATTACAAACGTTGAGACGAACGTTTTAGGAGTTTGTTTTGTTAACTTATATTCTCTACAGTCTTTTTATTCTGGCATGTCTTGTGTTGGTCGTAGTGATTCTGCTGCAACCAGGTAAGTCAGACGCGGGAGCGCTCTTTTCGAACACGTTATCGAGCACTGCATTCGGACCGCGCGGCACGGCGAGTTTGCTTGCGAAGATCACGATCGGAGCCGCGGCAGCATTTATGCTGATCGCGCTCGCGTTGGGCTTGCCGATACTGAGTGGCTCACGATCAGTTTTGCAATCGCAACCTGAGAGTGCGCCGACTGCAACCGCGACGCCGACTCCAGCGCCGACACAACAAACACCGGCAGCACCAGCCGCATCACCGGCTGCAAGCAAGTAGTAGTGCTGTTTTGAAAACTAATCCGGCTATAATGGCCGCCCTCTAGACTCACTTCATGCCGAAGTGGCGGAACTGGCAGACGCGCACGTTTGAGGGGCGTGTGAGGCAACTCG
>Ga0070698_100008231_pt1 | contig 11281 bp, 18 predicted proteins | sample KBSK1502metaG_FD_65477 | JGI IMG/M metagenome (GOLD analysis project Ga0070698, IMG submission 65477) | Corn, switchgrass and miscanthus rhizosphere microbial communities from Kellogg Biological Station, Michigan, USA - KBS K1-50-2 metaG | ecosystem: Host-associated > Plants > Roots >...
GAAAGTCTCCGAGGACGAGGAGCGGCGCAGCCACGATCAGATCCAGAAGACGACCGACCGCTTCATCGCCAAGGTCGACGAGCTGCTCAAGAAGAAGGAGCAGGAGATCCTGTCGTTCTAACGGACTGACGACAAATCGCGTGGTTGCTGATGGGGCGCCTACTTAGCGTGTGCAGAACGGTGCAGAGAGGGTCACGCGAGGGCGCCCCGACGCATTTTTCGGGGTGCGACGGCACATAGGCGGACACATGGATCTCCCGAAGGGGAGGACCGAATGAATTCCATCGACTTCGACAAGACGGATGACGTACTCCTCGCGGACGGGGCGTGGCATCACGTCAGCGAGTTTGCGCTGGGATCGCGTTGGCTCGGCGGCGCAAACGTCCAGACCGCGACGTGGAAGGAGTCCGGTTCCATCGTCATGTGCCCTGTGACGTCAATTCTCGCTGTGAGGTGGAAAGAGCACCGTGGCGGCATGACGCGACAGGAGAGGGCGGGGGCACCGCAGCGGACGGCGAAGGGGTCGTTGAGCGGGTAGGAATCGACCATCGCGGGCTAGCGCCGGCTGATCCCCGGCGTGAACGGGCGGACCTCGCCGCCCTGCCCGCGATGCATTCGAGGAGCTCCACGAGGAGGAGCCAAGTGGTCACGCTACAGGATCTCTTTCCGAAACACCTGCAAGACGAACTCGACGTGATGCTGAAACGTTGGTCGCTGAAGAGGATCTCGCTCGAGCTCGTCGCGGTCCAACTGGCCTCCCACGTAAGAACAGAGGGCCGCACAACCGAGCTAGCGCCTATGCGCGCAGCCGATGCTCGGAGAATTCAGAGACTGCGAGAACGCTTCCTCTCGGTGCTCGAAGCGGTGCGGCAAGAATACCGACGCGACGGCGGATGGCGGGCCCGGATTGTCAAGTCGCCGATCGAGTCTCACGTCCGGTCGATCTTGGCCTACTACAAGCGGGTCGAACGAGACCCGACGAAGGGGCGAAGACCGGACCCGCTGCTTATCCCCCTTGCTCTGCATGGCCCTAGTTCTTTCGGTACGCGTGAAGCGCTCGCGGAGCTCGGGGTAAGTCGCCGCGACATCACCTGGCTTTTGGCGAACGCCCGCCAACCGGAGTAGCAGCCCCACCCTTCACGTCGTCGCAGTCGTTCTCTGGTCGAAAATCCCGCCCGATTTCCATTCGAGACTCAGACCGCCGCCGAGCGCAAGTCTGCGTTTTACTCGGCCATCAGAGGGGGGATGAGTCTCATGGCCGAGGCAATCGAGGACGTAGCGATCACCGCGGCCGATTTGCGGGCGCTCGTCGCGCGCTCTCGGATGACGCGCTATCAGCTCGGTGCGCGGATCGGCATGCACCCGACAACGCTCGGCATGGTCCTGAACGAGCGACGTCCGCTTCCAGCGAATCTCGCGTCGCGCATCGTCGCCGTGCTGCGCGAGCTGGAACCGATCGAGCAGTAAACAGACGACTCCCCGTTTTGGCGCGGGGGATCGTCACAGCCAGAGGAGACTCGACATGACCGAGTCCGCTACCGAGACTATCACAGTCGTTGAGATCCCATCGCTCGGCGCCGATGGCGCCCCGATCTTCCGCGCGGATACGCGGCGCAGTCTCGCGTTCCCGTTCTTCGAGACCTTCGCCGAAGGCATCCGACTCGCGGCCGAGGCGCGGTTCATCGATGGTAAGAACCTGTGCCCCTGGTGCGACGCCACAGGGATGTATCTGCGCGAGATTGGTCAACGGGTTCCGTGTGGCGCCTGTGGTGGCACCGGGGACGAGATGACCTGGCAAGGCGCAGGCGCCGACGACTGGCGCGAGCGACGCGATCGGCCGCCGCGCATCCCCGTCGCGCCGAACTCGCGGGTCATCGAGACCCCGCCTGAACTCGTGGAGATCTCCACCGAGTCTGCGATCGCGGCGATGGCCGTCGCCGTGGCGCTGAACGACCCTGCGGTGACGTCATGAATCCCGTGTGGGACCGGATCGAGAAGATCGTCGCGCAGGCCGGGATAGTCCGTAGGCACGCAACCCTTCTCCTCCAGCTCGCGGACGAGCTTGACCAATCAGTCCGGCGGCTGGCGGTCGACAGCGGCTGCAGCGCCTACATCCGAGTGAACGTATGATCGCCGACGGCGCGGATCGGCGACTGCAGAGTCACGGCCGCGCCGTCTTCTCTCGGTTCGTCGCCGCGCTGAATCGACGCGACGGATACCAGCTCGAGCTGGAGGACGTCGCGCATCCCGTGAGCCTCGAACGCCGGGAAATTCTTTCCGGGCGCCTCATCCACCTGATGCACGAGATCGACCAGTACGAGGCCGAGCTCGCACGAACGGAACGGCGGCTCCGGACATTCGAGGCCGCGGCGTGACCACCGCGACGGCGGCGCTGGACGAGCTGGCGGCCTATTCCCAGTGGGTGTGTTGGCGCTGGGAAGAACGGAACGGGAAGCGGACCAAGCCGCCGTACAACGCGAGAACCGGAACGCTCGCCTCGTCGACCGATCCGGCGACGTGGTCGACGTTCGCGGAAGCCGTCGCGACGGGCTCGCGCTTTGATGGCGTCGGCTTCGTCGTAACAGACCTCGATCGCTTCGTCGGGGTCGATCTCGATCATTGTGTCGATGACGAAGGCCGCGTCGCGGCATGGGCGATGGCGATCGTGACCGCGCTCGACAGCTACACCGAGATCACGCCCTCGGGTCATGGGCTTCGCGTCTTCATCCGCGGAAAGCTGCCTGGTGAGGGCCGCAAGCGGGGCCACATCGAAGTCTACGATTCGGCGCGCTACCTCACCGTCACCGCGCGGCGCCTTCCCAACACCCGCGCGACGATTGAGGATCGCCAGGACGAGCTCGGTCGCTTCCTGACCGAGCATTTCCCAGAACGTTCGACGCCGTCGAACGGCCATCATCCCCAGGAGCCCGTCGACCTCGACGATACCGACCTGCTCGAGCGGGCGCGCGGGGGCAAGCATGGCGATCGGTTCGTGGCGCTCTACGATCATGGCGATTGGAAGGGCGCGGGATATCCCTCGCAGAGCGAAGCCGACCTCGCGCTCGTGTCCGCGCTCGTGTTCTGGACGAACGGCGACGCGGCGAGAACCGATCGACTCTTTCGCGCCGGCGGGTTGATGCGGCCGAAGTGGGCCTCCAAGCATGGCGCGAAGACCTACGGCGCCCTCACGATCGAGCGGGCGCTCACGACCAGGACCGAAGGCTTCACCGGCCCGAACGGCCGGCGGCCGATCGGGGAAGTCCAGGCCGACGCCCCTGCGATCGAGACGGACACGCCCTACACGTTCGACCATGCGGTCGGCGACGACCACTTCGTGAGCCACTTCATTCGGTACGGCGCGGAATGCGTCGACTCAGCCTACGAATACCTCGAGACGGTAGCGTTGATCTGTCTGGCCGCGGCCACGCCGGGGCTCCGGGCGCAGCTCCGGCAGTATCCGCGGGGTCTCCCGACCGCGTTCTACGCGATGCTGGTCGGCGATAGCACGCGCTCGCGCAAGAGCACCGCTGCCGGCCTCGGACTTGATCTCCTCGCCGACGTCGTTCCAGATTGCCAGCTTGCAGAGCAAGCGAGCCCGGAGGCGTTCGTCGAGCAGCTCGCGGCCAGGTCCAACGCCAGCACGCTCTGGTACGTGGACGAGCTCGGCGAGACCCTCGACAAGCTCCACCACGCGAAGTATATGGCTGGCCTCCGTGGGCTCCTGCTCCAGCTCTACGAAGGGCGCTCCTACCGGTACAAGCGGACGACCAAGCGGACGAAGCAGGGCCAGGCCGTCGAGGATGCGCTCGTGATCGAGAATCCGAACCTGAGCCTGCTCGGCGCCACCACCGAGTCGATCTTCGAGATCGTCACGGCGCGGGACATCTCCTCCGGCTTCATGGCCCGCTTCGCCGTGGTCATGCCGATCACCCGACCGCCGCGTATGGGGCTGGAGGAGGCGACGGCCCAGATCCTCGAGCAGCGCCACCACCTCGCCGAGTGGTTGCACCGGATCGCCCTGTGGGCGAAGACCGGGCCGCGCCGGGTGCGCTTCGACGGATCCGCGCTGCCCACGATCGATCGATTCGCCGAGGCGATCGAGACGAGCGACGCCCTGGCCAACGCGCGATCGCGGGCGATGCTCCAGCGCCTCAACGCCATGACGGTCAAGCTGGCGATGCTCGCCGCGGTCGGTCGCCCCACTGCGGTGGACGGCGACGACCTGGTGATCCGCCCAGCAGACGCGGAGGCCGCCGTGGCGATCGCGACGCGCTGGCGCGATTACGCGACCACATTCGGCGAGAAGGTCGGCGAGACCGCGCTTGAGCAGCTCATCACCCGCGCGCTCGACGTCATGCGGGTCAAGCGCCGGGCACCCCGCCGCGCGGTCGCGCAGCTTGTCCACTGCTCGAAGAAGGTCATGGACGACATCGAAGGCACGCTCGAAGACCGCGGCGAGATCGTCGTGGAGCACGTGCCCGGTAACAGCGGTCCCGCCGCCCGGATCTGGACGGTGCTCACATGATCCGTAGCTTCTATAGCTATAGTAGCGAGCGTAGCAGTAGTAGCACTAGTAGCAGGACTCTCCTCCATCCCCATCGTGGTCTCGGCGTTACGACCGTTTCCAGTGTTACCAATGCTACGAGTTACGGGTTGCGCGGTCTCTGTGATCGTGTACGCGATTCGAGAGCTATAGGAAAGTCCGATAGTCTGGATAGGTTCTTATCACCCCGGAGCCCATCGTGAACTACCCGGGCTACTGGACGTTCCTTGAGCTCGCGGCGTACCTCAAGGTCTCGCTTGCGACGGCGAAGCGTCACGTGAAGGCCGATCCCTCGTTCCCGGTGCTTCGTGGTTGGGGTCCGCCTCGATTCCCGATCGAGCGCGTCAAAGCGTATCTGCAGCGCCTCGAGCAAGGTCGCGGACGCGCCTACAAGTCTCGCGGTTTCCTGCACTCAGCGCCGCAACCATCGGAGAACGCTCGCGATGGTGCTTCGCAGGCGGCGTCATGAGCCGCGCTATGGGTCCGGACAGCGAGCCGAAGCCCGAGAACGGTCTCGACCGCATGACGACGGTGGAGCTCAAGCTGCTCGCTGACCGCGAGAAGGCGCGCCAGGACAAAGCCGCGCAGCGTCGGCGCCGGGCCGAGGAGCACGCCCAGCAGGTGGCGCAGCCGCACCCGAGTGGCTACCGCGTGGGGCCGGTGCCGGCCGGCCTTAGCCGGCTCCGGAAGTGGTATCGCCGGCAGCACAACGCCTTCAGCGATCGCAAGCTCAGCCAGCCCGAGCTCCGAGAGTGCGGCTTCACCTTCGGCAAGCTGGTGGACTCCTACAAAGCCTCTGCGGCGATCCGGTCGGCTGAGGCCGCCGAGGCGACGGTGCGCGTGCTCGAACGCCTGGAGCACGGGCAAGCGGCAACGGTGCTGCTCGAGCAGCTGCAGCGATCGCTCGCCGAGAAGCGGTGGCGACCGCAGCCGCCGCGAGCGTTGCGGCCGCCGGCTGAGGGCCAGGCATGACGACGCCCGGGCGTCGCGTCGCACTCGAACGCCTTGGCACGACGGCGACGGCGCTCGTGTCGATTCACCTGGACCTGGCGACGGTGCCGGCGTGGGCGGATGGCGAGGACGCGAGCGGGCGCAGCGTCGTGCTGATCGGCCGGCACGCGCTGGCGACGGCGCCCGAGGGCGCGGCGACGATCCAGACGGTGCTCGCGGAGATCGCCGAGGGCCGGGAGCTCGCCCGCGTCCACGGGCTTTACTACGCGCCGTGCGCGTCCCTGGGAATCGCGGAGATCATCGCGGGCTCGGGCGACGAGATCATGCTGGATGGCCCCCGCGGCTCTGGCAAGACGATGGCGACACCCGCTGCGCTGGCGATCCTGGCCGAGTGGCGCGCCCGCGCCGGGCTCGCGTTGCCGTTGCGGGCCCTGTGGTTGCACTCCAGCTTGCTCTTGGCGTCGCTGAAAACGGGACGCAGTCTGACCGAGCCGATGTGGGCGGGCTTGTGGTCGCTGAAAGCCTCGTCCACCGTTGCAGTCTTTCACCTGGGCGGGACGGCGCTGGCCGAGGCGGACTTCGTCCCGGCCGAGGACACGGCGGCGGCCGAACGCGCGAGGATGGCGGCGCACGTCGTAATCGCGGAGGAAGCCGTCGCCAGCCTGGGCGAGGGGGGGATCGAGCGGCGTCTGTACAACGTCGCGCAGTCGTCGCTCCTGAGAGATCCCACACCGCGGCCGGTGTCGATCGTGACCACGAACCCCGGCAGCGAGCAACACTGGTGCTACCTCCGCTTCATCGCCCCGGGCTCGCCGGGATGCGTGCGCGTGCAAATCCCTGCGGAGGACCGCCTGGCGCCCGAGGCGGTCGCGAAGCTCATCGACACCTACCGAGACGAGCCCGACCTGCAACGCCGGCTCGCGCTAGGCGAATGGTGCGGGTTACTACTCGGACCAAGCTGTACGCCGTCCTACAATCCCGGTTCGCACGTTGCGGCGAAGCCGATCAACCCCAACCGCTACGACGAGGTGTGGATGGCGTGGGATAGCGCGCCCGGCGCCCACGCGCACGCGACGATCGTCGCTCAGCGGTCGGGGCCGCGCGTGAACATCTTCGCCGGCCTCGTCTCCGAGGAAACCGGGCTCAAGCAACACCTCGAGTCCGTCGTCTTACCCTGGCTGTCGCGTCACATGCCGTGGTTGCTCAGTCCGAATCGCGGCGCGAATGAGAACGTGTTTCATCGGTTCGATCCCAACATGGAAGTCACCGAAGGCGGCGACGCCGAGGAGTGGGGCGTGCGGCGAGTCAAGCGGGCGCTCCGCGGCTCCTTCCGCGCGGGGCCGGTCGATTGGGCGTCGCGCATCAATCCCGCGCTGGACCTCTTGAACGCGGGCGACGGCCACGGCGGGATGGCGGTGCAAATCTCGCCGACCCCCGACACCAGCGCGCTGCGCGTCGCGCTGAACGGCGGCGCCTACTATCCGTTGAGCCGCGGCGGCACCGCGTCGCGCGACCTGCAACAGAAACCGAACCATCCTCACGAAGACCTGCTCGACGCCTTCTGCTACTTGGCGGGCGGGATCCAGCCGCAGATCGAACGCAGCCAACGCGAGGATCGGCGACGAGAGCCGAGGCAAACCCACGCGGTGTCGGGCCTCTCGGATCCGTGGGGCCGCGACCGATGAAGGAGATCGAATGACCGTCACGAGTACCACCTCACGGGCGAACAACCGCGGCGATCGTCAGGGCGTGGACGTGACCGACGTGCTCGGGCCGCGCTTCATGCGCGAGGAGGAGGCGCCGGCGGTGCGCGCGCTGTACGCGCTCTGTCATCCGCGGTGGCCGGACAAGCCGCCGCGCTGGTGGCAGTGTCACCCGACGCTGGTGCTCATCGAGGGCGACCGGATCATCGGCTCGACCTCGTTCTCGCTCTCGATCGCGCCCTCGGAGCAGCTCGCCTCGTATGGGGACGACGTGTGCTACGGCCACGACGTGTGTGTCGCCCCGCAATATCGCAAGCGCGGCTACGGCCAAGTGCTCCACGAAGCGCGGTTCGACATCTGTCGCCAGTTCGGCGTGAAGCTGTTTCTCGGGATGACCTGGGCCACCAACGCGCCGATGGTGCGGCTGTTCGAGAAAAGCGCCTGTAAGAAATGGGCGACGATCATCGGGGCGTACCCGACCGAAGCCTCGCACGACGGCCTCGTGTACATCGCCCCCGTCACGGATGACGGGACGACGAAAGGAGCCTAGCCCATGGCCACCGTCGCGATCGCGGGGCTCATCGTCGGGATCGTCGGGGTCGCGGTGTCGGCCTACGCCACGGTCGAGTCGGCCCAGCAGGCCCAGGAGGCGGCCAACGCCAACCGTAAGCGCCTTCGGCAGGAAGCCCAGATGCAGCAGCAGGCCGCCGACGTGTCCCAGGCGCAATTCCGCGAGCGGCTGCGGCGTACGCAGGGCACCGCGGCGGCGGCTATTGGCGCCTCGGGCGTGGAGGCCGAGGGCTCGCCGCTCCTGAGCATGGTGGATAACGCCCGCCAGGGCGAACTGCAAGCGAGGTTGATTGATTACGGAGGGAAAAACCGCTCATACCAGGCGTTTGCCGACGCGAACGCCGCAGCGTTTGAGGGTCGCCAAAGGGCTCAAGCGTCCTATTATTCCGGCGCGGCCACGACGCTGACCGGCGCGAGCACGCTCATTCGGAACTACCGGCCGCAAGGCGCCGGCTCCGACATCGGGCCGACCTGATGCATCTCCCGCATGTTCGACCAAGGAGACCACGCGATGAGTAACGAGACGGCCAAGCGCGACGACCGCGAGCCGACGCCGGACGGGGCGGCGCGACCGATGACTCCGGAGCAGGCGTTCCAGCTCTCGGCGCCCTGGTGGGCCAAGCAAAACAAGCGGTCCGCGGTGCGCTACGCCATAAGTAGCTTGAGCAAACTAGGTCTAATTCTGTAGGAGGACTTTGAGATGCTCGTTCACTTCGGGTGGTCGCCGAACCCGGAGCCTGATGTCACCGGCTACAAGCTCTACGTGGCCCGGTCGAGCATGGGCTACGTGAGCGGCGGAGTCGCCGGCTCGCCGGTCATTCTCGGCAATGTGTTGTCCGCGAGTTTCAACCTTATCGACTCCGGCCCCTACTTCTTCGCGCTGACCGTGGTGACGGCGAGCGGGGGCGAAAGTAGTTTCTCCGCGGAGGTCACCGGGGTTTTTTTCATCACGCCACTTGGCCACGCGCGCAGCGGCGTGCAATACGTGGGCGCGCGCCTGGGGAGGTACTGAGAATGCACGTCACCTATCCCGAGCTCGGCGGCGTGCACGAGCAGACGAAATTCTACGCCGAGGGCGAGACGTGGCGCGCGCCGAACGGCGCCCTGTTCAAACGCCTCGGCGGCAGCTGGACGAAGGTTGCCGATCCCGAGGTCGCGGCGCCGGCCCCGACGGGGCTCGAGCCGCACGGTGGCGCGCCTGAGATGGACGTCGGAGAACCGCGTCATGACTAAGCCGCCCGACGTCGACGGGAGACGCGCGGACCCGCTGAAGATCGTTCAAACAAAGGAGCGCACCACCCATGGCTAAATCAGTCCCACCCACCCCCGCGACGCCACCGCCCGCGCCGATCGATGACGCCACGCTCCAGCAGCACATCTTGAGCACGATTGCGTCACTCGCCCCGGTCGCGCCGGCCGTCGAGCCTGACCCGCTGGGCCACGCAGACCTCGCCAGCGTCGGCGATGTGATGGTGTGGGACCTCGAGAAGGGCCAGCGCGTGCCGTTCTCCGAATGGCGAAGCCGCCAGATCGCGGCCGAGCAGACGCGGCGGACGGCGGTGCGCGAGGCGCGGCAAGCGCTCGTGACGCCCGAGCCGCCGAGCGCGGAGCCGGCGCCGTGGACGCGTCAGGCGCCGGCCGCGCCATCGGCCGTCGATCGCCATTTCGCCAAATTCGGATCCGGCGGCGCGGACCGGGTCGTCACGCGGGCCGCGCAGATCCTCGAAGAGGCCCGGAACGACCGAAGCTCACCGCTGTATCGCGCCCTCCACGAGCCGGCCGATCCCGGCCACGACGAAGCCTTCGAGCTCTACGCCGCCGCGTGCCGGGACGTCTACGGCGGTGTCGAACCCGATTCAGGCCTGTGGGACACCGAGAACGCGCAGACGCGGCAGGCCGAGGTGGCCGAGGCGCACCAGCGCGCCGACGCCGAGCGCGCGAGCCGGCGAGACTTCCCGCCGGATCACAAGATGCCCGAGGTGCCGAGACCGGAAGAACTCGGCGGCCCCGTCAAACTCCAGGAACCCGTGTACTTCGCACTCCACGACTACGCCGCGGGCAAAGGCATCTCGCAGGAAGTGACCGACGCGATGATCTCGGCGTTTCTCTCCGGTGTCGCCGCGAACGAGCCAGGCGCGACGTACGCCGAGCTCGAGCGCCTCTGGGGGCCGGCGGATCAGCCGCGGTACAAAGCCTCGTTCGCGGGTGCTCAGCGCGAGGCGGCGGCCCTTGTCGCGCGGTTCCCCGCGAGCTCGCGGAAGGACGTCGAGGCGGCGTTGAAGAATCCGTCCTCCCGTCTATGGGGCTTACTGGCGACCCTCGCGGAGTCGCCGGCCCAGCGCGGCCGCGGCGCGAGCCACGGGCACATTCTCCACGCGGGGGCGTGATCCAACATGATCGCGACGTCCCGTGACGAGATCCCGGAAGAACGCGCTCCACAGCCGTGACGACGCCATGAATCTCCCGGGCTCGGAGAACTCGACCGGCACGCTGCTGACGCGTCGCGACCGCCTCTACCAGGACTTCGAAGAGACCGGCGGGGCGCGCCCGACGCCGCCGTATTCGATTACGCGCGATGTCTACTTCGCCGAGCGGCGGGAGCACGAGGAGCAGATCGGGCCCCGCCTGCGGGCGGTGGCGGAGAGCCCCAACGTGCCGTGGTACGTGCAAGCCATGGCCCGCGGGCGGGTGGAGGGGACCACGAAAGACCCGATCGTGGCCATCGTCGGGGCGATCGTGGCCGAGGCCGCCGCCTTCTTCCAGACCGCGTTGGGCCTGCCCGGGGATCCGGACGCGACCCGCCGGACGATGCGTCGCTGGGCGCCCTTCTACACGCCTCAGGTGCAAGTGGGCCCCCCCGCGGGCCGCTTCGGCCCGGGGCTCGACGCGGCATTCAAGGAGCTCCTCGTCGGCGGCTGGATTTTGTACCCGCAGTGGACCCCCCCCGACGTGCGCGTCATTCCCCCGCCGAAGCCTCTGACGCCATGATCCGCTGCATGGGCTGCGGGACGCCCGGCGCCACGCGCGACCCGGGCGACGACGAGGTGCGATTGGTCAGGATCGCAGCTCGAGGGTTGCTGTTGTCCGGCTGGCGGTTGTGCCCCGACTGCCTCGCGAAGCGGGACGCCCTGCTCGCTGAGCGGCCCGAGACCAGCATCAAGATCGCGTAAACGCCAGAGACGAAGACGCCTCGGTCGTGAGCCGAGGCGCCAAGAAAGGAACGAGCGTGAACGAGAGCGTACCACACCATCCCCACGTGACCCTGACCGCGCGGGCGCTGATGGAGGCCGCCGACCGGCTCAGCGGCGCCTCCCCGCGACTGACGACGCGCGAGCTGCACGAGTGCTTCGCCCGACTCACCCCCGAGATCCTCGACACACGATGGCAGGAGGAGCTGGCCCATGCTGCTGCAGGAATTCCTGACGATCGATCAGTTGGCCAAGACGTTCAACGTCTCCAAAGCGGTCGTCTGGCGGTGGCGGGACGACTGGGGATTGCCCACGATCCGACTCGG
>Ga0070698_100008232_pt1 | contig 11279 bp, 10 predicted proteins | sample KBSK1502metaG_FD_65477 | JGI IMG/M metagenome (GOLD analysis project Ga0070698, IMG submission 65477) | Corn, switchgrass and miscanthus rhizosphere microbial communities from Kellogg Biological Station, Michigan, USA - KBS K1-50-2 metaG | ecosystem: Host-associated > Plants > Roots >...
GTCGTGACGACGGCGAGCATCGTCGCCAGATTGGGATGGATCATCCCGGAGCCCTTCGCCATCCCGCCGACCGTGAAGCCCCTTCCGCTCGCGACTGCCTGTTTCGCGTGCGTGTCGGTCGTCAGGATCGCCTCCGCTGCGCCGCTCCCGCCGCTTTCCGAGAGCGAAGCGGCCGCGGTTCGCAGCGCAGGCAGAACCTTGTCGAGCGCGAGCCGCTTTCCGATCACGCCGGTCGAGAGCACCAAGACCTCCTCGACTGCGAGGCCGAGCAGCCGTGCCGCCTCGGCGGCGGTGGCGCGTGCATCGAGCTCGCCGCGGAGGCCTGTCGCAGCGTTGGCAGACCCGGAGTTGATCACGACGGCCTGCGGCTCCGCGAGCTCGAGATGCTTCTTGGAGATGACGACCGGCGCTGCCTGCATGCGGTTCGCGGTGAACATCGCAGCGCCGGTCGCGGGAACGAGCGAGCGTACGAGCGCGAGGTCGGGCGCGCTGCGGCGCAGGCCGGAGTGCACGCCGCTCGCGGCGAAACCTTTCGCGGCGGTGACGGTCATCGGCCGACCTCCTGCCGATGAGCGGTGGAAGGGGCGTAAGGGGAAACCGGGAGGTTTCCCCGCTCTTTCTCCTCCGCACACCCGGCGATCTCAGCGGCGCGTGAGCTGAGGCGATTTCGAGAGAAGGGGGCGCGTGGGGGAAACATGGTTTCCCCCACGGGAGCGAGCCGAAGGCGAGTGACGCTCATCGGCCGACCTCTGCGACGCTCACACCAAGACTCCGGTTAGCCGCAGGCCCGCGGTCTCGTCGAGGCCGAGCGCGAGGTTCGCGTTCTGCACCGCCTGGCCGGCGGCGCCCTTGCCGAGATTGTCGAGCGCGCAGACGACGATCGTCATCCCGGTCGAGCGGTCCTCGAAGAGCGCTACCTCCGCCGTGTCCGTGCCCTGCACGCGGTTGAGCTCGGGTGCGACACCCTCAGGAAGGACGCGCACGACGCCGCTTTCGACATAGGCTTCTTGCAGCCGCTGACGCGATGCGCCGTCGACGGCGCGCACGTAGCACGTCGCGAGCAAGCCACGTCGGAGCGGCAGCAGGTGCGGGACAAAACAGACCGGAAATCCGAGCGCCTGCTCCATCTCGGGGGCATGCTGGTGGGAGCCGACCCGGTAGGGGGAGAGATTCTCGAGCACGAACCCTGCATGCGAGCTCGCCTTCAGCGCGCGCCCGGCGCCGGACACCCCCGACTTTGCATCGACGACGATTTGCTCCGGCTCGAGTGCCTCCGCGAGCGGCGCGAGGGCGAGCAACACCGCGGTCGCGTAGCAGCCCGGATTCGCGATCAATCTGCCTGCCGGCGGATAGAGCTCCGGCAGTGCGTAGCTCCACTCCGCGAGTGACCCTGGGAAGGGATGCGCGAAGCCGTACCAGTCGCCGTAGAGAGCTGCGTCGCGCAGCCGGTGACCCCCCGACAGGTCGACGACGACCGCATCCGGCGGCGGCTCGAGTGCGGCCGCCTCGTCGTGGCCCAGGCAGAGGAAGAGAACCTCGGCGCCGCTCGCCAGCGCCTCAGCGTTCGAGACGAAGGCGGGCAGCGCACCGTTGAGGCGGAGATCGAGCGCCGACGGCGGCTCGCCCGCCAGCGAGTCGGAGCCCAGGGCGACGACCTCGAGCTCGGGGTGCGCGAGGACACGGTCGAGGGTTTCCTGCCCCGCGTAGCCTGAGCAGCCCACTAGCGCAGTAGTGAACATCTGTGCTTATTATGCAGATCTCCCAATTATCATGCAAACCATTCGACCAGCCAGGCTCGTCCTCGAGGACGGCACCGTCTTCGCCGGCTCCGCTGTTGGCGCACCCGGCGTCGCGGCGGGCGAGGCGTGCTTCACGACTGCGATGGCCGGCTACGAGGAGGCCGCGAGCGACCCCAGCTACGTAGCGCAGGTGCTCGCCTTCAGCTATCCGCTCGTCGGGAACTACGGCGTCGACCCCGGCCGGCTGGAATCCGACGGCGTGTGCGCCGAGGGGATCGTCATGCGCAAGGCGCGGCCTGCGTGGTCGCAATGGCTCGCTGCGCAAGGAGTCGTCGCGCTCGACAACGTCGACACCCGCGCACTCGTCCGTACGATTCGCGATGGCGGCGTGCTTCGCTGCGCGCTCGGCGAGGCCCCGGAGGAGGAGCTGTACGCGCGCGCGCTGGCCGAGCCGCCGATCGACGGGCGCCCACTCGGCCGCACGGTTGGAACGCAGCAGCGCTACCGCCTCGGCGTGGGCCCGCGCATCACCGTCCTCGATCTCGGCACCAAGCGCTCGATTCCTGGGCGTCTCGCGGCCTGCGGGCTCGAGGTGGTGGTTGTACCCGGCGACTGGGATGCGGACGCAATCCTCGAAACCGGCCCGCGCGCCGTTCTCGTCAGCAACGGCCCCGGCGATCCAGCAGTGCTGGAGGGGCCGATTGAGACGGTTCGCGATCTGCTCGGTCAGGTGCCGGTGTTCGGCATCTGCCTGGGCCACCAGATCCTCGGGCTCGCGCTCGGTCTCGAAACGTTCAAGCTCCCGTTCGGGCACCGCGGCGCAAACCATCCCGTCCGCGACCTCCGTAGCGGCCGCGTGCTCGTGACCGTCCAGAACCACGGCTTCTCGGTGGCAGACACCGGCGGAGTGGAGGTCACGCACGTGTCTCTCAACGACGGGACCGTTGAAGGATTCGCCGGCGACGGCTTCGCGACCGTGCAGTTTCACCCCGAGGCGGCTCCCGGGCCACTCGACGCCCTTCCCTTCTTCGAGCTCATCGCCGGCACGTGCCGAAACGCGCAGACCTTCGCTCTGTCCTGATTGTCGGGTCCGGCCCGATCCGGATCGGGCAGGGGTGCGAGTTCGACTACGCGGGAGCTCAGGCGTGCCGCGTGTTGCGGCGCGAGGGCTATCGAGTCGTACTCGTCAACTCGAACCCGGCGACGATCATGACCGACCCCGACTGGGCGGACGCGACGTACCTCGAGCCGTTGAACCGGGAGACCGTCGCGGCCATCATCGAACGCGAGCGTCCGGATGCGCTTCTCCCCACGCTCGGCGGGCAGACCGCGTTGAACCTGACCGTCGAGCTCGCCGAGACCGGTGTGCTGTCCCGCTTCGGCGTCGAGCTGATCGGCGCCGACGTCGACGCGATCCGCCGGGCAGAAGACCGGCTCGCATTCCGCGCGGCCGTCACCGCGGCGGGCGTCGCCGTTCCGGAGAGCCGTGTGGTCTCGTCCATAGCTCAGCTTGACGGCGTTCGTTTGCCGGTCGTCGTGCGTCCGGCGTTCACACTGGGCGGCACCGGCGGCGGCATCGCGCGGGAGCGTGACGAGCTCGAAGCACGCGTCCGCCGCGGGCTTGCCGTGAGCCCGATCGGTCAGGTGCTCGTCGAGCGCTTCCTCGAGGGTTGGCAGGAGCACGAGCTCGAGGTGATGATCGACATCGCGGGCAACTGCGTCGTCGTCTGCTCGATCGAGAACCTCGATCCGATGGGCGTGCACACCGGCGACTCGTGGACCGTGGCGCCGCAGCAGACGCTTCCCGACGCCGACTACCAGCGGCTCCGCGAAGCGGCGTTCGCATGTGCGCGCGCCGTAGGCGTTGCGACCGGAGGCGCGAACGTGCAGTTCGCGTACGAGCCCGCGAGCCGAGAGCTCGCAGTCATCGAGATGAACCCGCGCGTCTCGCGCTCGTCTGCGCTCGCGTCAAAGGCGACGGGATTCCCGATTGCGAAGATCGCCGCCCTGCTGGCCGTCGGCTACACACTCGACGAGCTGCCGAACGACATCACGGGCAAGACGACCGCCGCCTTTGAGCCCGCGCTCGACTACGTGGCCGTCAAGGCGCCGCGCTTCGACTTTGCGAAGTTCGGCATCACGGACCCACAGCTCGGCACCGAGATGCGCGCGGTCGGCGAGTCGCTCGGTCTCGGGCGGACGTTCGCGGAGGCGTTCCTGAAAGCGTTGGACGGTCGCGAGCAAGTGCCTGTCGAGCTCGACCTCTCCCGTCGGGGCGAGCCGGTCCCGGAGCGCTGGGATCTCCTGCTGGAAGCAGCGCGCCGTGGCCTCGATCTGCCCGGTGTGCACTCGTATTTCGCCGACGAGCTGCGCGGAGTCGCGCACGCCGAGCGCGAGCTCGCCGCCACCGGAGACGTTGGCGCGGCGAAGCGGTTCGGGCTGCCCGACCGGACCGTGGCCAGCGTCCTCGGAATAGGCGAGGACGAGGTGCGGGAACGGCGCGCGTGTCCGGGTCGCCTTGCCGTGGACTCGTGCGCGGCGGAGTTCGAAGCGAGGACGCCGTACTTCTACCTCTCCTACGAGGCCTCGGATCCCGTGCCCCCGCAGTCGCGCCCGGCGATCGTGATCCTCGGCTCCGGTCCCAACCGAATCGGACAGGGCATCGAGTTCGACTATTGCTGCTCGCGCGCGGCGTTGGCCTTCCGCCGGCTCGGCTACGAGACCGTCGTGCTGAACTCGAACCCCGAGACGGTGTCGACCGACTACGACACGAGCGACCGCCTTTATCTGGAACCGCTGACGCTGGAGCGCGCGCTCGACGTCTGCGAGCTCGAAGGGCCGGAAGGCATCGTCGTGCAGTTCGGCGGACAGACGCCGCTCGCGCTCGCACCCGGCGTCGCCGGGGCGGGCTTCCGCCTGCTCGGCGACCCGTTGACCGCGATCGAGCGTGCCGAGGACCGCGGCCGCTTCGGCGTCCTGCTCGGCGACATCGGCGTGCACGCTCCGGCCTGGGGAACGGCGACCACGACGACTGAGGCGAGAACCGTCGCCGAGCGCGTCGGCTATCCGGTCCTCCTCCGCCCGCACCACGTTCTCGGCGGGCGTGGGATGCGGGTCGCACGTGGTCCCGAAGAGCTCGTGCTGGACGAGCCCGCGCTCGTCGACGAGTTCCTCGAAGGCGCGCTCGAGCTCGACGTCGACATTCTCTGCGACGGCGAATCCGCCTGGGTCGGCGGGATTCTGGAGCACGTCGAGCCGGCCGGCGTTCACTCGGGCGACTCGGCCTGCGTCATCCCTGCACCCTCGGTCACGCCTGCCTTGGAGGCGGAGATCCGCGAGCTGTCCGCAGCGATAGCGGCCGGCCTTGGCGCACGCGGACTGCTGAATCTCCAGCTCGCATTTCACCGGGGCGAGCTGTACGTGCTCGAGGCCAATCCTCGGGCCTCGCGCACGGTTCCTTTCCTCGCGAAGGCGACGGGAATCCCGCTCGTCGACCTTGCCTGCCGACTGCTGCTGGGTGCCGCGCTGGAGGACCTCGCCCTCCCGGCGCGCGCGACACCGACGCGGGCCTGGGCAAAGGAGGCGGTCTTCCCGGAGGAGCGGTTCGCGAACGCTGCCGACCGCGGGCCCGAGATGCACTCGACCGGCGAGGTCATGGCGAGCGGAGATTCCGTCTCGGCGGCCTACGCTCGCGCCCTGTGCGCAAGCGGACGAGGCCGTCGTGGAGGATCGATCGGCCTGCCGCTGCAGGCAGGCGGAGAGCGCTGCTTAGTTCGGGGGCCAGGCTCCTAGAGGCACGCCGATCTCCCATTCGTGGCCGAATGGGTCGGCGATCCGGCCGAGCCGCCAGCCGTGCTCGTCGCTCACCAGCGACGATTCCGTCGCGCCGGCGGTGACCGCCTGTCGGACGACGCGCTCGGGGTCCTCGACCACGAGCAGCGTTCGGCTGGTCGCGCCATCGATTGCGCGAGGGCTGAGCCGCTTCATGGCCGCGGACGATGCCGCCACCCAGAACGCTGCGTCGCCGATGCCGAGTTGCGCGACGATGTCGTCCCCCTCGCCGACACGGTGAAGGACGGTTGCGCCGAATGCTGCTTCGTAGAACGCGACCGCCTCGCTCGGGGTGTCGACCCACAGCTCAGGCTGGATACTCGTCATCCTCGCCTCCGTTCCGTCGACGACCTCCTCACACGATGTTTGTACAGCGGTGCTCCATCCCTACAGCATGAGGGTCGCAGCGCCGGACGACCTGGGGAAGGTTCATGCGTTCGTCTCAATCATTCGGGTATTCGTCGTGTCGGCGCGGCCAGTCTTCGGGGTCGTCGCCGCGACCCTTCGGGGTGCGGTCGAGTAGTTGCCAGGTGGCGTTCAGGACATCGGTGCCGCGGTCGTAGCACGAGTACGTGTGGTAGACGACGCCGTCATCGAGGGCCAAGGCGCTCAGGCCGTGAAGCTCGTCGCGCCTGAGGTCGATGTCGGCGGCGTGTTTCGGGGTTCCGAAGTTGAAGCCGATGCCGGTCGTTCGCCCCTCCTCCGTAAAGACGGCGAAGTCGAGATTGAAGTCGCTTCCCGCCGCCGAAACCCACGGGAAGCCCCAGCCCATCCGACGCCTGTACGCCTGCAGGTTCTCGAGCGGGGCACGCGAGACGGCGGCGAAGGTCACGCTCCGCGGCGGGAGATGGACGACGGCGCCGTCGAGGCTGTCCGCGGTGTATGAGCAGCCCGGGCAGCCCGCATCCGGCCAGCCCTCGACGGTCGGGCCGAACATGAAGTGGTAGACGAGCAGCTGCGAGCGCCCGTCGAAAAGGTCGGCCAACGTCTTCGTGCCGTCCTCGGTCTCGAAACTGTAGTCCTTCCCGACCGGCACCCACGGCAACGCCTGCCGCTTCCGGGCGAGCTCGTCGCTCCGGCGGGTGAGCTCCTTCTCCTCCGCCAAGAGCGCTGTCCGGGCGGCTAGCCATTCCTCGCGCGTTCCGACCTTGTGCTCCGTCATCGTGGCCTCCTTCCCCACTTACTACCTGTAGACCGTCCGCCTGGCGAAAACTCATCGCCGGAAAACGGTGACGAGAACGGCCGGTGGGGCACGGTCACCGAACGGCTGCATCTGTTCGTCTATCCGCTCATTCGCGGGTCCGGTCCGCGGCTCTTCCGGAGGAAGCCGCTCCCAGAGGCTGCAGTAACCGCTTCAGCCGGGGATGTACCGGTCGCGGAAGGCCGCTACCGTCGGCGCCGGCAGGGCCCCGGCGTCGAGCAGCTCCTCGACGGTCACGGAAGCGAAGGTCGATTGGTCCACGAGCAGCGCTCGGTAACGGGCGCAAGCCCCGGCAAAGTCCGAGTTGTCGGCGGGGTAAACGACGACGTACCGGCCCCAGCTCCACGTGCCGCTCACGTGCTGGAGCATCGACAGCAGCAGCAGGTGCTCGAGCCACATCACCGCGAGCTCCGACCTCCCCTTGACCTTGTCGGTCGCTCCCGGCTCGAAGACGCCTGATCGCTCGGCGACCTCGAGATACCGCCGGAGGTTGCTCGGCTTCGGTGTCTCCGGCTTGGTCCGCTCGTGGTACTTGGTGTCGACGGCGACGATCCCCTGCGTGCGGTCGCCGAGGTCGAGCATGAACGCCACATCGAACTCGCGGAGGCTGTTGAGGTAGGCCGGATCGAAACGGCCCGGCGAGTGCGCGAAGCGGACCTCGAACACGGTGCCCGGCGCGTCCGGCCACCAGACGTGGACGGCCCGGTCGGCCAGGCCGAGGTCGGCGGCGAGGTCGCCGAACAGGTTGAAGGCCATCGTCGGCGACCACAGGAGGTCGGACCACAGTCGCTGGTGATCGAAGCTCTGGTGCGGTTCGATAATGGACGTTCGGGCCCTCGCCGCATCGAGTGCGCCGGCGGTGAGGAAGTTCGCGCCGGTCTCTTTGGCGTAGCCGAGAGGGAGGCGACTGCCGACACGCCGGGACAGCGTCCCCTCGCGCGGGACGATTGGCTGCGATCCGATCGGGTGGCGTTTCGACTCGCGCCAACGACCCTGCTCGTAGCGCAACCGTCGACGGAAGTCCGTCATCTCCGGTCGGCCCGGAACCCGATCGTCCGCTTCCCAGCAGTGTGCGGTCTCGAGCTCCTTCCTCGACGGAGCCATCAGCGGCTTCGGAGGAATTCGAGCACGCGTTGCGTCAGCAGGGCCGCAGCGTCTGCGTCGTAGGACGGCAGGCTGGAGTCGGCGAAATAGTGCTGCGAACCCGGGTAGAGGAACAGCTCGGCCTGCTCGGTCGAGTCGACGAGCGCGCGTGCGGCGTCGATGTCACCCTCGCCGACGAAGAAGGGGTCGGCGTCCATCCCGTGGATCTGAACTGGCACGTCCGCTGGCCACGGCGTCCCGAACTCCGACGTCGGTACACAGGAGTAGAAGAGCAGTGCCCCGCGGGCGCCGGTGCGAGTCTGAGCCAGCTTCTGCGCCGGTAGCACCCCTAGCGAGAAGCCGGCGTAGACGAGCCCGTGGGGCAGCCCGTTCGCCGCGCGCACGCCACGGTCCATGATCTCGCCGAAGCCGACCTGCTCGACGTACGCCATGCCCTCGTCGAGGGTGGCGAAGGTCCGGCCCTCGTACAGGTCGGGCGCGTGCACGGTGTGGCCGGCCCGTCGCAGCACGTCCGCGAAGGCCGTGAAACCCTCCGTCTGACCCTGTGCGTGGTGGAATAGAAGCACCTCCGCCATCTCGCCTCCTTTGCTCGATTCCTTCCGACCTGAACGATCCAAGATTGTAGATTAATCCAGTAATGTCGATCAATCGAGAGATACCGGACTACGAGCTCGTCGAGCGGCTCGAGCTGACGACACCAGCGCAGCTCCGGGCGATGGCGGACCCGCTGCGCGGCACGATCCTGGATCTCCTGCTCGAACGTGCGGCCACCGTGGCCGAGCTTGCCGCCGCGGTCGACCGACCGAAGAGCACCGTCGCCCACCACGTCAAGGTCCTGGTGGAAGCTGGGATGTTGCGCGTGGTGCGCACCAGGCGGGTACGGGCGATCGAGGAACGGTACTACGGTCGCACGGCGCGGATGTTCTACGTCGGTGTTGTGAGCCATCCGGGCGACGACAAAACGCTCGTGCACGCCAACGCCCTCTCGGTGGCGGCGGCCGAATCCGTCCCAGCCCACGAGGCGGACCAACTGCGCTCGACGCTTCGCCACGCCCGAATCCCGGCGCAGCGCGCGGCGGACTTCTGGCAGCTGGTGGATGCATTGCTCCGAGAGTTCGCGCAACTGCCCCGTGCCGGCGACACCGTCTACGGTTTTGCCGCCGGCATGTACCCGACCGACTTCCCAACGCTTCCCGAGGCACACGACGATTCCATCGGTCGATCAGTCAAGCGTCAGGCTTGAGCCGCCATGGCCACGCTTGCAGCTGCGGATTCTTGATGTCGGCGCGTTCTGTAGGACAACCGGCCGCACCGAACTCGTCGCGGACCGTCTGTGAGAACTGTCGGCAGCCAAGGTCGCGCGTCTGCGGTCAGGCCTCGTCGGTTCGCTCGGCGGTGAGCACTTGCCAGGCCGCCTTGGCGTCGCTCTCGTCGACGAGGACCTGCGCCCCGCCCGACAACTCGAATGGATACGCGCCGCCGGCATCGTCTGCCCTAACCGACGCCGCTATCCCGGCTGACGCGAGTAGGCCTTCGACGATCTCCGCCTCGGTCCGTGTCGCGTATGTGCCTATCGGGATCAACTGGCCCATGTCCACCAGGATGATCGCAACTGCGGCGCGGGCGCGACCGGGTTGACTCGGCTGGGCGCAGCTGGGGTCTATCTGGAGACACTTGTTGCTTAGGCGTACCTGCGGGCGTAGGGTCGCCGCCGTCGAGGTCAACGCGATCCTCGCCTGAACTCGAAACGAGCGGAGAGCACGAAAGGAGACCTCGATGGCTAGCGAACGACACAGCCGCCCGAGCGTCGGCGGCGGCGCAGCGAAGCGCGGAGGCAAGGGCATGGACGGGAACCTCACGATCGGCCGCTTCGGCGGCGTCGAGGTTCGGCTCAACTGGAGCTTGATCGCCGTCTTCGCGCTGATCGTGTGGTCGCTGGCGGAAGGTGTCTTCCCGTCGCAGAACCCGGGGCTGTCACACGGCACCTACATCGCGATGGCGATCGTCGCCGCTCTGCTGTTTCTGGCGTCGATCCTGCTGCACGAGCTCGGGCATTCGTGGGTGGCCCGCCGCGAGGGGATCGAGGTCGATTCGATCACGCTGTGGCTGTTCGGCGGTGTGTCGCAGTTCAAGGGCCGGTTCACAAGCGCCGGCGCCGAGTTCCGAGTTGCCATCTCCGGCCCGCTCGTGTCGGTCGGCCTGGGTGTGCTGTTCGTTTTGATCGCGCTAGCTCAGCTGCCGAGCTCCGTCGACGGCGTTGCCGCCTGGCTCGGCTACATCAACCTGATCCTGGCCGTCTTCAATCTGCTTCCCGCGTCGCCGCTCGACGGCGGCCGTGTGTTGCACGCCGCGCTCTGGCGAACCAAGGGGGACTTCGCCTGGGCGACCCGGGTCGCGTCGGAGATCGGACAGGGCTTCGGCTACGTGTTCATCGCGCTCGGGCTCGCGATGTTCATCTTCCAGGGGTCGTTCAGCGGCGCCTGGCTCGCCTTCATCGGCTGGTACCTCCTTCAGGGCGCCAGGGCAGAGGCTCGGTACGTTGCGACGGAGCAGGCGCTCGACGGACTGCGCGTTCGCGACCTGATGGTACGCGACCCCGTTACCGTCGACGCCGACTTGACGATCGGGCGCTTCATGGACGACGTCGCACGGTCGCGGCGGTTCACCACCTATCCCGTCCTCGAGAGGGCCAGACCGGCCGGTCTGCTCGCCTTCGCCTCGGTCGCCGCAGTACCCCGCTCCGACTGGGACACGCGACGCGTGCGGGAAACGATGATCCCGCTCGATGAGGTCCCGCTGCTCACCGAGGACGAGCGGGCCCTGGACGCCCTGGCGGAGCTTTCCCAGCCGAGGGCGAATCGTGGGCTCGTTGTCGACAACGGACACCTGGCCGGGCTGCTCTCGATCACCGACCTCGCTCGAGCGCTCGAAGTCGGCCGGAGGCCGGCCCAAGCACAGGGCGAGCGAGGCTGATCGTCCGTCGCGGCGAGCCCGTTTGGTCAGCGAACGCGGCGGTTCGAGGACTGTCGCGATGAGTTTTCGGGTCGCGTCAGGTCTTACTTCGTGGTCCCGGTAGCGTCTGATCCGACGACGGATTCGGCTCGTGCGGGACCGTTCGAGTCCGACAGAGGGAGATGAGATGCCTGAACACAAGATCGGAACCCGCGAGGAATGGCAGACGGCGCGGGAGGAGCTCGCCAAGCTCGAGGCCGAGCAGGGGGAGCGAAACGAGGAGATCAAGAGCAAGCGCCTCGATCTCCCCTGGGTCGAGGTCGAGAAGGAGTACGAGTTCGACACGGAGGACGGCAAGAAGACCCTCGCCGAGCTCTTCGACGGGCGGTCACAGCTGCTTGCCTACAACATCATGTTCGGTCCCGACTACACGCTCGGCGCCTGCCCCGGCT
>Ga0070698_100008233_pt1 | contig 11278 bp, 9 predicted proteins | sample KBSK1502metaG_FD_65477 | JGI IMG/M metagenome (GOLD analysis project Ga0070698, IMG submission 65477) | Corn, switchgrass and miscanthus rhizosphere microbial communities from Kellogg Biological Station, Michigan, USA - KBS K1-50-2 metaG | ecosystem: Host-associated > Plants > Roots >...
AGGAGAAGCGTGCTCCTTGGCTGTATCGTCCTCACGTCACTTGCACTCGCTGCCCCGGTCGCTCGCGCCGACGGCGACCCGGCGAGCGACGTCCTCTTCTTTCAGGATGTCTTCTTCCCGTATCCGCCTCCCCCGGCCTCGGCCAGGGCGCGGTTGAGCCGGGCCGTCGCGTCGACCTACGCTCGCGGGTTTCGGATCAAAGTCGCGGTCGTCGCCACTCGCACCGACCTCGGCTCGGTCCCCTCTCTCTTCAACAAGCCGTCGGCGTACGGCCGGTTCCTCGGCGCCGAGATCAGCTCGCTGTTCGTGGGCCCCCTGCTCATAGTGATGCCCTCGGGGTTCGGAATCTACGACGGCGGCCGCTCGACCAAAGCCGAGCGAAAGGCTCTCGCCAAGCTCACCGTCCGAGGGCCGTCCCCGACCGCACTGACGACATCGGCTGCGGAGGCCGTCGAGAAGCTGAACGCCGCGCGAGCGTTGCGCTCGAAGGACATTCGCCCGCCCATCGTCTACCCGCGCCCGGTTAAAGCTCGACCGGGCGAGATGGCACAGTTGACCTACTCGGTCATCGACGACAGTGAGCGGAGCAGGGAGGTCATCCGCATCTACGACGGCACCAATCAGCTAGCCCTGATTCGAGTGCCGCTGCACGTCGCGCAGTACAACACGACGCGAGTCGTCGACTGGAACACGCCGGCGAGCCTCACCGGCAGCAAGCTCCGCTATTGCGTCACGCCGACCGATCGCGCCGGCAACACCGGCAGGGAGGTGTGCGAGACGATCGACCTTGGATCCGGCCCGTGACCATTCCGGCCTTGTCCGTTGCCGCCGCGGGGTTGCTCTCAGCAAGCGCTTCGCCTGGTCCTCTCCCGACCGCAATCGGTGTCGGACCTCGCTACCACGTGCCGGCTACCTCGGCAAACGTCGCGCGCTCCGAGGCCGTACTCGGACTTCGGTGCAGGAGATCAACTGCACCTGCCCAGCTCGCGCACATCGAGTTGTTCGCGGACCGTCGTGTCCTGCTCGTCCCGGCCGGCATCGGCATCGCTCCTCCGCTCCGGCGGAACGGCGCCTACGCGCGCGGGGGGCGTTGATCTGGGGCCAGCCGCTCGGCAGCCGTGTCCTCGCAACGTTCGGCGCGAAAGGAAGCGATCGCGTCCGAGGCTACGTCAACGGGCGATTGTGGCCGCGCGACGTTGCCTCCATCCCACTTCGGAGCCACTCACAGATCACGCTCGAAGTGGGCGGCTACGTGCGCCAACATGCGAGCTTCTTGTTTCCGCACTGGGCTAGCGATGGAGCCGTCTGACGAGCGCGACGCTGCGCGCACGGGAGCTCCGGCCGCCTTCGTCCTTCGAGGTGACCGTAACGGAGTACCGGCCCGGACGTGCGTAGCGCTTCAGGCTGCGGACGTCGTACACCCCGGCGCCCCTCGACAAGACCGTACCGTCCCAGGTGGTGCCGTCTCCCCATATGATCTCAGCCCGGAAGCCGCCGCGCGGTGCAGCACCCGCGGCATCGCGGAAGTGCGCGACGATCGCTTGCGTGCGCTTCCGAGCGACCAGTCTCAGCGTACGCGGGTCCGCGGCGATCGGAAAACCGATCCGGCTCGCGGCGGCGACATTCATGCCCCAGTCGGACCAGGGGTAGGCAGTGAAGACATCAACCGTCGCGAACTTCTGGTTGAGTACACGCACCTGGCCGTCGCCGCCCCAGGCTGTCGTGACGACGACCTCGTCGCGGCCGTCACCGTCGAGGTCGCCCGCGGCAAGCCGGATGCCGTTTGCCTGTGTCGGGACGGGCTCAATGCTCCGCCGGACGCTGCCGCTGAGCGGATCGACGACTGCCAGCTGCGGGTGGGAGCCCGCCGAGCCGCCCGCGAGGATGACGCCGTGGCCGTCGCCGGCCAGATCGGCAACCGCGACCTCTGCACCAGGGCCGTCGGGGGAGAACGGCGCGATGGCCGGGCCGTACGGAAAGCCATCGTCGAAGGCGCGAATGCGGGCCGGTGGTGTCAGTGTCCCCACGACGATCTCAGCCCTCCCGTCCGCATTCAGATCGCCGGCGGCGACGCTGAGGCCACCCTCGTAGCCAGAGCCAAAGGGAAGGAAGGAGGACTACTGTCGGCCGCTCGCGTCGAAGACGCGCACTTCTCCGGGTCGTCCCGGCCCAGAAGCGGCGACGATCTCGCTGTGGCCGTCGCCATTCACGTCACCCGTCGCAACGCTCACCCCGCCTTTGAACGAGGGCTCGAATGCGAGAAAGTGTCCGAGCCGCGTACCCATGTCGCGGCCGTTGACCCACTCCTGAGCGAAGATCCCGATCTCGGGGGCTAGCCGCGGTCCCGGCGCCGTGACGACCTCGGGGCGGCGGTCGCCGTCGAGATCGGCGAGGGAGACACGTACGCCGCCCTGGAACAGGCCGGGGTACGCGCTGAAGCTTCCAACGGAAGTCCCGTCGGCTCGATAGACGGCTACGCGCTGGTCGGGCCCGTTGGCAATCGGCGGCCACGGAGCAACGGTCGGCCCGCCGCCGAGGACGATCTCTGCCCTGCCGTCGCCGTCGAGGTCGCCGGCGGCAAGCGAGGCGCCGGGCACGAGTGCAGGGTCGAGGACGTAGAACGCGGCAAGCACGGTCCCGTCGGTGTCCAGCGCCTTCACCTGCGTGCCGGCGGGTGGTACCGCGCTCGTAATGAGATCCAGGCTGCCGTCGCCGCTGACGTCGCCCAGGGCGACCTCGAGCGACGAGACGATGGCGCCTCCGTAGGGGCGGAGCGATACGCGGGTCTCGCCACTGGCGACGTCGATGATCTTCACTTGCGCGCCTGCGGCGGTCGGCGCCGCAGCCACCACCTCGGCCCGCGAATCCCCGAGGAGGTTGCCTGCCGCGATCGAGACCGGGCCGATTCGGTCCGAGCCGAACGTCTCGAGCGACCGGAACGGCGCTCCGCCCCCGGGAGCGAAGATGCTGACTTGCCCACTTCCGAGTGGAACCGCGAGGAGCTCGGCTTTCCCGTCGCCGTTGACGTCGGCAGCTGCGACTCGCGTACCCGCATCGTTCCGGTCGCCGTAGGGGAAGAAGCCGGACAGCTCGTTGCCGTTCGCGGAGTCGAGGACGTGAAGCGAAGTACAGCAGCCGGCGTCGAGCCCGTCGATGACTTCAGCTCGACCATCCCCGTTCGTGTCGCCGGTCGCGACGTAGGCGCCGTTCCACCAGCTTGCGTCCTTGAACGGCAGGAAGGTCCCGAGGCGCTGGTAGCTACGGCCATCGAAGACACCGAGCTCGGTAAACCCGGACTTGGCAGGCGCGGTGATGATCTCGGGACGCCCGTCGCCGTTCACGTCGCCGACCGCCACCCGGACGCCGTTCTGGTACGTCGGGTCTCATCCGAACCTCCTCTCGCGGCCGACGCGACGCCTCGCTTGTTACGGATTCATCAGCGTGTGGTTCGGCTTTTGGGGGTCAGGCGAGGATGCACGCCGCCCGGTGCTCCGCCGAGCGTGCCTCCCTTGGACGGGGAAGCTCCGGATCGTACGAGCGGCACTATCGCCAACGACGCGACTACGCCGACTCCCGCCCACCGCTTCCGCATCTTTTAGCCTCCTCGAAATACCGGATCGTCAACGCTGAGCGTACGCCGGTCGGCGTCGAGCGTACAAGTCACACCCAGTGGGAGCGCGGCGAGATTCTTCCCGTGCCCGAGCGGCAATCTGTAGAGAACAGGCACGCCGAGAGGCACGAGCTGCTCCTCGAGCACGTCCTCGAGCGACCTCGATCTGGCCCAGTCGGAGGCCTGGCGAAGGTCGCCCCAGTCGCAGTCCTTCATCTCACCGACGACCACTCCCGCGACACGATCGAGCTTCCCGGCAGCTACGAGCTGCGTAAGGAACCCGTCGAGGTGGTACGGCGGCAGCTTGACGTCTTCGAAGAACAGAATCGCGTCGTCGATCTGGAGCTCCCACGGCGTGCCCATCGTCTGCATCAGGAGCCAGAGGCAGCCGCCGACCAGCGGAGCGGTCACCGTGCCGCCGTTGATCGCGCGGACGTACGGGTCGTCCGGGTCGCGCGGGACGACGCCAGTGCCGTCTCCGGTCAGCACGCTCAGTAGGCGCTCGCGCGAGAAGACCGTGGTCTCGGACGCACCGACGCCCACCAACCCGTTCCCGTAGAGCGTTGCGAGACCGGTCCGCTGACGGATCGCAACGTGCAGCGCAGTGATATCGGAGTAGCCGACGAACGGCTTGGGGTTCCGAGCGATGACGTCGAAGTCGATGAACGGGATCGTCTGAGCCGACCCGTACCCGCCCTGCAGCGACTGGACAACGTCCACTTCTGGATCCGCGAAGAGCGAGACGAGATCGCGTGCACGACTGCGAGGATCTCCGGCCACGTAGTCATCCCGCGCGAAGACGCCGTCGGCGAGCTTGACTCGATAACCCTCGGACTCCCACCACTCGACACCGCGTTCGATCTGGGAGCGTGCGTCGTACGGGCTGGCAAGCGCGGCGACGCCGATCGTGCCGCCCTCGCGCAGCGGTGAACCGAAGAGTGTCGCCGCGGTCATGCCGGCAGATCCTCCTTTCGTGGACGCGGGAGTGGGAAGATCCTCCCCGACGCGCCCTCGGGAATTTCTGTCCCCTTGGTGCGGACTCCGACCCAGATCTCCCCAGCGGGCTCGTGGAGCAGACACCGATCGCTCCAGACCGCAGGCATTGCGAGCGTCACCAAGCGACCCTACCCGTGCGCGAAGAGACGCCTCGGGCCTAGGCCAGAGGCGGAGAGATCAGTGAAGAGCGTCGGGAGGCGTCCTCAGCAACGCGACAATCTCGGCGCGCCTATGCACCTCGAGCTTCTCGAGGATGTTGTGGACGTGACTCTTCACCGTCGCAAGCTGGATGTGGAGTGTGCTGGCGATCTCCTTGTTGGCGAGACCCGCATAGATGAGCTCGACAATCTCCCGCTCGCGGAGCGTCAGGCGTGGATCGGTTCTCGGTTGGTGCGTCGCCAGCGTCGAGACACGACGCATGAGAGCGGCAGCAACCCTCGGAGAGCAGCGGAGCTCACCGCGGTCAGCCGCACGAATCGCCGCCACGAGATCGTCGAGCGAGGACTCACGAGTCACGAAACCCGACGCGCCAGCCTCGGCAAACTCGATCACCTCTCCATCGGCCTCGGGGAGTGTCAGCGGAATGATCTTCGCCTCCGGGTAGACAGCGAGCAAGGCGCGAGAGACCGCGAGACTCTGCCGGAGGTCGGCGTCCAGTAGGACGACATCCGGCCGGACTCGCCGAATGCGCGCCTCGGCCTCGTCTCCGCTGCCGGCCAGCCCCGCAACGCGGATCCCTGACCGTCGAGCGAGCAGCTTCGCCAGTCCTTCTCGATAGAGACGGGTGCCGCAGATGATGAAGACGCGGATCATCCCGAACACGCCCCGATGCGCTCCGGGTGAGTATCAGGCCGCAGAGACGTCGGCAAAACACGGCGTGGCAGCGCGACCCCTCCTCGAACCTCAGAATCCCACCTGCCCGTTCGGGAGTCAAGCGTCGACCAGTCTCAATTGCGATTCCCTGGCGATGGGCGCGCGGATGGAGCGCCGGTTAGTCAGGCCCGAGCCCGCTAACTCCAATAGACCCAAGGAACTCCAACGTAGTTGGCTGCACCGCTGGAGAAGTCCCACTCGGCATGCGAGCCGCCTCCTCGAGCGTAGACGTAGAACGACGCCGAGACCAGCAGATACGCCGTGTCGCCCCCCGCGAGCAGGTCGCCGTAATACATCGTTCGCCAGCCGTCGAAGCGATCGTTCACGTTGATGTTCTGACTGTCGACGTTGAAGAGGCTGTTCGTGGACTGAGGCTTGTAGTTGTACTGATAGCCCCGTGCAGACAGATCGATCCGCGCGGCTGCCTCCTTCGAATCCCAGAACCCGTCGTCGGCGTAGATGATGTAGAAGCCGTAGAACGGGACGTAGATGTTGTGCCCGTAGAAGTGGGTCGAGTCCGGGCGGAAGTAGAACCACCAGTCGAGATACGTGGTGAACGAAGCCGCTCCGGTGCCGAAGAGGCCGGATCCACCCCCCGAAGCCCAATCCCCCAGGTCGAAGTTGCCCGGGTTGTAGCCCTGCCACCAGATCGCACCGTTCGAACCATGCAAGGTCGCGTAGTACGGCGTGATCCAGCCACTGGTGAGGGGCGCGGCCAGGTTTGAGTAGACAAACCCGGGGTGCTCGTCCAAGCGCTCGACGGATCGACCAGCAGCGACGAGCTCTTCCTTCTGCTTCTCGACTCGCGACTTGGTCTTTTTCGCCTCCTCCGCATCCGAGGTCTGCGCCTCCTTGAGGGCATCACCGAATTGCTCTCCGAGGCTGTCCTGCAAGGACTTCAGCTTTCGTGAGCCGCGATCGTTCAGATCCTTGATGCGAGCAGCTTCACGCTGTTGCAGACCCTCGACCTCCTGGCGGCGCTCCCCTACCAGTTGTTGCAGCAGGGCGTCACTAGATTTCGGCTCCTGGACGAACTCTTCCATGCCAACCCCCCTCTGTGCACCAGACGCCAGGCCCAAAGACGATGCTGCCGAAAGGGGTGTCGTGAGGAAATAGATCCTCGGGTTCACAAGAGGATCTAGGGGGGATCTAGACCCTTTTCGCTCCTGTGTGGAATCGCCAGGCGCTACGGAAGGCGCGGCGACCAGGCCGTCGACAACAACCCCGCCGCGATCAGCAGGCCGGCGGCTGCGGCGAGAAAGCCGTACGTGATCTCCGCGCGCCCGGGCCTGCGTCCGAGCCGTGACCCGAGGTGCCTGTACGCGGCCTGGAGCGACTCCGCGCTGCGCGCGGCGAAGAATTCGCCGCCGGTGCGGTCGGCAATCGCTCTCAAGGTTGCCGGATCCGGCGGAACTGGAACCGTCCGCGGCGGGCCGTTCGGGTCGAACGTCGGGGGCGCGCCAGGCGACCGCCCGAAAGTCAGCGTCCCGCCGGGCGTTCCCAGCGCGACCGTGTAGACGGGAATCCCTGCCGCCTTGGCACGATCCGCACCCTGCAGCGGCTCGAGATCCCCGCGGGTTTGCGCCCCGTCGGACAGGAAGAGAATCGAGACCGCTCCCTTCGCGCCCCGCTGGGGCGCGGCGGTCAAGGCGGCGAGACTGCCCGAAGGGCCGTTCACCGCCTGCTGCCCGAGACGTACAGCGGCGGCGAGGGCGTCGCCGATTGCAGTGCCGCCGAAAGCGGGGTACCAACGGATCGTCTCGAGCGCATCGCGCACGAGCTTGTGGTCGGTCGTCGGCGGCGTGGCGACTGCGGGCTCACCCGCGAAAGCGATCAGCCCCAGCTGCAGCCGCTTCGGCACTCGATCGAGAAACGTGCGCAGCGCGGCCTGCGCCGCACCGATGCGGCTCGGCTTGACATCGGTTGCTTCCATCGAGCGTGAAACGTCGACGACCAGGACGACGGTGGCCCTGTCGCGCGGGACGAGAGTCGAGTGCTGCGGGCGGGCGACCCCGACGCAGAGCGCCGCGACTGCCAGCAGGAAGAGACCCGGCGGAACGTATCTTCGCCAGGCGCGGCCCCCGACCACTCCAGCCAACACCTCGAGGTTGGTGAACCTGATTGCGTAGCGCATTCGGCGGCGCTCGGCCAGCAGGTACAGAGCCGCGGCTGCCGGGACGACGAGCAGGGTGAGCAGCAGGAGGGGGCGCTCGAAGCTCATCGGGCGGGCTCCGTCCGAAGGCGAGTGACGCTCATGCCCCACCTGCGCACACGGCGCCGACCTGGACGATCGCGCGGACGCCTGCGAGCGTGGGGCCGGTGCGCACATGCACCTGCACACGGACCCCTCGCACCACACGCACAGCCCGGACGCTCTGCAACAACGCCGCGCTGGGCGCGGCCGAGGTGTAAAAGCCCACCGCGTGCCAGCCAGAGATCAGACGCTCGCCGACTCCGCAAGTGGCGACGGCCGTCACGAGCCCCGGCCGCAGAGGGACGGTCTTTGCGCGACGGACTGTCGGCTCTCCGGGAGGAAACGCCGCGGCGTTGACGCGCCGGTAGGGCACCGGTCCGGATCCGCCGCCCGCCGATGGGATACAGCCCAGATGCGGACGAAAGCTCGGCGCGCGTGCGGACGCACCGACGTAGAGCGCATCGAAGACGGCCGCACGGCCGGTCGTCACACCCGGGCCGACCGGGCTCCCGACCTTACCGCGGAAGCCGATGTCGATCGCGTGGTCGCTGAGCTCCGCGTCGAGCCCAGCCACCGAGTACCCGCGAGGACACGAAAGCTGGAATTCCACGCGCGCCCGCGGCACGGCGAGGCCCGCAGGCACCGCGACCCAGGGCCCTGCTACGGGGACGCAGATCAGCAGCCCGCGGCACTCGTTTGTCGCGCCGGCCGGCTGAACGAGCGCAGTCGCGAGTCCGGCGCAGAGCGACAGCAACACGAGAAGCCTCTTCACGGCACTCTCCGAAACCACAGCGCCGACAGCGACCCGCCGAACAGCAACAGTGCCGCGGACCCGCCTGCGAAGTAATCCGTGATCTCTCTCGTCTCCGTACGACGGCCCAAGCGGGAGCCGAGCTTCCGGTAGACATCACTCAGGCGAGAGTCGTCGGGTGCCGTGAAGAGCTCGCCGCCGGAAAGACCGGCGACGGTCTTGAGCGTCTCGGGATTGGGCGGCACGCGGATCTGAGCCGAGTAGCCGTTTGCCAGTGGCACCTGGATGACACCGTCCTGGGTGCCGAGCAGAAGGGCGTACACGGGAATGTGCAGCGATCGCGCGCGCAACGCTGCGACGGCCGGCTCGGTGCGGCCCGACATCTGCGCACCGTCCGAGATGACCAGAATCGAGATCGGCGGGATGCCGCCGTCGCTGCCACGCTGGCGCCGGCCGAGCTGGGTTGCGAGCCCGACTGCGTCGCCGAGAGACGTCCCCTGACCGGGTCGAAGCGAGGCCAGCGCAGGCGAGACAAGCGCCCGCTCGTCGGTAAGCGGCAGCGAAACGTAGGCACGGCCTGCGAATCCCACGATGCCGACACGAAACTTCTTCGGCATCCGTGCGACGAAGGAGGCGGCCGCTCGGCGCGCAGCGAACAACCGCGTGGGCTTGACGTCGTCGGCACGCATCGAGAGGGACGCGTCGATCACGAGGATCACGGTTGCTTCCTCACGCTTCACGCTCACGCTTGCGTGGGGGCGCGCGACCCCGACGAGCATCGCCGTCAGCGCGACCAGCAGAAGTGCGATCGGCAGATGACGCCGCCACCCCGGCGCGGCGTCGACGAGGTTCGGGAGCAACCCTGGCGTTGTGAAGGTCTCGACAGCCTTGCCCCGTTGCCGCTCACGGAGGACGTAGAGGCCCACCAGCAACGGCACGGCCACGAGGCCGATCAGCGCCAGCGGCCACTCGAAGGTCACCCCCTCGGTCGCCTCCGAAGAAGGGCCGCGAGCGTCCGCAGCCAGTCACCCGAGGTAGTGAGGACGACGTGCCGAGCGCCTGCCGAGGCAAGCGTGCGCGCGACGACCGCACGCTCCTCCGCAGCAGCGCTTGCAAAGCGCGAACGGAGCTTCTCGCTGCGGGTGTCGACTCGAAGCTGGTTGCCCGTCTCGGGATCCACGAGCCAGAGCGCGCCGGCCTTCGGAAGTGCCTGTTCCACGGGATCCCGGATCTCGATGGCGACGAGCTCGTGGCCATCCGCCAGCTCGAGCAGGGGGCGACGCCAATCAAGTGGGCCGCGGAAGTCGCTGACGACTACGACAACGGCTCGCTGCCGCGCCAGCCTGCCTGTTCGCCGCAGTGCTTCCCCGAGCGAGGTCGCACCGACACGAACCTCGCGGGCATCGGCCTTGTCCCGAAGCGCGCCGAGCAGGCCGATCAGGGCCATTCGCCCTTGCCGCGGCGGCGTCGCAGCTGGGCTCGAATCACCGAAGGTGACAAGCCCCAGGCGATTGCCGCGACGCGTCGCCACGTGCCCGACGGCGATCGCGACTCCTTCGGCGACGTCAGCCTTGCGCCGGTCCGCCGTCCCGAACTGCATCGACGGCGACGTGTCGAGAACGAGCCACGTGACGAGCACCCGCTCGGCGAGCTGAACACGGACATGCGCCTCGCCGGTGCGCGCGGTCACTGCCCAATCGATCCGGCGCACATCGTCTCCGGGGACGTACGGCCTCACGAGCGCGAGCTCCGTTCCCTCCCCGTGCAGCGTCGAGCGAAAGTCGCCGGCCAGTAGCCCCTCGATCCTGCGTCCGATGCTGACGTCGAGCGCGCGCAAGAGTGCGCCCGGTAGCGGCCCGGGCCCGGGCCGCTCGGGAGTGGGCTCCGAGCGCAGGGAACGAACGAGACTCACGCCGCGCCGGTGGAAGCCAGGTCGATCGCGGGCAAAGGCACAGCGGCCACGACCTGGTCGAGGATCGAGTCGGCTGAGACCTCTTCCGCCAGCGCCTGGTACGTAAGCACGAGTCGATGACGGAGCGCGTCCTTCCCGAGCACCTGTAGATCCTCGGCAAGCACGTAGTCGCGTCCACGCACGAGCGCAAGTGCCCGTCCCGCTTGGACGAGGCTGATCGGACCGCGCGGGCTCGCGCCGAAGGCGATGTACTCGTCGAGCTCTGCCAAGCCGTGCGCCGCAGGTTGGCGCGTCGCCGCCGCAATCGCCACGGCATAGCTGACGAGTGCCGGGTCGACGTAGACCTCGAAGACAGCCTTCTGCAGCGAGCGGAGGTCGTCGAGCGAGAGGGCCTGCCGGAGTACCGGCTGCTCGACGAGCTGGCGTTGCACGATCGTCAGCTCCTCGTCGTGCTCCGGATAGTCGATCACGACCTTGAGCATGAAGCGGTCGACCTGGGCCTCGGGCAGCGGATAGGTCCCCTCAGACTCGATTGGGTTCTGTGTGGCCATGACGAGGAATGGCTCCGGCACGGGGTAGGTCGAGTGCCCGATCGTCACCTGGTGCTCCTGCATCACCTCGAGCAGCGCGGATTGGACTTTTGCCGGGGCACGGTTGATTTCGTCGGCGAGCAGGAAGTTGCAGAAGACCGGCCCGAGCTCCGTCTCGAATACGCCCTCGCCCGCTCGGTAGATGCGCGTACCGACCAGGTCCGACGGCACGAGGTCCGGAGTGAACTGGATCCTCGAGAAGGAGCCGCCGAGAACGCCCGCGGTCGTCTTGATCGTCAGCGTCTTGGCCAGGCCGGGAACGCCTTCGATCAGAAGGTGTCCCTGGGCAAGGAGGCAGACGAGCACGCGCTCGAGCATCTGATCCTGCCCCGCGATCACCCTCCTGATCTCG
>Ga0070698_100008235_pt1 | contig 11275 bp, 13 predicted proteins | sample KBSK1502metaG_FD_65477 | JGI IMG/M metagenome (GOLD analysis project Ga0070698, IMG submission 65477) | Corn, switchgrass and miscanthus rhizosphere microbial communities from Kellogg Biological Station, Michigan, USA - KBS K1-50-2 metaG | ecosystem: Host-associated > Plants > Roots >...
GAAACCCGCCTTCAGCGCGCGGTCCTTTTCGATGCCGCAGATGATGTAGAGGCCCGCCACCTTGGCGTGGCCGGGCGCGAACTCGGCCGACGGCCGGCGATACGTCGCCATGGTGACGTCGATGCCGGAATCGCGGGCCTGCACCGACAACCGGCCTTCCTGCGCCCACGGCGCGATGGCCAGATGCACCGATGTGCCGATGCCCGACACGCCCATCACCTCCGAGCCGCGCCAGGCGATCGGCCGCACATAACCGGCCTGCAGGCCATTGGCCTTGACGACGGCGCGCGTCGCCTCGTCGATCTGCTGGCGCGTCCAGGGAATCTCGTAGTCGAGCAGACGGGCCGAGTTGATCAGCCGGGCGCTATGCGCGGCCAGGCGGAAGACCCGGCCGTCGTAGATGCGTTCGCCTTCGAATACCGCCGAGCCATAGTGCAGGGCATGGGTCAGCACATGCATGCGGCTGTCACGCCACGGCACCAACTTGCCGTCGAGCCAGATGAATCCGTCCCGATCATCCATGCTTAAGGACATTGCGATATCCTCCTCCCAACAATGCCAAATAGGTCCCAATGGACCCATCAAACACAACTATCTGTCTAGATAGGTCAATAATACTGACCTTGTCAAGACCGCTCCCGCAGCAGTCTCGAGTTCAAGATCAGGTCAGGAGGGGAGGCATGTCGGGGTCGCCCTTCCGCATCGCCCGCTGATAGCTGGCGCGCTTACCGATGCGCTGCAGGTAGGCGAGGATGGCGGGATAGGGGGCAAGATCGAAAGGCAGGAAAAGGCGCATCGTGGTCAGCGAAAAGACCGTCATGATGTCCGCTGTCGTGAACTCGCGGCCGGCGAAATACGCCACTTTGCCAAGTCGTGCCTCGACCAGACCGAGTGCGAGGTCCAGTCGGCCCCTCATGGCAAGAAGAATCGGATTGTCCTCGGCCAGACGCAACCGGCTCAGGATCATGTTCCGCCCCATGGCTGGCTGGAGCGTGCCGTTGGCGAAATGGAACCAATAGAGGAACTGGGCGAAGTCGGGATGATCGGCCGCCAGTGCGAGGCGGCCATTGCCGTGTTTGGCGACGATGTACTCGATGACTGCACCGGACTCGGCGAGGACTAGTTCACCATCGGTGATCAACGGCGCGGCTCCGATTGGATGGAGCGCCTTGTACTCAGGCGGAGCAAGTCTGGTGACGGGATCGCGGTCGTAGCGCTTTAATTCGTAGGGGATCTCGAGTTCCTCGCAGAGCCAGACGATCCGCTCGGACTGCGATTTGCCAAGGTGATGGACCGTCAGCATACCGGAACTCCCTGGCCAAGATCCGGCCTTGATCCTACTCGGCGGCGCGGTCCGTAACATCGGCCCCATGGGGTGTCAACGCAACGCGCCCTCTCTATAGTTGGGCAGTCCGAGAGAAGCGGCGCAGACCGACATTTGTTGCATGCATGGTGGAATCCAGACCTCCCGCTAATCCCCTCTTCCTGCGCGATGAAGAACTGCGTCAGGGCATCGAGCTCATGTTCTATGCTTATCGCGACTTCACGTTCGAATCGGACCAGCAGCTCAAGCGCTACCAGCTGGGCCGCGCCCATCACCGCGCGCTCTATTTCATCGGCCGCCATCCCGGCCAGACGGTGGGCCATCTGCTGTCGATCCTGAAAGTCACCAAGCAGTCGATCTCGCGCGTGCTCAAGGACCTGATCGAGCAAGCCTATGTCGAGCAGAAGAGCGGCGCGCGCGACCGCCGCGAGCGCCGGCTGTGGCTCACCGAGAAGGGCCAGAAGCTCGAGCGCGAGCTGACCGACCGCCAGAGCCAGCGCTTCGCGCGCGCCTATCGCGAGACCGGCGCCGATTCGGTCGAGGGCTTCCGCAAGGTGCTGCTCGGCCTGCTCGATCCGGCCGAACGCGCCGTCGTCGATAAGCGAGTGCGCGGCGGCGGACGGTGAGCGTCATGGACGCCTCGGCTGACAAGCCGCACATCCTGGTCGTCGACGACGATACCCGGCTGCGCGAGCTCCTGAAATCGTTCCTGTCGCGCAACGGCTTTCGCGTCAGCACCGCCAGCCACGCCGCCGAGGCGCGCCAGCGTCTGAGCGCGCTCGATTTCGACCTGATCGTGCTCGACGTCATGATGCCGGGCGAGACCGGCCTCGACTTCGCCGCCGAGCTGCGCCGCACCGACGACGTGCCGATCCTGATGCTGACCGCCATGGGCGAGACCAAGCACCGCATCGCCGGCCTGGAAAAGGGCGTCGACGACTATCTCGCCAAGCCGTTCGAGCCGCTTGAGCTGCTGCTGCGCATCCAGAACGTGCTGCGGCGGAACAGGCCCGCCGCCCCGCCAAGCGGCGAGCCGGTGCGTCGGGTGACGTTCGGTCCCATGCAGTTCGACCTCGAACTGGGCGAGCTCACGCACAAGGGCAAGCGCGTGCCGCTGACCGACGCCGAGGCGGCGTTGCTGCGCGCCTTGACCGCCCGCCTGGGCGAGGTGCTGAGCCGCGAGACGCTGAGCAAGAGCGTGGGCGCGGCTGTCAACGAGCGCGCCATCGACGTGCAGGTGACGCGTCTGCGGCGCAAGATCGAGCCCGATCCGTCCTTTCCGCGCTACCTGCGCACCGTGCGCGGCCAGGGTTATCGGCTGGTCGACGCATGATCTTCCGCGCCGCCCGCGACCTGTTCGAGCGCGTCGCCATCTTTGCCGACCGGCATTCGCCGCAGACCCTGTTCGCGCGCGCCCTGATCATCATCGTCGTGCCGATGCTGCTCCTGCAGGCGCTGTCGGCCTGGTGGTTCTACAGCCAGCGCGGCGACAACGTGACCAACCGGCTGGCGCAGCTGCTGGTGCGCGACCTGCACCTCTTGATCACGCTGCGATCGGACTTTCCCGACGACCAGCACCGCGCCTGGATTCTGGACCACGCCGCCCAGGACCTGCTGCTCTATGTCAGCTTCCGCAAGGGCATCGTGCGGCCGTTCAAGGAGCCGGAGTATTTCGACATCGCCGCGCGCGAGGTCCAGGGCGCGCTCAATGCCGACCTCAAGCGCCCCTACTACATCGACAACAATGTCGGCGGCGATCAGATGCTGATCGAGATCCAGCTCAACGACGGCGACGTCATGGACGTGCTGGTGCCGCATGTGCGCCTGACCTTCGGCTCGAGCTTCGCCTACGTGCTGGCCCAGCTCGGCCTGGCCCTGGTGCTGTTCGGTCTCGCCATCTGGTTCATGCGCCGCGAGCTGGTGCCGATCGAGCATCTGGGCGTGGCGGCCGATGCCCTGGGCAAGGGGCGCGACGTGCCCGACTTCGCCTTCACCGGCGGCACACGCGAGGTGCGCAACGCGGCGACGGCGTTCCAGACCATGCGCATCCGGCTGCGCCGCTCGGTGCAGCAGCGCACCGAGATGCTGGCCGGTGTCAGCCACGACCTGCGCACGCCGCTCACCCGCATGAAGCTGTCGCTCGCCCTGCTGCCCGAATCGCCCGAAACCAAGGAGCTCGCCGACGACGTCACCGACATGGAGCGCATGATCGAAGGCTACCTCGCCTTCGCCCGCGGCGAGGGCGACGAGGAGCCTGCGCCGGTCGATCTTGGCGAGATCCTGCAGGAGGTGGCGACCGACGCGCGGCGCGACAACGGCAATGTCGAGGTCGGCTGGCAAGGCGACATGGACGTCCAGCTGCGTGCGCTCGCCATCAAGCGCTGCCTCACCAACCTCGTTTCGAACGCGCTGCGCTACGGCACCAAGGTGCGGCTGCAGGCGGTGCGCGGCCGCACCTCGGTCGAGATCACCATCGACGACAACGGCCCCGGCATTCCGCCCGACAAGTACGAGGAGGTGTTCCGGCCGTTCTTCCGGCTCGACGAATCGCGCAACGTCGATACCGGCGGCGTCGGCTTGGGCCTCACCATCGCGCGCGATGTGGCGCGCAGCCATGGCGGCGACGTGGCATTGGCCGGCTCCCCGATGGGCGGGCTGCGGGTCGTGGTGAGAATTCCCGTCTGACAGGCTAAGTTCGCTCAACGGAAAGCCGGTGCCGCCACGGGCTGCAGCCGGCGGCCGGCTTGCGACGTGGCAGCTTGTGGTAAAGAGAAGCGAGCATCCGAGAGAAAAATGTCCAAGACCCAGTCGCTTCAATTCGTTCGCCATCCGCATCCGTCGCCGGTCACCCCCGAGCAACGCGCCGCGCTGCTGCAGAATCCGGGCTTCGGCCGGGTTTTCTCCGATCACATGGTGACCATCCGCTATCACGAGTCCAGGGGATGGCATGACGCGCGCATCGAGCCGCGCGCGCCGATCCCGATGGATCCAGCCGCGGCCGTCCTGCACTACGCACAGGAAGTCTTCGAAGGGCTCAAGGCCTATCGCACCGCCGGTGGCGGCGCTACCCTGTTCCGGCCGCAGGAGAACGCCCGCCGCTTCCAGCAGTCGGCCGAGCGGCTGGCCATGCCGATCCTGCCGGAGGACCTATTCCTCGAGGCGGTCGACCAGCTGGTCAGCATCGACCGCGAGTGGATTCCGGACGGGGACGGCAGCCTCTATCTGCGGCCCTTCATGTTCGCCAACGAGATCTTCCTCGGGGTCAAGCCGTCGTCCGATTACCTGTTCATCGTCATCGCCTCGTCGGTCGGCGCCTACTTCAAGACCGACGCCCCGGCGGTTTCCGTCTGGGTGTCGCAGGACTATACGCGCGCGGCGCCGGGCGGCACCGGTGCCGCGAAATGCGGCGGCAACTACGCCGCCAGCCTGCTGGCCCAGGCCGAAGCGACCCGCCACGGCTGCGACCAGGTGGTGTTCCTCGATGCTGTCGAGCAGCGCTGGATCGAAGAGCTGGGCGGCATGAACATCTTCTTCGTCTTCGACGACGGCTCGCTGGTCACGCCACCGCTGGGTGGCACGATCCTGCCCGGCATCACACGCGCCTCACTGATCACGCTGGCCAACGACAAGGGAGTCGCGGTTCGCGAGGATCGCTATTCGATCGACCAATGGCGCACCGATGCTTCCAGCGGCCGCCTGCGTGAGGCCTTCGCCTGCGGCACGGCCGCCGTCGTCACGCCCATCGGCACGGTCCGAAGCAGGGATGGCGAGTTCAAGATCGGCAACGGCGGCCCTGGCACCAAGACCGAGGAATTGAAGGCCGCCCTACTCGGCATCCAGCGCGGCCGCACGGCCGACCCGCATGGCTGGATCCACAAGGTGTTTTAAGCGCCGAACGAGCCGCCCTTCATGTTCCTCTCCCCCTTGGGGGAGAGGTTAGGTGAGGGGGAAGCGATCGGTGCGTGGAACCCCCTCACCCAGCCTCTCCCCCAAGGGGGAGAGGAGCATGAGGTGATGCGCTAGAACAGGCGCCCGCCGTCTGGCACTTTCTTGTCCGGCACGACCAGCACCACGGCGTCGTCGGCGTCGGGAAAGCCCAACGTCAGCACCTCGGACATGAACTTGCCGATCTGGCGCGGCGGAAAATTGACGACGGCGGCAACTTGGCGGCCGACCAGGTTTTCGGGCGCATAGTGGACCGTGAGCTGGGCCGAGGATTTTTTGGTGCCGATCTCCGGACCGAAATCGATCTCCAGGCGAAGCGCGGGCTTGCGCAGACCTTCCAGGGGTGCGGCCTCGATGATCGTGCCGACGCGAATGTCGACCCGCGCGAAATCGTCGTAGGTGATCTGATCCATGAACCGCACCCTAGAGGCTGTTCCGGTTGAATAGAATCTTCGCTGGGGGCGCGCCACTCCAGTGGCGCGATCTTCTGCATGCTCGGCGAATGACGCGCCACTGGAGTGGCGCGCCCCCAGCAGGGAGTCGGCAAAAAGAAAAGGGGCCGCGAACGGCCCCTTCGCATCGGCCTGGTGCCGATGGTTTACTTCTTGGCGATCGCGGCCTTGACCTCGTCAGCCAGCTCGGCGACGCGAGCGCTGAGCGCCTCGAAGGCTTCGGTCTGGCCCTTGCTGTACAGGCTGGCCAGTTCCTTGGTGTTGGCGATCGCGGCCTCGTAGCTCTTCTTGGCGAACTCGATCTGCTTGGCGGCCTTCTCCTCGACGGTCGCGGCGGCGAGCACTTCGCTGCCGTGCTTGGAGAAGTCTTCCATGGCCGCGCGCACCATGTCGCCCTGGCGCTGGCCGATCGCCTTGATCGACTCGACGGCCGCCGTATTGGCCGAGGTCAGCGCGGCGAAATTCTTGCGCGTGGTCTCGACGATGGTCTCGACATTGATGGTCGGAAGCTTGAACTCGCCGGCGAATTTGGTGAAGTCGAAGTCGGCGAACGGGTTCTTGAAGGCGCCATTGGCGTACATCGGAGTCTCCTGGAGAGCGAAATGGGTTAAACTTCGGGCTGATCCGCTTTGCTGCGGTGCACAACGAGGCGTAATTTAGGGTCGTCCGGGGGCAAGTCAAGGTAGTTTTTTGTGCGCTGCACAAAATCTTCATGCCGAAGGTGAATTCGTTGCCGGCGGGGACTCCTCGGAATTGGACGATTTCATATATTTTTCAAAGAATTGAGACCACCTTTCCGCCATCTTGAGGCGGCTGTCCAAGGCTGCCATGGTCTTGGAAAGATCGGCTGTCTCGTCGCGGTCATAAACCCGGGAAACGGCGTAATGGATGGCCAGCAGGCCGTTCTGCCGCAGCGCACCACTAAGACCCTCGCTGGGCAGCGACGCGGCTTCCAGCATGACCGCCATCGACCGGCGCAGCGCCGGCCCCAGCGCCAGGGCCAGCAGCGGATCGCGCGTGCCGGCGCGGCGGATCGCCCGCAGCGCCAGCCGATGCGGCCGCAGCGCGTCGTAGCGGCGCATCATGACGTCGAACAGCCGATCGCGCGCGGTTTCCTCGGGATCGTCGTGGCTCGGCGTGCCGGCCAGCACGTCGGCATCGATGCGCGCCATGAAGGCTCCCACCAGCGCCACCTTGTCGGGATAGAGGCGATAGAGATCGGCGAGGCCGAGGCCGGCGGCGGCCGCGACGTCGCGCAGCGTCACGGCGGCGAAATCCTTCTCGGCGATCAGGCCGAGAAAAGCGTCGAGGGCCGCTTCGTTTGCCGGCTTCATCCCGCAAGCTCCTTCGATCGGCGCGACGCCGCCGCCAGCGCCTTGTCGAACACCGGCTGGATGCCGTCGGCGGCCATCAAAATTTTCAGCGCCTCGGCGGTCGTGCCGCCGGGACTGGTGACGTTGACGCGCAATTGGGAGGCCGGTTCGCTCGACTGCTTCAAGAGCTCGCCGCTGCCCGCGACCGTGGCGCGCGCAAGCTGCATGGCCATGTCGGGCGCAAGCCCGAGCTTGGCGCCGGCCGCCGCCATCGCCTCGACCAGCAGGAAGACATAGGCCGGTCCGCTGCCCGACAGCGCCGTCACTGGATCCATCAAGGCCTCGTCGTCGGCCCACAGCACCTGGCCGACCGCTTCGAGAAGCTCGTGGCAGCGCTTCTTCTCCGCTGCCGACACGTCTTTTGCCGCCGTGGCCACGCTGATGCCCTGGCGCACCGCCGCCGGCGTATTGGGCATCGACCGTACGACCTTGGCCGTCGTGCCGAGATGGGCGGCAAAATACTTGAGGGTCTTGCCGGCGGCGATCGACAGGAACACCGAGCCTTCGTCGGCAAAGCGTCTGAGGTCGGCCAGCACGCCATCCATCGATTGCGGCTTGACCGCGAGCACGACGATCTCGGGCGTTTCGCTGACCTCTGACGTCGAGGCGACGGCGCGCAGCCCCGGCTTGTTCGGCCTGAGCGCAGCGACCGGCTCGGCGACGATTGCATCGGCTACGCTGAGGCCGCGCGCCAGCCAGCCCTCCAGCAGGGCGCCGCCCATCTTGCCGCAACCGACCAGCAGCAGCTTGCCCATGGTGCTGTCCTCACCTGCCCCTGAATTTCGCCGGCCGCTTCTCGCGGAAGGCCGCAGCGCCTTCCTTGCGATCCTCGCTGCCGGCGATGCGCTCGAGCTTGTAGCGCTCGGGCACGAAGATCTCGGCCGGGCCGCGCGGCAAGGTCTGGTTGGCGAAGTCGCGCAGGGTGCGGATCACCAACGGGGCCGACTCGGCGATAATCCTGGCCATGCGCCGCGCTTCGGCGCGTTCCTCGCCGAGCGGGACGACCTTGTTGACGAAGCCCACGTCATAGGCGCGCTTCACCGAGATCTCTTCCCCCAAGAGCAGGAGCTCCATGGCAACCTTGTGCGGCATGCGCGAGACGATGCCCGGCATCAGCCCGCCGAACACCCCGACCTTGGCCTCGGGATACATGAACCTGGTGGTGTCGGCCGATACCATCAGGTCGCAGGTCATGACCATACAGATGGCGCCGCCGATCACCCAGCCTTGAGTGGCGGCGATCACCGGCTTGGTGAGCTTGTAGCTGACATGCGGTACGGCCTTCCACATCGCGGCCGGCGGCTCCTTGAGATCGGCGCCGACGCAGAAGGCCGGCCCGTCGGCCTGCAGGATGGCGACCTGGTCGCCGCCCTCCTCGAAGCCGCGATAGGCCTCGTAGAGCTCGTCGCACAGCGCCTGGGTCAAGGCATTGCGCTTGTCGGCGCGCGTCATGGTGATGGTGGCGATGCCCTCGCTCGACTCGACTTTGACCAAACCCACGGCTTCCTCCGGTCCTGCTTGCGCGTAATGCTAGCAGCCGCCCATACTTGACGCATCCCAAGAGAGCGCCGCAGCAGGAGGCACGTCATGCAAACCCGCAATCCGTTCATCGACGACCTCGCCAAGGTGGCCAACAGCGCCATGGGCGCGCTGAGCGGCGTGAAGGACGAGGTCGAGGCCCGCGTCCGCGACCAGATCGCCAAGATCCTGGACGGCATGGACATCCCGCGCCGCGACGAGTTCGACGCCGTGAAGGCCATGGCCGCCAAAGCGCGCGAGGAGAACGAGGAACTGAAGAAGCAGATCGCCGAGCTGCAGGCCAAACTGGGCGAGCGCTGATACGATGCGCGTCGGCGTTGAGGTCGGCGGCACCTTCACCGACCTGGTGGCGGTGGACGACGGCAGGATCGTCGTCACCAAGGTGCCGAGCACGCCCAAAAGCCCTGATGTCGGCGCGTTCGCGGCGTTGACCGCCTCGGGCATCGACCTGTCGCGCATAAAAGATCTTGGCCACGGCTCGACGGTGGCGACCAACGCCGTGCTGGAGCGCAAGGGCGCGACGGTCGCCTTCATCGCCACCGCGGGTTTTCGCGACCTGCTGTTCATGCAGCGTCACGACCGGCGCAACATCTACGACCTGTTCTATGCCAAGCCGGCGCCGCCGGTGCGGCGCAAGGACTGCTTCGAGGCGTCGGAGCGCCTGCGCGCCGACGGTTCGGTCGAGCGGCCGCTCGACGAAGCCCGGGTGCGGGCCGAGCTGATCCCGGCGCTGAAAGCGGGCGGCTATCGCGCCGTCGCGATCTGCCTGCTCAATGCCTACGCCGATCCCGTGCATGAAAAGCGGCTGGCGGCCTTGCTCGCCGAGACGCTGCCCGGCGTGCTGGTCACATCGAGCCACCAGGTGGCGCGCGAGTTCCGCGAGTTCGAGCGCGCGTCGACGACGCTCCTGTCGGCCTATGTCCAGCCGGTGATTGATGGTTACCTGCAGCGCTTCGAGACCAAGCTGGCCGAGGCGGGCTTCACCGGCCGCTTCACGGTGATGCAATCCAACGGCGGCCGGCTGCCCGCCGCGGCGATGCGCCAGAGCGCCATCACCGCGCTCTATTCCGGTCCGGCCGCCGGCGTGGTCGGCGCCACGCGCCAGGCGGCGCGCTCGGGCTTCGACGATTTGATCACTTTCGACATGGGCGGCACCTCGACCGACGTCTGCCTGGTGCAGGACGGACGACCCTCGCTTGCCTCCGAAAGCGAGATCGACGGCCTGCCGATCCGCACGCCGGTCCTCGACATCGTTTCCGTCGGCGCAGGCGGCGGCTCGATCGCCTGGGTCGACGACGGCGGCATGTTGCGGGTCGGCCCGCAAAGCGCCGGCGCCGATCCGGGTCCCGCCTGCTACGGCAAGGGCGGCGTCGAGCCGGCGATCACCGACGCGCACATCGTCATCGGCACCATCCGGCCCGGCGCCTTTTTAGGCGGCCGCATGACACTCGACGGCGAGGCCGCGCGGCGCGCCTTCGAGCCGCTGGCGGCGCGCTTCGGCCTCGGCATCGAGCAGGCCGCCGCCTCGGCGCTGCAGCTCGCCGACGCCAACATCGTGCGCGCCATCCAGCTCGTCTCGACCGAGCGCGGCCGCGATCCGCGCGACTACGCGCTGGTGCCGTTCGGCGGCGCTGGACCATTGCATGCCGCGCGCATCGCCGAGGAACTCGGCATCGCCACCATCGTCGTGCCGCCCAACGCCGGCGTGATCTCGGCCTATGGGCTGGTCGCCTCGGACTACACCAAGTTTGAGGCCGTCACCCGCAAGATGAAGCTCGACGATGCCGCGGCCAAGGAGGCCGGCCGCATCTTCGACGAGATGCGCGCCCGGCTGGCCGCGCAATTCGCCGACATGAAGCTGCCGGGCGATCTTTTGTACACCCACACGCTCGACATGCGCTTCGTCGGCCAGGCCTTCGAAGTCGGCGTGGAAATTCCCGCCGGCCGGCTCGGCTCGCTCGACGCAGCCTATCTCGCCGACATGTTCGCCGACGCCCATCATCGCACCTTCATGCACGGCGCCACGCTCGAGAGGCCGGTGGAGATCGTGACCTTGCGCGTCGGCGCCACCCTGCCGGTCGGCGCCGCGCCGCAGCTCGATCGCGAGATCTCGGCCGGTCGCACGCCTGAGCAGGGCAGGCTCTTTCACGGCGAGGCGTGGATCGACTGTGCCCGCTACGCGTCCGAGGCGCTCACCGAGGGCCAGAAAATCGCCGGGCCCGCCGTCATCGAAGGCTATACCGCCACCACCTGGGTGCCAACCGACTGGACGGCCACGCTCGACAAGGCGGACAATCTGATCTTGCGTAGGTCTTGAGGGCGGAGATCGCCATGACACAACTGGGGCCCATCGACTATGCCGTGATCAGCCAGGCGCTGATCGCGGCGGCGCGCGAGATGGGCGTAAAGCTGATCCGTTCGGCCTATTCGACCATCCTGCGCGAGGCACGCGACGGCTCGGCCGGCCTGATGGACCGGCACGGCAACACGGTGGCCCAGGCCGAACTCATTCCCATGCAGCTCGGCCCGATCGGCGAGACCCTGCGCGCCTGCCTGCGGCGCCATCCGGTCGAGACGCTGAAGGAAGGCGACTTTTTGATCAACAACGACCCGTTCGAGGGCGGCCAGCACATCCCCGACGT
>Ga0070698_100008236_pt1 | contig 11275 bp, 12 predicted proteins | sample KBSK1502metaG_FD_65477 | JGI IMG/M metagenome (GOLD analysis project Ga0070698, IMG submission 65477) | Corn, switchgrass and miscanthus rhizosphere microbial communities from Kellogg Biological Station, Michigan, USA - KBS K1-50-2 metaG | ecosystem: Host-associated > Plants > Roots >...
GCGAGGCTCCAGATCGTGACCCCGATGCCGATCACCGTCTTGCGCACGGCGCGATCGCCCCAGTAGCCGAAGGGGAGGGCGGCGATCGCGTAGACGAGGAGGAAGGCGGTGCCGAGAAGGCCGATCTGGGCGTCGTCGATGTGGAACTCTTTCTGGATCAGGGGCGCGGCGGCCGAAGCCACCCAGCGGTCCATGTAGTTGAGAAAGTTGATGCCGACCATGACCGCCAGGACGTAGCGGGCATAGCCTCGCGACACGCGGCAATTCTATGGTCCCGGGGGTGTCGCCGCTTCGAACGGGTACGATACTTGTCGGCCTCCGGCCGGTTGGTCGGGCACCGTGGGTCGGCTGGGCATTGGTGAGCCTAACGGTCTGTAAAACCGCCGCGAAAGCTGTGCTGGTTCGATTCCAGCCCGGCCCACCACCCCGAACCTCTTTTTGGAGGGGCTTCCGAAGGGTAATCTGTATTCGAAACCTGGTCCTTGGGGCCGGGTTTTCGTGTTTTCAGGACCCAGGATGCCGGGCTCCAAGGAGGCTGCAAGGTGGCTCAAAACAGGCCAAAAAACCGTCGAAAACCGTTGGGCTTTTCGAAAACCGTTGTCACGGAGTTTCTCGCTTCCGATGGTCTCCCACAGCCAGCGCGTCGCCTGAACAGAGGTGAAGTGGGTGGACGCCCGAGCACCCTGAAAAGAGGTCTCTTCCAGGGCGACGTGGGCGAGCTGGCGCCGGCCGTTGCCTTGCGTGCAGCTGGAGGCCGGCCCGGCCGCTCCCCCGCCGTGGCGGGCCTCGTGAGCGAGTGGTTGGAGGAGCTCAAGGTGATGAACCGGAGTCCGCAGACCCTCAAGTGGTATCGGCAAAAGATGGCCTGGTACCTTGAGCATGAGAGCGGCCCGAGCACTCTGGACGGGTTGACGTCGCCCGAGGTCAAGCGCCTACTCGGGGCGCTGATCGACCGCGGTCTTTCCGCCAACACTGTGCACGGCTTTTTCGAGGTCGTGCGCGCCTTCGCCAACTGGGCGCTGCGCGAAGGATTTGCAGTCGATCCCGCGGTGATCCGGATGCGGCCGCCCAAGGTGCCGATCACCGAGCTGGAGACCTACAACGCCGCGCAGCAGGATGCAATGCTTACCGGAGCGGCGCCTGGCTGGCCGCGACTGGCGGTCCAGATCCTTCTCGGCACCGGCATGCGGGTGGGGGAGCTGGCGGCGCTTTCTGTGGCGACTTCGAAGACGAAGGCGAGGTCGGCTTTCTCAAAGTCCGCCAAGGCAAGGGCGCCAAGTTTCGTCGGGTGCGGCTCTCCAGCCGACTGCGACGAGAGGTCGGGCGCTACATCAACCGCCAGAGGCCGGAAGGATCAACGGATCGGCTCCTCATGAGGGCCGACGGTCAGCCCGTGGCCATGATGACCGTCGAGTACCTGCTGCGGAGGATCAAGCTGCGCGTCGGCTTCAAGGTCCACGCGCACAAGTTCCGCCACACCTTTGCCACCGAGTACCTGCGCAACGGCGGCGACATCGAGTGCCTGCGGCGCATCCTCGGCCACTCCAGCTACGTCATGGTGATGCGCTATCTGCACCTCGACAAGGGGGACTTGGGCAAAGACTTTGACTTGCGATCACCGTTTTGAACAAAATTAGAGGGCTCAAGGCCAAAAGTTGCCGGAACCAACATCAAGTTCTCTGGTGGGGCATCGTGGACGTCTTTCGAGCCTTCCTCGCCGCAGGCGCAGGTCCGCCAGGGGCGACGACGTGCCCGGCGGGGGCCCGTCCCGGCAGTTCAGTGCCCATCACCCTGTGAGCTTCAGGTATCGGTCCCAGAGACGGCAGCGGCGGATTCGATACTCGACCAGTGGCCGACTGCATCCACGGTCGGCCGCGATCTTGGCCGCCGATCGTCCCTCATTGACCTCTCGCTGGATCAGCTCCTTCGGAAGCAGGATCGTCGCTCCGAGGTCGTAAGCCTCGTCCTCCTGGGCTTTGTTGAAGTCACGCCGAAGGAGACCGGTGGCCGGATCGATGACGAGCTTGGTGGGAGGATGCCGAAGGATCTGATGGCAAAGTTCTTCCATCAGGGTTGCGGCTTGCCGCTCGAGACCGCGTCCCGAGTTGAGGAGCACGAACAGCATCTCCTCGTCCTCATACGTAAATCCGAATCCGTCCCATGCGACCTTGCGAAGGGCAGCACATCGAGCCGCCGGGATGGGCAGGTCCTCTGGGTAGAAGACGTGGGCGGGAACCGCATCAGCCAGATACCAGGGGTCGATAACCTCGAACTGATCGAGTCCAAGCCGCTCGCGAATGGAGCGAGCTGATCGTTCAACCCTCCACTTCTCCTGCCACCGCGCCCTGCTGTACGCCACCCTTTGCCTCCCAAACTCCGCTCAGCTTGTGGTCCGGCGTCGCAGTGTTTCGTAAGCAGTCCGAAAGAGATCGGCGAGCATCTCCGCGTCGTCGGGCTTCAGCGCCTTGTCGGCGCGCAAATGGAGCGCCACTGTCTCCGGGAGTGGATGCTTCAACTGGCGGGGCGGTCGAGGCCGGGCGTCCGCCCCAAGTTGAAGGTCCTTAAGTTGGATGCCGGCCCACTCTGCCAGCTTGAGCAGGTTCTCCCGCTCCGGCAGATGATCTCCGCGCTCGACACGGGAGAAGGTTGCCGCCGACACCCCAGCCTGTTTGGCGGCCTGCCGGATGGTAAGGCGGCTGGCTAAACGGCGGTGACGAATACGGGCGCCCAGTTCTGCTGCGTTGAGTGGTGGGTTCAAGGGTCACCTCAAATGGGCCTACGGGATAGCCGCATTCTAGTCCACGTGTGAAACAAGTTTCACTGGCGCCTCCCTGGTGGTAACATCGTTGGTGGCGGGGTGCGCCATCGCTGCAACAACCCCGGACCCTCCGCGGAGACCATCAAGGAGACGTACAAATGGCCCAGGAAGCCGAACAAGCCGTCCGCCAGGAGACAAGCGTCGACATTCACGTCCATTACCTCCCAGCAGTCCATGCCTTCCGCCGGACCTACGATGACGAAGCTCTCGTGGCCACCGTGAGATCGGACGCCATGACGTTCTTCGGCGTTCAGGACCGTACCGATCGGAACAAGCACGAGTTCTTCCTGGAGTTCGAAGGTCAGCGCATCACGAACTACAACCAGACCCTGGAACAGCTCTTCGGCCGCGACCGCCGCGAGGCGAACTTCAACCTCGTGGAGCAGATCACGGCCGGACTGGAATGAGACCGGCGCATCTATATCCCCCGGTCTGGCGCTGGACCATACCAAGTGTCGGTCTCGACGCAACCCTCGCAGGCCTCCTTGAGGGGGGCCGGCGGGGCGTCGAGGCCGGCGTCCTCTGGCTCGGGCCCAGAGCCAGCGAGTCGACCGTCACCGCTGTGGTCCTACCCCGCGGGCCCGGCGTCCTACAACGTTCCGGCACCTGGAGCATCTCGCCGGAGGCTTTAGGCGTCGTGACAACGTGGGCATCAAAGCGAGGTGTGTCGCTACTCGGGATCGCTCACTGTCACGGCGGACCCTGGGTGCAAATGTCGCAGACCGACCGCGATCACCTTGTCCACGCACCCGACATGCTCGCGATCATCGTCGGCATGGGAGGTCGTGAAACCGACCTCAACAGATGGGGATGGAATCTGTTTGAGGATGGGCGGTACCGCGAGATGCTCGGACCAGAGCGGCGGCGCCGCGTGGACGCCGGAGCAGGCGGAAGCTGCGGCGTCTTCGAGGCGAGCGCCGGTGGGGTCATTCCGGTGTTCGCGTGATCCAGCGCGACCAGAGTCGTGGGCTCCGCTGGGCCAGCGAACTCACCGGTGAGTCTGAGCACGTTCTGGCTCAACACTTGCATGACGTCCGTGTCGGGATCCGGCTTGATCCGCGGAGCTCATCGAGTGCGGACGCCCGCGAGTCGTTACTACTCGCCACCAACATGCTTCTACGGTTCTGCCCCGTCGTCACGGTGTTCCTGCCCAGCGCCGATGTCGGGCTGGCCGCGGCAGTGGTTGGACTGGGGGAGATGATCCTTGGGGATCCGGCTAGTGTGCGTTTGGTAGAAGCGGAACCTAAGCGCGGCGAGTACGACGCCATGATGAACGTGAGCCCGGTCTGCGAAGGGCCACCCTCATGGCTGTCCATCAACTCGACGGGATGGGTTGCTCGGCTGGGCCTCGACGGACCTACCGAAGGCGCGACGGGAGTTAGCGCGAACCATATCGGTGCCTTGGCTGCAAGTGCACTCGGAGTTGGGGCAGTCTCGATGAAGTTACTCGGTTATCGAGACGTAACTGATCCTGTCGAACTCTCATTGTGGAACCGGTCAACCCGAAACGCCGCCGCCTCTGACTTCGGCCCCGACCTCGCTGAGCGGCGCCTCAGCCTTGACGGAATGCTCATTGGATGTGGGGCCGTCACCAATGGCTGGGCTTATGCTGCTAGGCGCATCGGCATAACGGGAAGCCTGGCGGCAGTCGACCACCAAAGGTTCCGGATCGAGAACAACGGGCCATACATTCTGGGTGGGATCAAACGCTTGCATGAGCGCAAGGTCGACATGATCCATGACGAGCTCGCACCCGGCCTGACCGTTACGCCTTTTGCGGAGCTCTTCGAGTTCTTCCGAGTTCGAATCGAAACGGGCATGCTGCCGCCACCCGAATCCATCATCGCCGGCCTCGACGGCATCCCGAGTCGACACGCCGTGCAGAGGATGTGGCCGCACACGCTAATTGACATGGGCTCAGGTGGAACCACAGCACAAGTCGTTACGCATCGGCGCGGCAGCGGCGGCATCTGTCTGCTTGAAGCGCTCCGGGACGACGATGGACTCGATCCCGCGGAGCAGGCCGCTCGCGTCACCGGCTTACCGGCTGAGCGTATACGCGATCACCCTACCGACCCGATAACCGACTCTGACGTGGTCAACGCGCCACCTCAATTCCGAGCGGGCCTTGCGGAGGCCCGCGATCGCGGCCAGCTCGTGTGCGGTCGAGTCACAGATCACTACCTGAACGACGAGGAATACTCGGCCGGATTCGCTGCCGCAGTTCCCTTCGTGAGCGCCCTGGCCGGCATTATCGGAGCGGCGGAAACCGCGAGAATGCTGCTCACGGACAACCTCGAGTCCATGCATTTGCAGTTCGATTTCCGGAGCATGAAGTTGCGCGCACTACAAATGACGAGTGCGGCTGATTGCGAATGCTCCGTCTGATGAGCTCAGATCGGCGAGCCGCACCGTTGCGCGATCAGTGTCTGCCGTGACTACAGAGGGAGTGACTCCCTACCGCTGAGGATTACGTCCGGGGCCCGCTCCAGCCAAGCCCCTGTTCGTGGTGAATTGGTAGGCCACCAAGATAGGGTTTGGTGCACCTAAACTCGGACGGCTGACGAGTTGCCGATATCGACGAGATACTGCTATCGACGTGACAAGTAACGCTCCGCATTCCGACCCTGAAGCCCGTTTCATCTTGTTCCGCCGGCACGTTCCTGAGCGAGGGGATCTCGGCGGGGGCAGGTCAACCGATGGCGACGGGCAAGTCAGCGGGGCACCGCCAACCCCTACATATCCAGGACGATTCGCCTAGGATGCAGCGTGATTCGGCATGACCGACGTGACAATCATGGTCCCCGGCATTCTTGGAAGCGTCTTGGTGCAGCCAGATGGCTCTGACCTCTGGTCTGACAATTTCCTTGGAAACTACTGGCGTCTGATTCGAAATCCGGGCCAATTCGCATTCCACGGGGAGCGGGCTGGCGCTCCTCGCATTCTGGACGCCATACGGTTGCCCACTGGCCTACGACTAAGGTCTCTGTTCAATCGCGTCCGTGACGAGGCCGCCGCGGATGCCAGCCGAAGGAATGGACTCGTTGTCGATTATCCCTACGACTGGCGTGCTGACCTAATTGAATCCGCAGAACTGCTAGCGGCCGAGCTCAGGAATCGCTTTGGCACTAACCTGATGGGGTCGAACCTGAACATCAGGGCCGTTACTCACAGCATGGGGGGTCTCTTGGTCCGAATCGCGGTGGGTGCAGGGTTTCTGCCGCCTGCCAGCATCCAACGCGTTATACACATTGGGTCTCCGCTCGGAGGCTCGGCAGCTGCAGTGCGCTCCCTCTTCGACAGCTTCCGGTTGCCGCTAATCGAACCTTTCTTTTACGTGGCCTGGGGACGAGGCATGCCCCTGGCGAAGCAGAATGTACGAGACGTCATGGCGACGTTTCCCTCGATCTATCAGCTCATACCGCCGCAACGCGACCGGTTCCTAATGGTGGCCACCGGCGTCATGGTGAACCCACTCGATTCAGGCGAGTACGTAATCCCGGCAGACAAGAAGGGGCTCGCGGACCGTGCGCACGAGGCGATCCGCCGTTCTCATGAACTCATTCCCAAGGCCAAAGTACGCATTGTGCGTGGCTTCGGACTCAATACGGATGCTGAATATAAGGTTTACAGGGACGGAAGCCGTTACGAACTCCTTCCCCCGTTGCCCCTACGCGAAAGTTCGGGCGATGGGACAGTCACGGCCGCTTCCGCCGCCGATGGAGGGGACTACGCGGTTGCCAATGTACAAGCTGTCCAGCACGCCTTCATGTGCAACGACAGCCGGGTTGCCGTGAACGTTCGGAACATGTTCGATGCGGCACCCTGAATTGGCCGAGCCCACCAAGTTCCTTCTCCTGAGCACGAGTCGGACAGTGTATCGGCGCGGCGAGAACATCGCTTATCGCTGTCAAGCCGTATCCCCGGACGGTTCTAACAAGACACCTCCCAAGACTCAAATTTACCTTCGCGGCGTGGAGAATAGCGAGCCTGAACCAGCTAATTCACGGGAAGAACAAATCTTGCGTCGCCGAGGTCGCCTTCCGACGGGAGAACTGCTACCGGGCGCGTATGAGTTGGACGTGCGATTACCGGATGAATCGTGGTTGCTAGTTAGTGCCGAAGTAGCTGTGTTGGACAAAGACGCCTACAACGAACTGTGGTTGAACCTCGTGGAGCCGACTGGCGATGATCCCCAGCCCCGCCTAGTCGTCACCGAGTTGACGGACCTGGCTCGTGCTTGCCTAAACGTCTCGTTGGGCGATGCTGCCACTGGCGGCGATATCCGTGTGTGGTTGGGCGTCGAGGATCGCACGAGCAGGCCGGGTGCGTTCGCTCCAGGAGTGCCCTCGTATGAATGGATCCTGACCCAGCTGATCGCCGCGGGTCACGAAATGATCTACTTGGGCGGCCGGATCAGTATCAAGATTGTAATGACCGATGAACAGGTCATCACGAACGTGGATGTCCGTGCGAAGGATGCGCTCGACGAGAGGCCACCAGCGTTTCTCGAATTCGTTTGGCCAGTCGGTTTGTTGCGCAGCGGGAGTCGAACAGCTCGCCTAACCACGAACATTCGTGTCATCGCGTCATCGCGGGATGCCTCGATAACTAGCAGGCACTAGTAGACAAGCCAGACCAGCAGCGGTACCGTCTATAGCGTCTCGCCTACCCAGTCTTATTGGGAAACGCTGGGACCCCTGAGCCAGTCCCACTGCCGGTCCGACGGCCGCCGGAGCCGTCCGTTTCAGCCGTGCTGCAAATATGTAGGCGGCGCGGTTCGTGCCGCCGACCTGCAGCGCTGAAAGCATCTTGTTGATCTCGGGAACCCGAGCAGCGAATCGGCTCGACGCGTGGCAGTAGCTGGTCTCGATGTCGCTTCCTTGGTAGGTGCCAACGTTCGCTTTCAGGAGCAGTTGGTCACCCTGCTGCGTGATGGAGTAGTCCGCGCGATCCAGATGACCGTGGCGATGGCGCGCACGATTCAAACTGCTTCGCAGCTCTGGAACCGAGTGATCCTACCGCTAGCTCAAGCCCCGTTGGGTAGCAGCGGCTTTGGGGAAGCGGCGCGAGTGGGCGGGGGCAAAACTCAATATCACCGAGGCGGCAGGTCGGGCCGTAGTGCCGCATGAACAATCGCGTCCGGCCTCACATGTGGCGCTCCGGATCGAAGACGCGATTCAGCCACGGGTTACTTGCCGTGAGCCCCGGGTTCGACGGTGTGCCAAACCGTGTCGGAAGTCAGCCGGCGTTGCCACTTTGCACGGTGCGCGATACATTGGTTGGCTAACGCAATCCGGCCTTTCGTCTCATAATTCCACCACCGTGATCGATGACGCGACCGGCTCGGAGATCGCTCCTGAGCTTGTCTTTGGGCTAGTTACACCTATAGGCGTTGACGGCCAAGCTGTTGCGGACTTGTTGACCGATGTTCTTGCTTCAGAAGTTGACTACCACTCTCAGCTTATACATGTCATCGACTGGTTGGTGACCACAGGCAGAATTCCTCCGGCGGAGTCGCCAGGAATCGACGGCATGAGCTCCAGAATCGACGCCGGCAATACAGCACGTCAACGGCTCGACAGGAAAGATGCTTTCGCCCTGTTCGCAATCAGGGCGATATTCGAAAACCGTGCTAGTGGTGTCAATGCGAATCTTGACGATCCCGACAACTGGCAGACGATTCCATCGCAATCGCGCATGGCTTACATCGTTCGTTCGATCAGACGCCCTGAAGAGATTCAGTTGTTGCGGCGTGTATACGGGCCATGGCTGATCATCATCAGCGTATTTGCAACACGAAAGGTGCGATTCCAACACATTCTCGATGGCTTGGTGGAGAAGGGCCTTTCAACGCCCGGCAATCGAGCAGTTGAGAAGCAAATCAACGACCTGTTGGATCGCGACGCGCGGGAATCGGAGAACGCCACTTACGGCCAAGACACACGTAGAGCCTTCTCGCAAGCGGACATTTTCATTGACGTCAGTAACGACACCGAGGAGCAGCTCCGTCGATTCATCCGGCTCATATTTGGCGACCGATCCCGGACGCCCACGCCGGACGAGTACGCCATGTTCATGGCCCGTGCGGCCGCGTTAAGGTCGTCGTCGCCAGGCAGGCAGGTCGGCGCAGTGATTACAGACCCGATGGGTGAGGTGATTACGGCCGGGACTAATGAGGTACCACGACCACACGGTGGATACGAGTGGGACGATCCTGAACACGACCACCGGGACATTGCCCAAGTCGAGGGCAATACGTTCGGGGAGATGCTCCGCAAGCGCGAACTCATCCTCGACACTCTTCACCGCTTAGCCGCAGTCAGTCCCCAAGCATCTCTGCCCAAAGTCATAACAGATGAGGCCAAACAGCTGATAGAGGCTAACGATGTCAACTTTGTCGAAGAGTTGCGTGCGCAGGTTCTAAAGGATTCAGACATCGACAGTGTTATCGAGTACCAGAGGACCGTACATGCTGAAATGGCAGCCTTGCAGAATGCCCATAGGCATGGCACGCCGGTCGATGGGTGCACCATATACACGACCAGCTTCCCGTGTCATATCTGCGCGAAGCACATACTGTCGGCAGGTTTGCGGAGGGTTGTATACATAGAGCCGTATCCCAAGAGTCGAGCAAAGGGCTTCTACCCCGAAGCCATCCGAGTAGATGGAGAGAATGCTGGCGCTGATCCAGTGGTGATTGATCCCTTTATTGGTGTCGGACCAAGTCTTTATCAGCAACTGTTCACGTCGATCGGCGAAAGGATGTCGTCAACTGGCTCAATACGTCAGTGGAAGCGCGGACAGACCAATCTGCCGAGGCTTGGGCCTGGTAATTCGAGAAAGGTGAATGCGGAATCGATCCGAGCCGTCGAGATGGTGGGTTTGGTCGACCTTATTGAAGTCGAGAAGGCACGCGGCAAATAGAAACAGTGCCGGCCTCATCACTGGCACGGCGCGAGTGACGAGGCCGGTGCGGCGCGGAAACTATGCTCGTTTTAGCTTCTTAGCTTTAGCTGGCTCTTGGTCCGGCTTATCGAACAGGCGGGCGCGCTCGAGATCGACGAACCGCTTGTTCGCCTGATACCACCGGTAGATACCCTCATCGGGGATCCCATTGGTCGTCACCTTCCGCGCCTGCTGAGATGCCATTTTGTTGCTCCTATTTGGGATAAAGAGGCCGAACGAATGTTCGCCAATACTACGACTAAACCACGTTTCGTCAAGTGCCTAGATATTGGGGTACGTCAATGCTCCATCTACCACATATAGCCATATTGAGAACGTCAGTCCGTGTTGGAGGGTACTGGATTTCCGGATTCTAACGCCACATGACGATACTTCCCGTTGTTAAGGGTGGTCGGGTTAGTTGGCTACCATCTGGTAGGTGCTTCGGAATGGCCGAGCAAATCGCAACGGTTTCGGCAACCGTTGTCACTCATCCGGCAGCCCTGTCGCAAGTCTTGCTGTGCTGGTTCGATTCCAGCCCGGCCCACCACCCCGAAACTCTCGTCTGTTGCGTCCGGATCTATGCCCCTCTTTTCAGCCGTTGTACAGCGTTGAGAGCTGGCGACCGATTTCGCCGAGGCGATGCCGCAGGTCTTGCGGCTCGACGACCTCTACCGACCGACCGAACGGCGCCAGCATGGCGACCGCCGCCTCGTGCACCGGGAACTCGAGCATGACTTCGCCCTCGCCTCGCCGATCGACGATGTGATCTCCAATCACCCGGTTGAATTGCCCGAAGACGTCTGGATCCACGCGCACCTTCACCGATACCCGCTCCGGGCCCGAGCTCTTGAAGCGTCCCATCTGTGCCGCCCACGCCGAGCGAAGATCGAAACCGGCGGGTCGTTCGAAAGCTTCGTCGGCGATCTCAGCGTCCTCGATCCTCGAGACCCGATAAACCCGCGGCTCGCCACCAACGCCGGCGAGCATGTACCAGGTACCGGCTTTGCACACCAGGCCGTATGGATCGACCGTTCGCTCGTCGACCCGATCCAGGCTTCGCCGGTACTTCATGCGCAGGCGGCGGTCCAGCCAGAGCGCGTCCTGGACCCTGGTCAGATGAGGCGGCACAGGCGCTGTCCGGAACCACCGTTCGCTGTCGATCAGCACCCTCTCCCGAAGGCGGCCGGCCTGATCCCGGCGCGCCGCCACCGCCAGCTTGCGCGACGCTCGGTCGAGCTGCGGCCCCAAACCCAGGTCGGCGGCCGGCCCCTGACCGCCAAACGCCAGCAGCGCTTCCAGCTCCGTCTCCGTCAGGCCGGTGAGGTCTGTCCGGTACCCGCCCAGGAGGTAGGCGCCGCCGCTGGGGCCGCGGTCGGAAACCACCGGAACGCCTGCCCCGCTCAGCGCGTCCAGGTCGCGAAAGATCGTGCGCCGAGAAACCTCGAGCCGCCCCGCGAGGTCGGCGGCGCTCATCCGTCCGTGGGCCTGGAGCAGGAGCAGGATCGA
>Ga0070698_100008237_pt1 | contig 11273 bp, 10 predicted proteins | sample KBSK1502metaG_FD_65477 | JGI IMG/M metagenome (GOLD analysis project Ga0070698, IMG submission 65477) | Corn, switchgrass and miscanthus rhizosphere microbial communities from Kellogg Biological Station, Michigan, USA - KBS K1-50-2 metaG | ecosystem: Host-associated > Plants > Roots >...
ATAAAACTCCGGCGTTAAGCCTGACCATATTTTAATGCTTCTACCTCGTATCTCCTCAAAATTCAGAATGATAGCTTCAATTGCTGTCATATTTATTGCTTTGGGGTTAAGACAATAAATCTCGGAAATTTTTTATTGTAATAAAACCCGGAACTTGCTATTCTTTATTGAGTTGAAGAAAGGAACACCCGAGACAAATGGATTGGATATGTCCTATTGTTGAAGTGGTAGAACAAAAAGCATGGCATTGCACCAAAGCACCGTCTCCTCTCTAAAGGAGAGGAGAACGAGAGGTGAGGCCATAACGACTCAAGATTTTTTTATATTCTTTATTGGTTTGAAGAAAAAAGGAACACTACCGACAGCGGAGCAGACCCCTTGTGGACAACTTTTCTTTTATTGAAGATTATTATGAAGACCCCGAAGAAACTGAGTGGACATTTATTTTTGTTGCAGATTATTTGGAAGATCCCGAAGGAACTGAATTGCTATTCTGATTGTTTAGCATGACATGTGAGTGAAAAGTATTTTCGATATGAAACGCCATTATCAGAATATGCATCTACACGGATAAAATATGTGCCGGGCTTTTCCGGTGTTTGAGCAATAACATGAATTTCCTCCCCATCTTTACCTTTTCCAACCTTTAATCCTGAGGCTTCGAAATAATTCATGTCGCCTACACCTTTTTTAATAATATCATCAACTTGTTGTTGAATTGAACCGAAAAACATTTTTTTTAATTCAAGCTCCTTACTAAAATTACAGTATACAATTAAATTTATAGCCATAGGTTTTGCATACCAATGCCCAATGTTCTGTACACAAAACTTGAAATTTATTTCATCTCCACACAAAATACTTCGATCGTTTTTGAGGTTAATTACAATTCGAGGTTTCGCTGTATGAACTAAAGCAATATAACTTAGGTAAAGAGTGGAAACAGTAGTAATGATTGTAAAACCGAGTTGTATATGTTCTAATGTTATGTTCATACTTTAAGTAATAAGTTTTTTTATTAGTTAACTAATCAGTAAGAACTAATAGGATAAGATGGAGCGATGGTGTTATACTATCCTAAGATAAAGTTTTTAAGAATAAAAAAGCAAAGCTGGATGTTTATTGCTATTGGATATTTCAAAATTCTCCCTATCTTAACGTAACCATCCTCACTGTTCCCTTTGAATATCCCTAAAAATTAAGCATCCTAATTAGTAGCAATTGGTTTTGTATTGATTTGATTAAATTTTTTAGTCAGAGAAAATACATGTGGCTTTTCATTTTTAAATGTCAAATTATCGCATAGTTATGGCTGAAAAGCAAATAAATGTTATTAAGGTTTTTGTAGGCTCACCCGGCAACACAAAAGAAGAAAGGCAAATTATCAATCAAGTAGTATCTGACTTTAATAAAAATTACGGGAATGATGCATCTATTCAAATTAATCTTCTCCTTTGGGAAGAAGATGCATATCCGGGCATAGGTTCATATCCTCAAGATGTGATCAATAAACAAATTCCTGACTATGATATATTTATTGGATTAATGAGTACAAAGTTTGGTTCCCCAACTCCAAAAGCCCGATCAGGCACAGAAGAAGAATTTGATCGGGCAATTGAAAAACATTATCGTTTCAAGGATAAGAGTAATATAATGTTCTATTTTAAGAATTCTTCTATTAAAATGTTAGAGATTGATCCCGATGAATTACTTCAAATACATCGATTTCGCAAAAAAGTTGGCGACTTAGGTGTCCTTTATTATATATATGAAACCACTGACGACTTCCGCAGAATGTTCAATTCCCATTTGTATAAGCAAATCAAATACCTTATGTCAAAAGGATCCGAAATTTCGTCTCTTGAAACTGAAAAAAACAAAACCAGGAGTACTATAATCAATCTTCCAGATTGGATAGGAACTCAAAAAATTGTCAATCCCCAATGGGCCGATTATTTTGAAATTCGATTGGATAAATATATTTACCAGGAATATAAATTAACAGGAAATTTCTCTGCGCATTCAGAATACATTCGGTTTGGCTTCAAACTTTTACCAATAAGAAGTGATCCTTTTGGTGATGGAAGTATACAATCAAGGAATAGTAATTTGATAGTACATATAGGTAAAAATTTCAACACGACCGATCTATTCATAACTACTTACACGAATGGAATAAGAAGTGAAAAAGATTTAATTATTGACACTTACGATAGAAATAAAAGTTTGCCGATCACTTTATCAGTAAACACAAATAACATTTTAGAATTTATCGTGAATAACAAAAAAGCTCATCAAGCAAGAATACCTGCAGATATTAAAGACAGATTACTTATAATGGCATGGGGAGATGAACATGAATTTAAAATGGAGTTTAATCAAATTCACCTTGAATTATTCTCGTAATATGAATCCCCAAAAAATTCTCCACCTAAGCACATTTCATCCAACCCAATGCGGAATAGCTTCTTATACTACAGACTTGATGTCAAATCTTCATGACATTTCAAATTTAAGTGGAAGACTCAGGTATAAATTTGAAAATTACATCCCTGATTTTGATTACGATATTATCATAGAAGAGTTTTCATCGTACGAATCATTTATTAAGGAAATCAACAATTCAGACATAGATGTAATTTCCCTCCAACATGAATTTAATATTTATGGGGGAACCGACGGCAATTATATTTTAAGCTTACTCAATCAGGTGCAAAAACCAATAGTAACAACACTACACACTGTAAATAAATATTTCAATCCTAATCAAAAGAAAATTACAGAAGAAATAATTAATAAAAGCTCTTTTACAATTGTACTTACTGATCAAAGCAAAAAAAACTTAAATTTCTACTATGGAGAAAATCCATCCATTAAAGTAATACATCATGGAATAAATAATACTAAATTCATCTATCCTGAGGATAATGAATACAGGAAACAATATTCGACAGATTTACTTTTTGTCTCAGCAGGTCATGTTAGACACTCAAAAGGTTATCATATAATACTTCAAGCTCTTTCAAAACTAAAACAAAATCAAATCGATTTTAAATTCCTGATACTAGGTTCACCTCAAGAACAATTTAGTGCTGGAAAAGCTTATCTCAAAGATTTAAAAGATCAGGTAACCCGGTTAGGTTTGTCGGAAAACATAATATGGATTAGTGAATATTTGCCAGCCGAAATCTTGCATGATTACATACTGTCTTGCGATTTTGGATTAGTAACATATACTGAGTCACAACATAACTCAAGCGGAATACTACCAACTATCTTAGGCTGCGGCAGACCAGTAATAGCCACAAAATTTGAATATGCAATACAGCTTTCATCTAAGTTTGGAAATGGCATATACCTTACCGACATAAATGACCCTGGCAGCCTTTATGAAACCATTAAAACACTTCCCTTTGAAGGCAAAGCAAGAAAGGAATTAATGAAAGCTTGTTTTGAAAAAAGCAGAGACTGGCTTTGGAAAAATATAGCAGAACAGTATAAGGAGGTTTTTAAAGAAGCTCAAAGCATTAGCTTAAGTTCCATCCGGTAAAATTATTTACAAAAGTCTTTTAACTATTATACCAAGTCCCACGGTTAACTAACCTGAAGAATAATTAATAGGAACAAGATGGAACGATGGCGCTATACTATCCTAAGGTAAAGTTTTTTGAGAACTAAAAAAAGTACAACAATATCTTCCGATCTGGATGGCTGACTATTCCCTTGAAGCAAAAATAAAAATCAAAACACCATCAATCAAAAATCCTAACGCAACCCGATAAAATTGAAAAGTCGAAATCACTTCGGCAGCATACGTTCTATGTAAAAAAAGTTGAATTATTAAAATAACAAAAGCAATTATATAAACGCTAGATAAAATTATAGCTAAAAAATAGTGGTTAGTTAAAAATCGTTTACTGTTTTGAAAAATTCTATCAGAATAAATAAATCCAAGTATGATTGCAATTTGTGGTGAGAAAGTTTGAAGGACCTCCGAGAGAAGATCAGAAAAAAGTTCTGGATACCATGTACGAAGGTAAATCACTATAGCAGCACAAAAAATCATTGGAACTAGCCATAAGGCTAAGAAAAAGAATGGACTCTTTATTATCGATTGCCTCTTCAAAGCTTTTCTAAAATCTTTTTACTTATTTCGTCACAAGATTTTTTGCTCGTTGAATACTCATCTGGATCCAGGCGCCATTCCTTATCCTGCAAAGGATAATTCATCATTACGGTAGGGGTTACACTTAGTTGAAAATCCATATCTCCCTTCTTTTGAATGATAAATAACAATCCTAATTTTCGTTCAATACGTCTTTCACCAATTTTACGACTGCAATCAGCTCCACTACATAAAAGCTGGTGTGACTGCATCGGCTCACATTCTATTTCAAGTGTATTCGGGTCTTCCATATTAGATTCTGAGACATAATTAAAATCTTGCAGAGCAGTAGTAAATAAAGGAATCATTTCCTGAAACGTTTTTTTACTCGTGAAAAAATACTGCCATGATTTTTTCTTAGCAGCACTCAGGTCATTCTTTATGAAATAGATCCTGCCATCAATACCAGTACCTCTTTTATAGGCCAATGTGCCGCTAATTTCCTTTGAAAACACAGAGTTTTTTGTAACTCCAATTATTGTGTAACTATATGCAGGATCATCTATTTCAAACGAACCTGAGGCACTATGTTGAAGGGTATCTAGTCCTTTAATGTAAACATGTGTGCAATTAGAACACTCCCAGCTTATTCTTATTTTACTTTGAACGTCTGTTGGGTCCTCTTTGTTTATCTGGATTTTTGAAATATTGGCATTTGTTGAAAAATACCCAACAACCCGTTCAGAATCGCTAATAGCAATTTTGCAATTAACAGCTCCAGAAGAATTATCTTTAGTAAATCCTAATACTATAAATGTAAACGTCAGAATCGATAAATAGGTTCCTTTCATCGTTGGTTTGTTTTTTGAATGCCTTTTGCTAACTAATCAGGAGGATAATTGATAGGGACAAGATGGAACGATGGCGCTATACTATCCTAAGATAAAGTATTTTAAGAACCAAAAAAAGAAAAGATTGCGCCGCACTCTTGTACTTTCGGTAATGCTATTGAACATAACAATCCATTACTTTTTATTATTCGTTATTGATTTGAAGAACAGAAACACTACCGACAACTCAGCAGCCTTTGATTTAATATGTTACTTCAAGTTCTTCTCCCGTCAAATCAAAATAAAGATTTTGAAGCTGGTGAAGGTATTGGCAAACAAATTCACAATCACTAATTTTTGCCCGTGTGGAATTGCCGGCCATGAACCGGATTGTTAATGACTCTTTTCTGTAACTGCTATATTGATCATTCGCATCAGTATTTTCAAACCCGCATTTTTCAAGAATGTCGCGGGTTAGCAGAATAGGTTCGAATTCCTCTAATGGTTTGTGAGTCGTTTGTGTTTGTAATATATCATCTTCAAAAGATTCTGACCTGTGTTCTATTCCGGGAGAAATATATCCTATTGTGTCAGGGAGTATTGAAGTGACTTCAACGGGAAAAGTAAGAAAAGATCTTTCCGGAGAGGACAGTTTTGAATTCCAAAAAATAAAATTGCCAATTCTCAGTTCATTTGCTTTAAGCATACCATAAAATTACAAACTGACGAATGACGGTGCAAACAATTTAGATATGTCTTACTGTCGAAGTGGTAGAACAAAAAGCATGGCATTGCACCAAGCACCGTCTCCTCTCCAAATGGAGAGGAGTCCCGATAGCTATCGGGAGAGAGGTGAGATCTTACCTAAGCATAGCGACTCAAGATTTTTTTATACGCTTTATTGAGTCGAAGAAAGGAACACTACCAACATACGGTCTGGATATGCTTTATAGTTGAAGTGGTAGAACAAAAAGCATGGCATTGTACTGAAGCACCGTCTCCTCTCCAAATGGAGAGGAGAATGAGAGGTGAGGTCTTGCCCTCTAAGCATAACGGACTCAAGATTTTTTTATATTCTTTATTGATTTGAAGAAATGGAACACTACCGACAACGGAGATTATCCTACCTGTTATAAGAATATGATCTTACATAATCGGTCAATTCATTAACTTTTGACTGGCTGGTAAAAAGATCATATAACCTGTTGAAATTTTCCGGGTCTACAATATTATCATAAGACGATTTTGCTAATTGCAACCTGTTATTTTCATCACTAACCAGCTGAATGAGCTGCCTTGCCTGTGCAGTAGTAAAATAATTGTTGGTGTTGTTGAATTCATTGGTCAGTGACGTCATTTTTACACCGAAACCAAATTGATTGCTGATGTTGCTGTACAAATTTGTAAAGCTTCCATCAGACATCGGCCTTCTTATTGGATAACCGTTATTGTTGCTGTTATTTGCTTTTACATACATATCCAGTTCATTTCTTGAATATTGATTATTCAGCAGGTTATTTATCTGGCTATAATTTTCCGGATCTACCACATTATTATACGCAAGTTTAGCCAGTTGCAACCTGTTGTTATCATCGCTAACCAGTTCAATAAGTTGTCTTGTTTGTGCCGTAGTAAAATAATTATTGGTGTTGTTGAATTCATTGGTCAGTGATGTCATTTTTACACCGAAACCTAATTGATTGCTGAGGTTGCTGTACAAATAAGTAAAGCTTCCATCAGACATCGGCCTTCTTATTGGATAGCCGTTGTTACCATTGTGGTCATTGTAGCCATGGCCACCATTGTTGTCATTATTGCCATGGTTACCATTATTGTCATTGTCGCCATAGTTACCATTGTTCGCAGGATTATTATCTTCATAATTGCTGACATAAGAAGCCAGTTCTGCTCTGCTTGCCTGGCTGGCAAACAATACATCCAGTTGTGAAAAATTTGCCGGATCAGTAATTGTTTTGTAAGACGCCTTAGCAAGATTTAAGCGGCGTGATTGTGAATTTACCAACCCGATCAGTTTACCTGCCTGTGCTGTGGTAAAATAATTCGATGATTTATCAAAGGCATCGTTGATGGCTGCAACCTTTGCATTAGTGCCACGCATGTATTGTATATTCCGGACCAGGACGGCAAAGTTTTCATTGCTCATCGGGCTTCTATGCCGGTTTTGATAACCTGTATTATTTCTTATCCTCGTCTCAGAAGTCAGAACGCTGCCATCATTATTGACCGTAATGTTCAGATCATATCCCGCACGTAAGTTAAAAGTTGTTGTATTACCCTGTATAGCTGTGTTATTATAACGGCCTTTACGAACCACTTCGATAGAATGAGGCCCGGGCATGAGCCGCCTGATTTGAATAGGCGAATTTGCTGAAGTAACAGATGAGGCATCGGTATTTACCAGGTAGCTTTTTCCATCTACTCTCACTTCCTTATTCCAGTTACCATTCACGGTAATATTAACTGTACTGTTGTTTTGCGCAGCTAACGACATCGAGATAAAACAGGCCAGGAGCATTATTGATAGTTTCAGAATTGTATTTTTTAGTTAGTAATATGATCTAATGAAATAAACATAGAACCACAAATAAAACTGTTGTACTTTTTAATTGCGTTCAGTAAAAGAAAAAAATAATCATATCGGTTCCCGGAAATAATAACAGTAGAGAAGAATGATCCGACGGCCTTATCAAAAATAAATCACTACAGGTTTGTGAGTTCAGGAAGAAGTTTGAAATACAATTTTCTTTCAACTGCAAGATATTTCAATCTTCCATGCTGAATATTATACAATTACTTTAAAGAATTGCATAATTCTTATATCTTGTCTCGTCCTAAAATAAATTTACTGCTATGTCCCAGGCTCCGGGCGGGCGGAGTAACCAGTCAACTTTTTTCAGGACCGGTCAGTTGCCCCGGGGCAAGACCCCGTGCGGACGGAAAGTTATTTCACCGTATCCCTTTCCCAGCGCAACCATACATCTGCAACTGACCTGCTCACTTTAGTTTCCAGCAATTTGGAAAATTCCGCATCATCCAGTTTATTTTGTTCTGATTGTAATGCTGTCCATAATTTTTTAAAAGCAGTTATACCATCTGCATTGTAGATAGTTGCTGCAGCTGCATGCCAGCGACATTGATACCATCCATAATTCTGTGGATACCGTTGCGCAATTTCATTATAATTTTCTTCTAACTCCTGTAAACTTGTGTATTCATAATTTTTTGTACCACCGTTTATAACGATTTTTGGAAACAATGTTAAGGCAGGTAATTGGCCTGGTTCTTTTTCGGCAATATAGGTATGCAATAAAATATTACAGAACAACTCTCCCATCCATTTACGCTGCACTTTTAATTTTCCCTGGTTATGAAATGCATGACCCAGTTCATGAATAGCCAGCAGATCAAAAAACGCCTGCATGCTAAAACTCCCGTCAGGCAGGCTATATATTTTCTCTGCTTGTTTACGGATATCAGCCGGAAGATCTTTCACTGGTAAATTACTTTTCCAGAACTCGTTGTCTTCAGCCGCTACAATCAAAGTCGAATCACCTTTATAATGCGGCATACCATACACGGGAAAATTAGTATAGCTGTTCCAGTCAGCTTTGCTTAATAGCAGTATCGTGACGGAAGGCCGGAAGCCGATCAGCTGCTGATAAAAAGCCAATGCGTTTTCAACTCTCGTTGCCATTTGCCTGGCTCTCGCCTCATGGCCACCGCTGAAATAAGTGGTGACTGTTGAATTGGGTAATGCATTTAGCTTGCTATGATCCTGCGCATTGACAGAAAGAAAGCAATAGATACAGATCAAAAAACTATAAACTGTTTTCATGATGTTGATTTTAGCGACAAAATTCAACATCACTGCCGGGCTGAAATAGTACAAAAACGACATTATAGTTTCATCGACGCTTGTAAACGGACAGGCAACTGGTCCAGTTCTTTTTCAATGATGCGGGGCGTAACGCCGGCAAACTCTTTAAAATCGCGGATAAAATGCATCTGGTCGAAATAACCACATTCATGAGCAATGCTTGTCCAGCTTTTATGCGAAGAATTTTCATAAAGGCGATAAGCTTTTGAAAAACGGGTGATGCGTGCAAACAATTTTGGAGGCATACCAATCCGTTGTTTGCATACTCTTTCAAATTGCCGCAAGCTAAGACAGGAAAGCGAAGCAGTTTTTTCTATTGATAAATTGCCATGGTGTTTCACCAGTTGCAACATGGCATGATCAAAAGGAAGAAAAGGCGTAGTGTGGAGGAGTCGATCCAAAAGGAATTGTTCCACTACATTTTTTATTGCATCAAATCCAACAGCTTCCTGCAACTGCTCTTGTACTTTTTTCATTGTATTGCCAAATACATCGGCGGCGTTATAATTACCATCCACCATCTCATATAATGATAAACCAAGCATGCGGTGTAATCCACCCGGATGAAAACCTACCCTTACCGCTTTATGGCGCTGATTGATATCGATCTTCACAGGAGTTAGCTGCGGACCAACAATAACACTGCGTGGTTGCAATACAAATCCTTTTTCATCATCAAACTGTACTTGTATCTGGTCGCTGATATAAAAGAAAAGAGAGTTTTGTGGAGTAGGCGGATATGGCACTACAACCCTGCCCGCTGATGCATCCACATTTACATCAATCACCATGATGCATTGGATAAGATCCTGTAACAAGGGGTGCGGTATGTAAAATTGGGTATGCAAAACTTACAGAAAGGTAAAGATTTATTGTTGAGGCTTGCTTTAATCTATCATGTTGCATCCAAGTTATCGTATCCCGGAATCTGCCCTCTTCATTCAATCACATTGAGGTTGCCTCGGGGCAAGAACCCGGGCGGACGGAAGCATAACGATACTATATTTTTTCATATTCTTTATTGGTTTGAAAAGAAAGGAAGGAACACTACGGACAACGGAGAACATTACGTACAACAGGTTCGGATCCGCAGTTGACTACCAATTTTTGGTAGCTCTATTTTGTCGATTGGACTTTTTTGATCGCAAACTATCTCTTACTCTGGATTCTTCCTGTTGTGCCGATTGAAGAATTTTTTCGGCGGCTTGCTTGCTTAGTTTCTGTTCTAATTTTTGTTGTTCTTTTAATTCCTTCTGACTCATTCCTGAATTCTGTTGCTTTTGGTTAAGCTGTTTTTTATTCTGATTTATTGCAAATTGAAGATTTTCTCTGCAATCCCTGTCTTCTGAATTCAGTTTCAAAGCGTTTCTGAAGGCAGTTATCGCTTCCGGATAATTTGCTGATTTAAGAAAAGCCACACCTAAATTATAAAATATTTTTGCAGACATTGATTTATCTTTTGAAAGACCAAGCGCTTTTTTAAATGCTTCCGTCGCTCCTTCAATTTCATTGAGCCTGAACCTGGCAACGGCAAGATTGTATTGAGCAGTTAAATCCGTCGGGGATGTTTTTAATGCTTCTTCATATAACTTACTTGCATTTAAGTATTCAGATTTCTGATATTGCTTATCTGCATCACTTAAAATTTTATTTACATTCTGTGCTGAAGATGTTGAAATAAAAAATATAAGACATATAGTAGGCAGCAATTTCATTCCACTCTTTTTTTTTCGGGGATCATTATTTCTATTATCATCAAAAGGATCGCCGCAAAAAGAAACAGCTGATAATATGAATAGTAACTTCTTGCCTGACCGCTACCAGGATGTTTCTCTTCAAAATTGCTAAACTCTTTTTTCAGCGCCGGTATAATATCATTTTGATCATTCAGGAGAAAAAAATTTCCACCTGTAATGGATGCGATATTCTTTAAAAGAGACTCATTTAATCTGGAAATAACTGTTTTTCCATTTTCATCTGTCATATATTGAGTGGAGCCAGCTTCTTTAAAAATAGAGCCTTCCGAAGTACCTGCCCCTATACAATAGACAACCACTCCATCTTCACGTAATTGTTTAGCCATCCTGATGGCTGTATTATCATGATCTTCACCATCAGAAATTAATACAACGGTCTTGTATTTGTATTCATTGAGGTTTAATGATTTGTCACATAGTGCTAAAGCGTCCCCAATCGATGTTCCTTGTTGAGGAATAGCATCAGTGTTAACCTCGTTTATGTACATTTCAGCTGCTTTTGTATCATGTGTAATGGGTAACTGCAATAAAGCTTTTTCTGCAAAAACAATTAAACCGACCCGGTTAACGTCTAAAGTTTGGACCAGGTTTTTAATTAACTCTTTAGCTGCCGATAGTCTTGTTGGGTTTATATCAGCACTCAACATACTATTACTGACATCCAATGCAAACATTAGATCAAT